>JAABUP010010864.1_pt1 | contig 10578 bp, 7 predicted proteins | sample 5559201 | NCBI WGS metagenome assembly JAABUP01 (sample SAMN10711887, study PRJNA513373) | rock metagenome | isolation source: Antarctica rocks | place: Antarctica | reverse complement strand
AGCACTTCGAGCGCTTGCTGTCTTCAGGACGCTCAGAACACACACGAGTGGACGTGTAGGCGATGTCAACGTCGTTATGTAGCAGGTAGCTTTGTCATCACACATTCCATTCCCGTATTTCCCCGTTGAGTGAGTCCTCTCTGCCTCGCACAGTGAAAATGAGTGCGACCTTCTCACCTACCTGATGGTATGATCGTACCCAGCCGTGCACAAGATGACCGACATCGCGAAGAACGGCGACGGTTGAGGCGATGGATTGACGACCGTGATCCGGAGGCGCCACTGACGTAGCTAACGTCCGCCTGAATTACAGCTGCTGGTCGAGGACCGATCCGGGGATGGATCCTCTCGTATGCTGGCAACCGTTGGGCGATGAAGCGACTTCGCCGTTGATGAACTGGACTTTCCGAAGGGACTGGCTCGAGTGGCCCCCACGTCGACCTGCAGGCGTCCTGCAAGGGCGGCAGCTGCCGTCGACGGCGCACTGTGGGGCCGTTGTTGCTTCCGCCTTAAGTTAACCTCAAGCTTGGCAATCCGAAATAAGAAGGAACACTTTGTTGTCACATGTCACTCATGACACTCATTGTCACGGCCAAGGGGGCAGAACAGGTGAGGGAGACTGGAATCGGGTGTTGAGAGTTGGGCACCGTCGTCACGTCGCCGCAAGATCCCCGGACGTGCGACGTTGTCGACACGATGTTGTTAGCGCGACATTGCCGGCGCGATGTCGACTGCGATCTGTGAGGGCAGCATCAGCGAGCATCTAATGCGTCAATAGACCACTCCGATCCGGAACTCGATCAGTTCTTGGAGCGATGCCCTGGCCTTGATGGAAATCAGTACTTCGGCTCATGAGACAGTCCGGCCTTGCTCTCGCCCGTGGCTACCGAGTAGGCTGCCATACTGGATGGCTCATGGTCCTGTAATGAAGGGATGCACACTGGATTGGCTCTCAGCTCCTGTCCGGAACGGTAGCTGTGCTGCTGTGTGCTTATGCTGGAGCATGCTCGTTGTCCTGATGCGATGCTCAGTGGCCGGTCTGCTCGGGCGTGAGCGGTGCATCTTCCGTACTCGAGCTCGCCAACACGTGGGCCCAACCGGGCACGCAGTGGCGGACCGGTCTCAATCAGGGGCCCTCAAATCGACAAGGATCCAAGCTGTATGGGAGCCGTGTTCATGGAGTGCGGTACCCTGGGGGGTATCAAGCAGACTCTGTTGCACCCACCCTCCCGGCTACTGCACGCCCACGACATACCGCTCTTGCGTGGCTTGGGCGACGAGTCCGCGGCGGACTAGGAGACTTGCGGGGCCACCACCGGGCTAGCGCACTGCACACTGTCATCTTGCCGTATCAGCGTAGATGTGTGCCAAACGGTCGCCGAACCGTACGAAGGCCACTTACTCGCAGTGTGCGAAGATCGAGTGGTGTATGTTTGTCGCTGTCCTGCGTCCTGGAGGTCGGCGGAGGGGTTGTTGCACAGCGATCAGGATCATCTGAGGAGTGCAGTCAAATGGAGGGCGATCACGAAGCTCAACACATGCAAGTCGTTCCAATCGGAAAGGTCTGGCGCGATCTGTCATGCCACATGGAGAGGATGACGGGATGTTCCCCGTACGGTCCGAACAGTCTTGGAAGTCACCCCTCCGGCCCGGATGAGGCAACCGCCCATGCCTAGGCAAGTCGTACGTGGGGGCCACTGCCACACCCATGGGTGCGCTTGCCACTGCACACGGACGATCAAGTACACTCGTGGGACCGACATGGCAAGGCTCTCAAGTCCGTCCCCTTGATGCAATGAACTCGCTCGCCCTTGCCACGTCGAAACAGTGTTGCAGCCCGGAGCCCGGTGGAACACATGCTAGTGGCTGTCACAAGCGGCCATACCATCTTCCGCTTGGACCGAGCTTGATTACATCTCGATGTCCCAGGAGACCACGCAGCAGAAGATGACCACTTCGGAAATCGTTGAAATTTTTTAGAGCTACGAGCCTGCGATCTGCAAAGCCCTCTTGTCCATGCAGCTCGCAGTCGATAGTGAACAAAACACATGAGCTTGGAGCGCTAGACAAGGGCTATCTCCTCATACCCATAACATCATGGTCGGAGGCACGCTGTTGCTGAAGCAAACGGATGGAAGAGGCTCATTTGGCCACTGGGTCGAAGCTTGGCGAAGTTGCTGACCCAAAGCAAAGAATGTAGGTATTACGCTTTGCACAGCAAGATCCGCCTCTTCTACCTCCTCGGCGCTCTCATACAACGTTCAATGGTCGGACAGACACATAACATGTACCATGAAGATGAGCAGACTCGTGGCAACGTCTGCATACCGATAAAGTGGTATGTTGGAGCTCGTTGGAGCTCGTTGTCGTCGCAGATAGTCGAGAGGCCGTACTCATCCCTCGAAACTCAGAGCTCCATTCAAGCATCACACTGAGAGTTACGATTATGAGCACCCGGAGACTTTCTCAACGGAGTGCTCTCGTCTGTGAGTATATCCTCCTGCTCTTCTCCTCGCTCATTTTTCTCTCTCCTCTTCACGCTTTCACCACTTCAACCGTCTGAACCACTGCAAGACAACTGAAAGCACTCTGAACGCTCACACAACCAAGACGATTATATCTACCACACACACAACACGACTTCACACTCACACTCACACCCTCACACATACCTTGTAAGTTTTCTCCCGTGCAAGGCGACTACGACAAGTCATCTGGACAGAACGAATGTGGTTGACGCAATTTGATAGCACAGTCACCAAGATGCCACTGTGGGGCCCCTTTGTTAACGGCGTTGGCTTGCCATCGCACTACGTGGACGACGACTTTGTCCCTTACTACCCTCCGCCAGGTATGTTCCTGCCGCCTGGCCCCCTCCTCGACGGCTTCTTCGACGACCAGACGTTCTCTGGGCCCCCGCAAGCCTTCCAGCAGCTAGCCACTGCTGGTCCGGTCTACCACCCCGCGCCTCCTCGGGCCCAGCTGGCCGGTCAGATGCAGCTGCCAATGGCTGCCCCAGCCGCAGTCCCCGTCGCCCAGTGGACGGCTCGCCCTCCGAAGGCACGTGGCTGGGCGGCAGGGCTGATTCCGTCTGCCGCCGAGATCGAGGCCTCGCTGGTGCCGGCCAAGAATCGCGAGAACCCAAATCGCGGTTCGAAGCTGGGCCTCACCCCAGTGCAGCATGATGTTCGTCGCTTGACGCGCAAGAACATCAGCCAGGTCAACAGGCGTGCCGCGCGTGCCGAGCTGCGTCGTCTGGGTCTTGAGCCGACCCCCAAGGCCAAGAAGGCCAAGAAGGGCGACGGTGAGCTTGCCCCCGAGGGGGAGGAAGGCAAGACGGCCAAGACGGCCAAGAAGACCGCCGCTCGTCCTGCTGCTCGTCGCCGGAAGACGGCCGTCTCCTCGTTGTCGCCTGCTGTAGAAGCAGACTCTGCCAACCCGGCTCCTGTCTTCCCGCTCTTCGACGCCGCCGTCCCGTCTGCCGTGCCGTCGCCGGACAGCTTCCTAGCCGATCCCATCTTGCCGCAGGCAGATGGAAGTACGGATTTTGGAGCTGCTCCGCGCGGGTACGAGCCCGACTGGACCCGGACGGGCGTCCCGGCCAACCCTCCGCTGGTCCCTGACAGCGTGGAGATGGCGTGGGCGTCCGGTGCCCTGCCCGCCCTGCCCGGGCCGGGCAGCTACATAGCCGATCCCATCTTGCTGCGGCAAGATGGAAGTGCGGAGTTTGGAGCTGCCCCGCGCGGGCACGAGCCCGCCGAGACGGTCGACCCGACCAACCTCACGCTGGCCCCTGGCAGCGTGCAGATGCCGTCGCCGTCCGGTGTGGCGTCGTGGTTGGCGGAAATTCCGCCGATGGACACGCTTCCGCTGCCGTCGCCCGATCTGCCGCCGTCCGATCTGCCGTTGTCGGATGACTGGATGTCGCTGTTCCCGGACGGCGACGCCGGTCTTGACTTCGGCGGTGACGTTCGGTACGAAGACCTTTTTGTCTTCGACGGTGGCGCCCCTCCCGCTGCCTAGACAATGCCCAGCAGGCAGGGTAAGGGCGATCGTGGGTACGAGACGAGCGCGATGTGTCGGAGATGCGGGCAGAGGCGAAGATGGTGTTTTGGGGTGATGTCCAAGGCAGCAGCTGGGGTGGATTTGTTTTACGCATTGCTTTTCTTGTTGTTGCGGGGTTTTGTTGCGTTCTTGCTTTGTGTTACTGTTTGTTTTAGCGGAGGTGTCGAGACTGTACTTGCTTTTTGCTGTGCGCTAGATTGGGATGCTGCTGCTTTGGACTCGGTTGCCATGAGGCCCGATACGCTTGGACTGTACATAGCATTGTACACGCTACATTACTACATACACTTGATTTCTCTACGTGATCATTGTTATGCACTCCGTTGTCAACCTCATGCCAACAGCGACAGTCTCTCGAATAACTTGAGAACCGGCGCATCACGCCTATCTTCTGTCGTTGCCAGAGCATCCCACAACACGCCTTGCCCGCCCCACGGTCTCCTTGCGTCCTCGTCGCCCAGCTTCGGCTCAGCTGTGCCATTCCCAGACTCGCCAGTTGATACGAAGACATCGTCGAGACTGCTTCTACATAACTCCGATACCTCTTGCATCGCTGCATCAACAGCCAGCGCCCTCTCCCTCATTCCGTGCCGCATCAAACCCTCCACCAGCCGCGAGACATCCTCACTGACCGCATTCAGTCTCTCGACGAGCCGAGCAATGGAATTAACGAGATACTCCTCTTCATACACCGTACCTTTCTTACCTCTCGCGCGCTTCCGCTCCTCTCGCCGCCGGTTCTTGTGGGTCTTACGGGTCACATCGGTTGCAAGCGTACCGGTACTTCGGTTCGTATACCGGGTCATGAATGTGCCGGTCGTCGAGGCATCGGTAGGAGCAAGAGACAGATTGTCGGGTATGTCAACATCACCACCATCCGCACCGTCGATGAACGCCAAGGGATCCTCAAGTTTCTTCACCCTCAAATCTCGTAACCTTGGGACTTGAGCGTTCAGCTGCGACTTCATCTCCGCCAGCATCTCGGTCATCGATGCCGATCCGTCGACCAAGCCCGGGTCTATCGCAGAGCGTAGCAGCTCGGGCTTTCGATGCAGGCTTGCGAGCCTCGTGGCTTCAGAGAAATAGTAGCCTTTGCAGAGCAGCTTCACGGCAGCCTCCACGTCAACAAGATAATCGACTTGCACCGTCGCAGCGGCCTTGTAGTCTTTAGCCTCCTCCAAGCTGGCCACGAAGTTGGTCGCCAGCTCTAGCAGCTCCTCATCCGAGACCGTGACAAGACCTGCAGAGGCAAGGCACTCTTGCCATAGACCAGCGGAGCGATACGCCTCGTACGCAGAGGAATGATCCTGTACGTACTCGTACGCGATGCCAGCTTCTTTGTATCTGTTGCGGCTGCTCAAGTAAGCGGCGAACAAGCGCATGAGCTCGGCAAGCCTGGCGCTGTCGTATCGATATAGGTCCATGGAGGCGCTGTATAGCTCGTGCTTCGCCATGTATTCCTTCAGCTCTTCGAATTCACCGAGGCTATGTAGATGGGCCAGAGCTTTGCGATGGCGCTTCAAGTCATCGTCGATCGCATACTGCTGTCGTAAAGGCTGCATGTCACTCAAGCCCTGCAGGTAAGGCAAGTACTCTCGCGGGTCCTTCTGAGACTGCTGAGCGACCAGCAATGCTACACCCAGATCGTACAACCCTAGTGCGGTGTCGTACAGCTGATTGACATCGGCCAGGAAGCATATGTGCTCAACGGCGGCCTCCAGCTGCTCCTGCTTTTGCTGCTTTCGCAAGTCCGAGATCAGCGTCAAGCCCGCTTCGAAGTCCGGCGGGCTCTTGCAGACATGAGCGGTGACGATGTTCTGTATCGACGTGGACTGCTGCTGAAGCTCACCAAGGAAAGCATCGCATATGCAATTTGTCTTGCCGGATGTTGGCTGGCTGGCTGTTGAGCCAAGGTCGGCCTGCCTATCCTGTAGCGGCTGCCCTGGGGTAGTGACCAACGTATCTTTATAGATCGTCTCCGCTACGTTCTCCTCGGACAAGGAGCTGAGGAAGAGATCAATGTGCTCAGGCTTCCTCACCTGCTTCAGGAACAGGGGGACGTCTCGCATGAACTGCTCCGGAGCATAGTCGTGCAGTATGTTCATGTCCACCCTTTGCGCGCGGCAGGTGAGGAAGGCTTTCTTGTAATCTCGGTCAACGATGCTCTGGCGTATGCCGGCTAGTACAAGCGCTCGAGGGTAGATCGTCTCCAAGTTGCCTCGTGGCATCTGTAGGACCAGTGAGTATGCACTAGGCATGACTGTCACAACCTTGGCTCCACGCTCGATGTTGCGACATCGCTCATCCTTCTCTGGCTCGTCAGGTGGGAATTGGAGTGCACAGCTTTCTTCGAGGTGGACAAACTTCAGGAGGTGATTGCTGGTGGTGAATATCAGGTGGGTAGGTGTCATAATGTAGGAAGTTACGCCGGGTATGCGCTGGTTGCGACTCCCGAGGACGCCGGTACTCGAAAGTGATAGTTCATCACCGTTTGGCAGCGTATCGACACGCTGGGCGAGTGTGCCCGGCGAAGACTGCTTGTCGTGAGGATTGTGTTCTTGCAACGAGGCTCGTTTGACGGGCTTCGTGCTATAGTCGAACTCCCATTTCGTGACGTCTTTGTTGGCATGTACCACAGTAATACCTGTACCGGTCCTGTTGAAGGCAGCTTCGTTGGCGGTCTCCGGTAGCTCGATCTCATCGAAAGCCATAGGAGGTGGCACATTGGCTGTACGCAGTGGTGTGATCTTCAGTCGCTTGCCATCGATGACTGCTACTAGGCCGTGGTCATTTGGTGGCACTACAGACCCACGGGCAACCATGAATTCGTAGTCGAGAAGGCGGAGTTCGCTATCGTTGAATGAGGCCTCTCGCAAAGGTCTCTCCGGATGCCAAAGTAGGTCTGCATGGTGTTTGAGCCCTCTCGCATCATTGAGATACACTTCTTGTTTGAGATACCAATGGTAGTTACTCACGGTCCATAGCTGGACTCTGTCTGCGAGCGCTACTGCAAGCACCGTGGAGTCGATATTCCACGTCAACCTTACGCTTCGTCCGATCGTTTCCGACTCCTCCTTGCTAAGACGCAGATCAAACTCTCCATGTCTCAGACCGTTGCGCTCGAAGAAGACCACTTGCAACCCTTCAACACTCCGTCGAACGCCAGCAATGATTTGGCCGCTCGGCTCCCAACCGAGCCCACTCTCCAGTCCATTGACGGGCTCGGACACACTTTCAAGCACGCCTTCCCGGCTGTACATCCGGATTACCCTGCTTGTCGGCTCGCTGTCCAAGATCGAAGTCATAGCAAAGTACTGCCCATCGCCTCGCCATGACAAGCTAACAGTTTTGTCGTCCAGCGGACTCAAAGTGCCTTCATCCACCTGCTCCGGCATGGTAGGATCTCGCAACGCCTTCGCCGCACCTCGACCTCTGAATTGGGTCTCCTTCTTGCCCCAGCCGACGGACACATGACTTGACACCTTCACGTCTTCGACTGTGAGCGTGACGTTGGCTGTCGGCTCGAAGTCCCTGGTCATGAGCAGAAGAGTGTCTGCCTTCGTGGCGATCGCCACCGACTCCTCGTCTGGACTCCATGCTGCGGCTGCAATACCGGCGTCGACAGAGCCTACAATCTCAATCTGATCTTCGCCTGGTAGAGGTTCTTGGCGTACAACGACTATGTCTCCGCCTGCGAACACTACGGAAATGGTCCGGGTGTCAGGGAAGCAGTGGAGATCCAGTACTCGATCTGTGGGATCGACGTCCCAAGAGGCTATCGTAGTTGCATTCTTGGGGCTCACAGAATCGCCAGGCAACGATTTAAGAGTGATGGTCGAACTGCCAGCATTCGGGCCCAAGGCAAAGACGATGTTGTCCATATCATAGGCTAAAGCGGATATGCCTTCGATAGCAAGGGTATCGTCCCTGGTGGCCCTAAGGTTGCGCATGGCAACATTGTCTCCTACAAATCTAGAGCGAGAACTTTGTGCGTGCAAAAGTAATTCAACGTGTACAATTTACATGCACTTCGACTCATGCATGAAGTGGAAAATGGAGGAAAGGCGCTAGACGCGGGTCTACCCGGTACAATGAACACAACTCCCAGTCCGATATATGTACAGGACGCCAGAGCACTACGCCGACAGCTCCCGCAGGAGAAGCAAGCAGTGTAACGTGCGCTGCTAGAGTGTATGAGCCCCTTCTCCCCCCTTGACTCTTCTTTCGCGGGCCGGCCTACATGTCCACTCTCCCTATCCCATCGTGCGTCTATTGGTTCTTGTACGTTTGCCAGACTACGACCCACGTTAGCACCTGTACTCGTCGCCCTCCCAGATCGAGAACTTTACCTGCAATCCCAAATGGTGCACCAAAGCCAAGCGCTGTATGCCCCGTTAGCTCTCTGCTCCTACCCGCGATGCTTCCGGTGTGTGCTTCACCCACCCATGAACCCCCAGTATCGCATGTAGAAGAACCGTGTGAGCGGGTTGAACGGGATGTTGCTTCGCGGTCCCTCGGGGTAATGGTATGGTGAGCTGAACTGAGCGCGGGAGCTGTGGAAGCCGCGGCGGCCGATGGTGTTTGGGAGGCGCATTGCGGTTCTGGCGAGCATCTGGAGGGATGTCAGCAGAGGAACCAGTAGCAGCGCATGACAGGTTTACCTTGGCGGTGTGGTTGTGTCTGCTTCACAGGATTGATTCAGCTGTGGCTGCAATGGTGATGCGATAGTAGACGAGTACATTAGCGGACATGGGACGGGCAATGCCGTGTTGATGCCTAAGGCTGCATTTTGGAGACATTCATGTGATAATGGAAGTCAAACAGCTTAACGGATCGATACATGGACACAATGACTGCTATATTCCATCTTCATACGTCCGCCGTCGCGATGCGCAGTTCACGATCTAAGTAGGTATCTACCACCAATCACCCTGGTCCTTCATCGCAGCAGCGACCTTGCTGAAACCCGCAATATTGCCACCCGCGACCAAAGACGGGAACTCTCCCTCCGCGCTCGGCACATACTCCTTCGCAGTCGCCAGGCAGTTCTCGAAGCAGTTGGCCATGATACCCTTCAGCTTCTCGTCCACCTCCTCGGACGTCCACTTCAGCCGCGCACTGTTCTGTGCCATCTCGAGCCCGGACACAGCCACACCACCCGCATTTGCAGCCTTGCCGGGAGCGTACCAGATCGCCTCGCCCTTCTTCTCTTTCCGGTGCTTCTCGAAGACGCTGATGGCGTCTTGTGTGCAGCCCATGTTTGAGCCCTCGGCGATGAACTTGGCTCCGGCTTCGATCAGCTTCTCCGCCTCCTCCCCGCTGACCTCGTTCTGGGTCGCAGACGGCAGGACCACATCTACCTTGCCGCAGTGTACCCATGGACGCGCGCCGTCAATGTAATTGAATTTGTCCTTGTACTCCGAGCTGTGTGCCAGCTCGGTGAGCTGCTTCCGCTTGACCTTCAAATCGGCGATGTAGTTGACGAGGTCTGGGGTGATCCCCTTTTCGTCGGTAGCGATAAGGGCGCCCTTGCTGTCCGAGAGAGAGATGATGGTGGCGCCGAGCTCTATAGCCTTGAGCGCAGCGTACTGTGCAACATTACCGGAGCCGGAGATTGCAACCCGCTTGCCCTTGAAGGACTCCTGGCCTCCTGAGGCGTATTGGATCATGTGCTGGACGTCTATGGCGCTCAGTGTCAGTGGTCTGAACGCACTTCTTTCCAACGGCCGAACTACTCACAGTAGACAAGCCCGAAGCCTGTAGCCTCCGGTCTGATCAAGCTACCTCCCCAGTTGCCACCCTTGCCAGTCAAGACACCCTCCCACTTGTTCTGCTCTGCGCGGTAGGCACCGAACATCCAGCCAATCTCTCGAGGCGAGACACCAATATCTCCTGCCGGGACGTCGGTGTCCGCGCCAATGTGCTTGGCGAGGCCGCGCATGAACGCCACGGAGAACTTGCGGATCTCGTTGTCGGACTTGCCTTTCGGGTCGAAGTCGGCACCACCTTTGCCACCGCCCATGGACACTGCCAGTATCGTCAGCTACCAACGGCAATCCCATAGCCACTACAAGTACGTACATCCAGTGAGCGCATTCTTGAAGCACTGCTCAAACCCCAAGAACTTCAGGATGCTGAGGTTCACCGAAGGGTGGAATCTGAGACCGCCCTTGTATGGCCCAAGAGCGGAGTTGTATTGAACGCGGAAGCCACGGTTGACCTGCACCTGGCCCTTGTCGTCCTCCCATGTGACTCTGAATTGGATCACACGCTCGGGGATGGCGGCCACTTGAAGGGCCTTCTTGTACTCTGGGTGCTTCTCGAATAACGAGCTGTTCTCGAGTGTCGACGCAAGCTCTGTGGAAAGTCTCAGCAATCTGGGACAGGTGCTCGCGTGCTGCAATGTCCCCTCTTACCCTTGTACGCTTGCTCGAACTCCGGCTCGGATGGTAGGTTCGACATCTTTGTGCTTCTCTTGTGAGCGGGTTTCTAACGTTGTAGTGTGTGAGACGG
>JAABUP010010863.1_pt1 | contig 10578 bp, 16 predicted proteins | sample 5559201 | NCBI WGS metagenome assembly JAABUP01 (sample SAMN10711887, study PRJNA513373) | rock metagenome | isolation source: Antarctica rocks | place: Antarctica | reverse complement strand
CTTGGGCCCAAGCTATTTGCAGATTATGGCTAGAAAGTAAATGAGCAGATTGCAAAAATGATTGCTAGATGCACGCATACTTAGCAAACACACTTACCTGGCAGGTCAAAACCTTTAGGGTATTCATTGAACTTCATGGCTGCAAGGCCTGCTACATTGCCCAGCTGGTTGACAACAGGGAAGAGGCTACTATCCAAAAGCAACAAGGTGCCCTCTTCTCCACCTGGCTGCTGTGCTGCCGGTACATAGCCGTCATACAAGGCTGGGGTATCAGGCAGGCTCTCTCTGAAAGCACAGGCTTCCTCTACAACCTCAGGCCAAGACAGCACTTGGTCTGGCACATGCTGGTGCTTGTGCTCATAAGCCTTGCAGACTTCACAGGCTGCGCTGTGCTGTCCACAACTTGTAGCAAGGTCAGCTTTTCTGGGCCTACACCACAAGGCATTGCTTGAGTGCAAAAGCTAAAATCGTTATTATAAAATGGCATGGGTGAAACAGCAAGCATCCTCAGATCCTCACAGTTATCCCTCATGCTACAGACAAGGCTGAGAGGTTGCATTGACTACGCTCGCAACTTGGCACACTAGAAAGAAAAAGCATGACCACAACTGACTAAAATGAAAGCTTCAGCTAGCAAGGCAGACACATTACAGTTACAGAGTTGCCCTGAGACAGAGAAAGCTGAATTTCTACAAAGCATGCAGACTCATACAAATAAATAACCTATGCTTGGTTGCAGCCATGGCTACTACACATTCCATACTCCACATTCTACCGTATGTGCTCAATGATGATGAAGAGGTGGAGAGTCGTAGCAAATTGCAGAAAATGCAGTATGCCAAGATATATAAACAATCTGGGGACACATGTCTTGCCTGCAGCTGTGCTCAAAATTGACTGCACAGACATCAGCCCCAGTTGTTGTCTTCCTCAAAAGCTCACCTGTTGTTGAACTGCACGTTTTCAGCTCCTCGGTGAGGTTGTCGATCTGCCGCTCATAAACTGCTATTTTGGCGTATTCTATTGGCACCTGCTTCATCGCAAGGTCCATCTCGCCTCGAATCACATCTAACCGATCTCTCAGCTGAGCTGTGCGGGCGGACGCCATGAATTAAAACTCCTGTACCAAGTCCGGAAGCCAACTATGAGGCAGAGGGCACAGGTGAAAATAGTGAAACTTTTTTGTACTGGTAATCTTCACATGTCTACCAGCATTCACCAGTGTCTCAATAACAAGCTCAGATGAGACGACACAGTGGAAGGAAACGAAGCTCTGACCTGAGTAGTTCTTCCTTACAGCTGAAGCATCCCCAGATAAACCCGCCTTGGCATGCCGGAGGCGCCCTTCAAAGCGCAAGTGGAGCAGCTGAAGACCTGTCACCTTGATGCGTTGTGCCGTACTCTCGTTTGCCTTGCTTCACCCAGGCAGATTCTCGTCGAGAAGCTACACAACCCCGCGTGCCTCCGTGTCAGTGTTGTTCCGCAGTACGCTCGACGAATTTTGCGGCACCTCGCGCAGTATATGCAGTAGGCCGCAATATCGCAGTGTGCGGCAGAGAGCTGTACTGTGCTGTTGAAAATTAGAGTGTTAACTTCGACGCTTTTCGAATGAAAACGTTAGAGGAAAAATTCAAATCAGCAACAAATAGAGTAAAATTAAGTCGAATAATAACTGAAATGCATTATTTAGTTATGATACCTTAGCGGACATTTGTCTAGCATCACCAGAGCTTCATATGCACATCATACGACATACCAACTGCACCAATGTTCCGTCCCGTCGACCAATTTGACCAATAGCCAGCAGACGCCCCTAACATGACAAGCAAGTGCTCTTTGTCTGAAAGCTTTTCTTACTGCTGTAAGTACTGCAATACACGTGCAGTCATGCGCCCCTCTTGTGCGGTGTTGATGAGCAGTCAGCGCCAGCTCACACTCCCGATGTGTGTGCAAGACAGGCTGCTGTGTGTTGCAGATAGTGAACTATGACCCCAACATGCCAAGTCAGCTAGCTGTTGTCTTTCTTTTGGAGTCATTCCTCAGGACCAACATGGCCATTTACAAGTTTTCCTGAATGCAAACCCACTTCATGTCCTGTTGGACCACATCCAAGACCACTTGCTTCATGAAACCTGGAAGCAATCTCACACAGCCAGTCATCCCGCCATGCTGCTGCTATCATTGTAACTCCAAAAGGAAGCACAGGCTCTGGATTGCCTGTTTGCTCAAGGTGATCTCGCCTCTCTGCTGACTCTTCTGCATGTCAAAGCAAAAAAGAACAGATAGGTCATCACAACAGGACCCCGTTGTCACAGCTTAGACCAACCATGGTCATGCTGCCAGAGCTAGAGCTAGAGTGCCTTCAGACAGGTGTGAGTGCGTTTTTGATGCAACGTATGTTGTGTTATGCAACAAGTCGTTGGCTTCAAAGTTGCTTTCCCTCCATGCTTAAACATGTTTGCTTCAGGTCTGGAGTAGTGCAGATCAAGTTGTCTCAGGAGATACAAGACACAGAGATGAAGTGCTTGCATTTCTACATTTCTGTGAGTACTCTCATTTTTTGGCACAAAGATTACCACGTTGTAAGCTTGAAACGACACTCACTGAGACAATTACCACTTTTCCCGAAGGCAAGCTGTTTTAAAACACAGCCATCCAGCAAACTCACTGCATCACCTGATGGACACAATTGTCCCATGATCCCCTCACCCATTTGGGGATGCCTGTAGGCAGTGCTGGGGACTGACACCGCGCACATGTCCAGCAAGTTGACAAAGTTGGTGAAGCGACCAAGCTTGGCATTCCTAGTCCACGTGACCTGCATGTGAAAGATAGTGCTTGTCTGTCCAAGCCATCAGTAGCATGCCTGCCTAAGACCATCTGCTCATTCTCAGCAGCTGCACAGCCCACATGGGTTAGCAATCTTGCCTTGAGGACAGAATTTATTCATAGCTGCATTGGCAACACCCCAATCTTCCCCAATTCAATTTACTTTGTCAGACCAAAAACACATAGCAGCAAGCCTTGGCTGTACACGGTTTGTAAAGGACCAAAGTGAGAGTGCTTGCCGTGTCATCGGTTTTTTCCTCAGCTTCAATTTCTTGGACTGTGTAGTGATGGAGAGCTGTGGGGACAAGAAGCAGGTCCACCTTTGCCATCTGAGTCCTTGCCCTTGCCTGTAACAGCAAGACAGGCATCACGCTACATATGCAGTTGCCCCTGCAGTAAGTACAAGGAGCTGGTCGACAAGGTGCATGCAGCCCTCAAGACTGCCATCAAGGAAGCACAAACAGATACTGCTCATGGCAAACGGAGATGCCATGAGCAGTATCTGCTTGATGGCAGTCTTGAAAGCTGCATGCACCTTGTTGACCAGCTCCTTGTACTTGATGCAGGCAATACATCTAGCATCTAGCAGCTTGGGGCATACCTAGTTGCCATTATCATTCAGGTTGCCATTGGATACAGAAAGTCCTGACATGACAACTTACCTGCAACAGCTTATTGCCTAGCACACGTGGACAAGTCTATAGCTATAGCAAGGATTAGCTGTTTAGGTTTGAAATGACAATGGCGGGCTCACAGCAAATGCTTCCCTGGTACAATCTGCAGTGCCCATTTTTCACATGCATAATTATTATTGTTGTTATTATTGTTGTTGTTATTGTTTAGTACTATCATCAAAATTATTGCTATCACTATTCTACTATTACAATGTCAATCAATAATTTATTGTTGTTGTTGTCCATTTCACCATTAATGTTGTTGTCAGTATTATTATTATGTGTTGTTGAATGCAAACCTGTCATGGGATGCATTGCAAATAGTTTTGATGATATGCGTCTCCATGCAAGCAGGCGCTGTGATTGAGTCTGGTCATAGCTGTTCTTGTTGATTGGTTGCTTTATAGTATACCTTGGTGGTAAAGAAATAGAACTCCAGCAGATTCTGCCAATGCTGTCCCTGTGTAATACCATGTCCAAAGCGACAATTCAAAAGCTTTGAAGCTTCCAAAAGTTGAGATGCAGCGTTCACTAGACAGTTTTGACACAAGTACGCCCTTGATATGAGCACTGGACGCAATGCTGACGCAGACTGATACATGGCATGCAGGGCGACGTGGCACAAATGTGAGCAGTACATACATGCCTGCACAACCAGACGGACATCCTACCTTGAGCTGTTTGAGCTTAACATTGCCGTCATACACATCTGTTGCTGAGTATTTCACTGCACAAGCACACAATATCCAGTTTGTGTGAAAGCTGCATGGCAGTGCATTGTTGTAGCGTCTGCTACTGTAATATGATACGCCTAGCAAGGCTCACTGGAGACAGTTTTTTATCAAGCTTGCTGCTGCTGCTGCTGCTGCTGCTGCTGACGGTCTGAGCAAGTCTCAAACACAACCCCCAATACATAGATCACACACATATGGGTACTGGCACAATGGCATGCAGACTGATCAGGTGCCTGATTCAAGTTTGCACCCGCAGCAGCAATGTGTATTGATCTGGTGAGGCACACAGCATGGATGAAGTCCAAGCGTCCGAAATCATCAATTGTACTAAATAACAAATACAAATGCAGTCAGCTGAGGCAGGTGGTGTGCTTTTTCAGACAGGGGACAAGTGCAGTGTGCTGCATATGTAGTGAAGCACGGGGGGGGGGGGTGCACAGTTGACCACCCTGACAAATGAGAACAAGTAAAGCCTTGAGTTGCGTGCCATTGACTAAACAAGAAAAACAAACGGAAGTAACGTCCCGTTTTTAGAAAAGATGCCAGATGCTGAAGGCATTTGATGATGTATCAGAGGTGGGAGGGGAGGGTCACCTGCCCCGGACAGGATAGCTCCAATGACTCGCTCAAGCCGGGGATCATGTGCAACCTCTGCAGCCGATGGTGGCTCTGCCTGCAGCGTATACACGGATATATATTTTTCAAAAGTTACAGCACAAAACTGTGTTGAAGGCAGCATGCATGCTGATGTGGGCTTGTATATGTGGACTGATCAAGTCTTCACTTTGTGAGCCAACAAACCTGCAGTGTTTGTTAACAAGTGTCCAAGGTCTGCAAGCATGCTTTCAAGCTGACAAACCTTGGACAAACTGCTGACAAAAAGTGCAGCTTTTGTTGGCCGACAAGTTGCAGACTTGCTTGTTCCACAAATGCAAGCCTGCATCAGCAATGCATTCTGCATTTGGTCAACACAATTTGCTACGCACTTAAGAGCCCAGCTGCATGTGCAAGCTTTGCCGCTTTTGCTATTGTGTTGCTGATGATACGGTCATGTCAGTCTTGCTCTGCTATAGCAAGCTGCCAGGCAGCATGTATTGCCAAAAAAAGTGCAGACACTGACGTCTTCCCAGCTTAAAATGGGATTGTTGTCTATGTACAACAATGACAAGAACAACTGGAGACATGAATCAATAAAGCATGCTGCACATGATATTATTCATTATGTTATACATTATAGTTTGCATTAAATCACACATCAAAGAACAAAACATCAAATCAGCAAGAGCATGCGCAAAGGCACTCCAATCACCTTGTCTTTGTCCAAAAAGGCTCTGATTCCTGAGTATCTCTCAGCCACAAAGGCGCTCTCATAAAGCAGCTTAGCTGTGGCTGCAAAGGGGCTGAAGTCAATGTCTATTTGTTGACCGCCTTGAGCTTTCAGGGAGTTGACAGCTTCCTGGAACATCTCTCTATACTCTGCATAGCATAAGCCTTGTCATCTAGAAACTCTGCAGCTATTGATGCAGAGCCAACCTCCTTCTTGGACATTGCAAGACACATGTGATCCATAAAGCTCTTTACATCAGATTTGACATCGTATATTGCACCACTTTATTGACACACATAAATTAGTGCATGTACAATCATGATTTAGTGTAGTTACTTAGTGGTGTATATTCAATATAAATTGCATTCTACATGTCAACATGTATAGAGTAACTATACATGGAATACATGCATTTACTGTTATCTTTATACAGATTGTACTAATTTACTGTTGCGCTGGTGGATTGGGCACTTCCTATTTCCAAATAGCTCAGGGTGGGGACAAGTGTGCTGTGATTCGTGTGGCAGCCATTACTCATCACATGCAACCTACTGCATGTCAATGCTTTTCAGCACAGTCTCACAAAAACCCAGAGACAAATTAACATGAACTCAAGACAAGCACCAGAGTCAACAGCAGAAGCAGTGGGTGCAATTCTGCAGACGTCCACCTTAGCTTTGACAAAGAAGAAGACTGTCAATTCTGTATCATGCATTACTTTGACCACTGCAGTGAACACTTTGACTACGACGTGTTACTGCTGTTGTTGCTTTGGACAATATCACATGCAGGTTGAGACCCAAATGTAAGTCTAGGTCTAGGTCTAGGGTATGGGCAATGCCCTATGTTCACTACCAAAGGGGCAGGGCTTACTTGCTTCCAAGGCTGGACCTCCTGGTCCCGAGAAATCCAAAAATTCTGCATTTGGAATTGCAAATGTGAAACCGCCGCCCATATACTGTTGGTCCATGGTATGCTGATCTGGCACCCTCCAGTTAGGGTCTTCTAGGTTTCCTGCTTCCTGCATGATGCGGCATATTGCTTGCAGATCATCACAGTCAATCAATCAATCAATTTACATTTCCTGTTTTTAGCACTCTTGTCAGTGGAAGCATGCGCAGAGAGCAGGGTTGCAATGACCACCTGTTGTAAGAGACGCAAGCCACAGGTCTTGTTGTGTGTCTGCATCATCATGCAATATGCATGCATGATTGCATAACAATTGCTCTGCATGCTTGGAAGGCTGTTCGTCGTCTCACATGCAGCAAGCATGAGTCTGGTTTACAGTCTGCTCAAGCACTCACATGCACCTTCGCATGCACCAACTCAGAAACTCAAACCTGGTCACAAACGTGAACGTGAACTTCACCATGCAAGCAGACGCAGAAGCACACACGCACACATGAACATGACAGTAAAGGAGGCCAACAGACACAAAGATGCACATGAGCATGACTCTCCACAACCGTCACCCCATCCATGTCAACACAAAGGATTTGAATCAGGTTTGAACCTGCATGATCTGCATGACAGTTGCAGCGTCTCTGACATTGGTGGCAAAGCAGGTGAGGCAGTCCAGAGAGGCACAGGCCGGCACCACTCCTGTTGTGCTGACTCTGCCCACTGTAGCTTTCAATCCAACACATCCATTGAAGCCTGCCGGTATACGCCCTGCACTTGCATGTAACCCTTCTTTGTCAAAAGGCAGCTTTGTTGTGATTGGTCAGCTTGCAGACAAGAGCCTGCAGTGGCCACTTGACAAACGGTCTCTCGCATTCATTCAACTCCACTCTTGACAGACTGCCTGTCACACTCTGTGGCCAGACTGCCAGTCACATACTAAGGACAAACTGCCTCACACATACTCTGGAAAAGTACCTCTTACGTACTCATGAGAGCTGATGCAAATGCAATCGAGCCTTGCAAAACACAAAAGAAACAGCAGACATGGATGCTTGAGCACATGCTGTCTTTGAATAATGTGAGTCTGTCCGCAGAAGGAATGAGAAGCAGCAATGCTGACTTGCTTTTCACTTCCAATGTACACCACCCCTGTCTTGCAAGTCGACTTTTGGAAAACAAAGCCAGAAAGTAAATAGACAGTGCACGTTTTTGTGCACTGAAAACAACAAAAATGATTTTCCATCATTGCTAGAAATGATGCAGCCAGCACACTGGAAAAGCCAGACCTCGGCAGATCTTGAGGAGCCCTTTGAGGCCCTAAGACAGTCTCAAGAGGGTTACAATTGACTCAGTCCCATTTTGGGAGCCAGTTTCAAACAAAGCTGGTTTGCCACAAGGAATACAGCAATCACAACAGACACATATGAAATAGGGCAGTGAAGTCATTTTGGCTGGAAATAGAATCAGGGCTTAGTACCTGAGCCTGCTGTATCTGTACCAAGGGCAAAGCTGACAAGGCCGCCCCCCACAGCCGCCCCTGACCCTGAGGAGGACCCTCCAGGAATGAACCTGCAGTGTACGTACAGGGTGTGAGTGGCTCTGTTGGATGAAGTATGAGCTTGACTACTCCTGGAATCAGAAACTTTGAAAACCCAAAATCTGGCATATAAACGATGGTTTCTCACTGCTCTTGAGAAAAACATAGCACAGGCCTGCATCTCGGTTGTCATTTGGAACATCGTTCCAATTGTCTCAAACGCTTTTCTAGTGCAGAAGAATGGTCCCCAAGTTTTGGTCATTGTATCGCAGTTGTCGGTACATCGAACATGACTATATTGAAATATAGTGTATAAGCAACAAGCAGCACACTTGTGGTCACCAATTGAGTGTAGAGCAAGAGGGCTGGGGAATGCCTTGATGTGGCAGGGCAAAGGGAGGAGGGGGAGGGGGCAGCTTCAAACAGGGCATCAATGCTTGTCAGGGCAGGAGGGCGGGACAATGCAGAGAGCAGGGTGCGTGCTACAGGCCATGCTACAGGCTCATAGGTGCTTGACCTTGCAAAAACACAGCAGAAAGAATTCAGTGCAACAAGGCAGGGCAAGGTCAAGCAGGGCAGGGCGATGCCTGACAGGGCAGGAGAACAGGGCAACGCATTGCAGGGCAGACAGACAGGGCAGTACCTAGCATCAAAGGCATTGGGAGCAGTCCCAAATGGGGTCCTGGTCCCCACTAGCCCAGCAGCAAACTGGTCCATGTTGGTTTTGCCTACAAAAATGGCTCCTGCAAAAGACAAATCGGCATTTTCAGCACATGAGCTGTTCAGGATAGGTTTGGCTCGCTATATGTTCAGACATGGTCCTGTGACCATGGTGTTTGTTGTAATCTCTAATGAGCTGGAAAAGAAACCCAGACAGAGGGGATGGGTAGGGTGTGGGGGTTGGCAGGCTATTCCCATGACTTCTATTAAGCTGGTGAGCTAAGGCAGTGCTTCAAGGAAACGTGCATGTTTGTTTGTTTTGTCAGTCTGTAGCTTCGGCAATGAGCGTCAGTCAAGATGTCATAATATTGGCATTGGTGATTGTCTAGCTGGAACAGTGGATGCATGCACATCATGGTTTGCATAGGTGAGTGGATGCTGATGCACCTGCATCAAGCAAGGCCTGAACTGCTGGAGCGTTGTCTTCAGGTTCATACGCAAAGTCATTACAGGCCGCGGTTGTTTTGAAGCCCGCAACATCAATGTTATCTTTGACTGCAAAGGGAATGCCCCAAAGAGGAGGTCTGTCAGCGGCGTGCACTGCCTCTAGCTCCCTGCATGACAAATCTTGCAGTTTCAAATCAGGAGCTTTGCCGGTGAGTCCTGCATCAGCCTTACACGCACATTGCATTTACTGATCATGAAGTTGTAGCCGTCACAGCAGCTCTGCTGCTTTACTGCAAATTATTGCTGCTTTACACACATCAATGTTAACAGTAACTCTATGCGCTGTATATTCTGTCACAGCAGTGTGTATTGATATGTAAGCCTGGGCAATTTTCCCCACCTGCATCTTGACAGCAGGTCTTCCAATGAGGCAAGTGACACAAATGTGCCATTGTGTGCATCGATGCTTGAATACAACTTTTTGATGAGATTGCTTGGCGTCAGGCTGCCAGAATTGTATGAGGAATGCAGCGAGGAAAAGGTGAAGCTGTCTGGCATGGGTCTGCTGTTGCTGCTGTTGCTGCTGCTGCTGCTGCGTTGAGACACCCAACGCGTTCGTGGCGCGCTAAAAGCTGACAAAAACTTACAGCAGTGGCTGTGCCGCAATTTGCCGTGTGGCGGGAGGTGCAGTTGCCGGTGCAGGCCCCTCAGGTGAGCGACAGCACGATAGACGGGTGCGGCGTGCCCAGCGAGAGGCTGTGAACTGTCAATAGGTGTGAGGGTTCGAGTGATGATGAATGCCGTCAGCAATGTAGATTCCGTTCGGACCTTTCACGAGTGTACATGCACCGGTCGGAGCAACGTTCGAGTCTAGTCAAATGAATCCAGCTAATAGCTTTCTCGGCTACAGTACTGAATTGGTGATCTACACAAGATTGGGATGAGTGCCTTCGGTGACAGTCGTTGCTTAGGTTTACGTTGACATGCCGTTTGCAAGGGTGCAAAACTTGTCAAAACGAAGGAAGCTGCTTTACCACTTTACGTTTTTCCGTGCGTCTGTGAATCTGTGACACTGTCCTGCAGGAGCACAGACGCACAATATGCTGAAGCTGACATCTCGCATATGATTCACAGAAGGTCCTGCTACACGTTTTGGCCTTTGTTGATCTCGCATCATGAGCACATGCTGGCATTCACGTGTGGTCCCCTCTGCAGGCCACCAGAAATCATTGGTTCACACAGGTACCATTCTGGACCAGAGCAATTGTACAGCTGCCGTCAAAAGTCTGCTTACAGTAATGGCACTGCTTCAGCAGAAACCTTAGAGTGAATGCTGTGCGCAATGCAAATGACGGTGAGGCCAGCCAGTGTTAGCAGACGAGCCTGCGCACTTGCTGCTGTGACCGTTGCCGTTGAAAACGCTTGTGCCGCAAGCTGCAAGGCTTTGGCTAAAGCAGGTGAGTGAGA
>JAABUP010010862.1_pt1 | contig 10579 bp, 4 predicted proteins | sample 5559201 | NCBI WGS metagenome assembly JAABUP01 (sample SAMN10711887, study PRJNA513373) | rock metagenome | isolation source: Antarctica rocks | place: Antarctica | reverse complement strand
GTAGATCTCCACGACGAACATCCCCGGCCCCCAAAGCGGGGAGCCTATCCACTGGCCGGATTTTGCTCCGCCCGCGTCAGCAGTTCGCCGGCGCTCCAGTGGCCTGGTTTGTCACCGCCCTACACACGGGTGCGCTTCGGCCACACGGCAGAACTCCGCCTCCCAGTCGCTGTCGCAAATCACCCAAATGATCGGGCATTTCGGCGGCGGCCCATTGGTGTTCCAGCGCGTCTCCTTGGACGTGGTGAGATTCACGAAACGGGTCGACCCCTTGGGATTGTAGGGGTCGAGGATGGCCTTAATGGGCTTCTCGCCCACGAGCGTTTCCGTGATGGCCGCCTTGATCCGCTCGGCCGCCATGTCGGCTAGATCCTTAATCTTGAGGAGGCCGGGGTAAGTGTCGCCTTCGCAGACCAGGCACCCGCCATCCAGCCACTGCCGCGTCACCCGGCGCAACTGACCGAACAGGTTCATCCGCGGCTCGCCGCCCGGATCGCGGTACTTGTTCATGAGCAGGTAGGTGGCGAGCTCGTAGACCAGCGACGAATGGCGCATGTCCCGATCGAGGTGCTTCAGCGTGAGGTCAACGCCTTCGCCGATGATGCCCTGGTTCTGGGTGATAGACGGACCGACGAGTTGCGGCGTCAGCCGCAGGACGTGATCCGGACCGAACTTCGCCTCCAGCCGGGTGTCCGGCAGCTCGACCCGATAGCCTTCGACGCGCGGGAAGACGATCTCCAGGTGATCCCGCTCCGGCCGCACGGCGTGAACCCGGATCGTCTCGCGCGGCTTGGCGGGCGGCGCGATCACGGGCTTGGCCGCAAATCGAAGGGAATGCCGAGCACGTCGGCATATTCGACGTTGAGCAAGCCCTGCTCGTTCAGATCGTAGGACTGCCGGCGCAATGCCCGGCCCACCACCTGCTCGCACAAGAGCTGCGTGCCGAAGGCGCGAACCCCGAGCACATGAGTGACGGTGTTAGCGTCCCAGCCTTCCGTCAGCATCGAAACCGACACGACGCAGCGGATCTGCTCTCCCAGGCGACCCTTCTTGCCGACGGTGTTCATGACCTCGCGGAGAAGGGTCGCGTCGTCGATCTCGCCGCCCTTGCGGATGTCTTCGGCATCCGCCCTACCGCGATCGAGGATATCGCGCCGGAACCGATCGATCTCGTCCGCCGCCATAGCGCGGAAATCCTTGTCGAGCGCCTCGCCCGATTCGAGCTGGGCCGAGTCGATCAGGATGGTGTTTGGCTTGGCATGGCGATTGCCGAAATCGTCGTAGTTTTGGAACAGCGCGAGGCGGCCTTCTACGTAGGGCTGCAGGACATTCTCACCCTCGCGATGAAAGCCAGAGATGTATTTGTAGACCAGCTCCGAGGTCGAGGTGTTGTTGCACACGACGATGAAGACGGGTGGGATACCGATCCCCGCCGCCTCCCACAGCGTATAGGTCTTCTCGTAGTGGCCGTAGAGCGCTTCGAGCGCGGAAATCAACAGGACCGGCAGTTCCAGCGGATCGTAAGCCTTGCCCGTTGAGCGACCCTTCTTGGGCAGCTTGCGCGGGCTCGCCTTGAGTTGCTCCCAAAGGTCGCGAAACTTCGGGGTGTCACCGCCCGGCACGTTGTCGGCCACGGGCACACGCGGCAGCTTCACGATCCCGCATTCGATGGCGTCCATCAGCGAGAAGTCGCTCATGTTCCAGGGGAACAGCGTCCCCTCGATGTAGCCCGAGCCGCGCAGGAAGAACGGCGTCGCCGAGAGATCGTAACCGAGCGCGATGCCGAGCTTGCGCTTCACAGTCTTGAGCCCGGTGATCCACATGCGGGCGGCCTTGTTGTTCTCCTCGGCCTCGTCCTTGTCCTCGCCCTTGAGGTCTTCCTGGACAGCATTGCGCACCCGCTCGCGATAGCAATGGTGCGCCTCATCGTTGAGAACGACGATGTTCTTCATGCCCATGAGCTCATGCATGACACGCTGAAGCATCTGCCCCTCGGTCTCGAGAGTCTGCATCCGCTTGGTAGGATCGAGCTTGGCTTCCCACCCCTCGATGGCTTCGCGCGTGCCCTTCGCGATCTCGACACGCTCACGGAGCCTGAAGGCGTGGTAATTGGTGATGACGATCTTGGCACGGTCGATGTCGACCAGCATGTCGGGTGGAACGATTTCGCGGTATCGATAGTAGCTTTCGGGATCGTTCGGCAGCAGGACGCGGAGGCGGTCCTTGATCGTGATGCCTGGTGCGACGAGCATGAAGCCGCGTGAGAACAGCTTGCTGTTGGGATAACGGACCGCGTTGACGGTTTGCCACGCGATCAGCATGGCCATGACGGTGGTCTTGCCGGCACCGGTCGCGAGCTTGAGTGCCAGCCACACCAACTCGGGGTTGGCCTGCTCGTTGGCGCCGCGCAGGTGCGCCCAAAACTTGGCGGTCCGGGCGCCCATCTTGGGTGCGACTTCGACCAGCCAGATCGCTGTCTCCACGGCCTCAACTTGGCAGAAGAACGGCCGGATGCCCGGCCAATCGGTACGCCGCCAATGCTTCAGGAGCCGCGCGGTCTCGGGCGTCACAAGCCACTGATCCGGGTTCTTTAGGTGTCGCCAAGTTTCGACGTAGGTGCGTACTTCGTTGATGATCGGGGTCGAGTTGTATTCCTGCTCGTCCGACGAGAGGCCGGCCGCGTCGCCCAGACCCAGGCGCCCTTGGTCTCGCGAGGACCGTCTCTTTTTCGGCTCGGGCACCGGCGAGAAATACTCGTCCGCCCGCCGGCGCGATTCAATGACACAGCTGGTCGGCTGCTTGTCGACGATCTCCCAATGACGACCGGGAAACTCGTATGGCGAGTTGATAATGGGGGCTTCGAAAAAGCTGTTGCTCATTCGTGCCAGATCTCAGCGGTGCCGTTGCATCGCGCAACGCGCGACCCGCAACCCAAATGTCAGCATGCCTTTGATCCCCCAAACTTCACAATCGATAGCACGCCTGGCCGCGGCCGAGAAGCAGGGGGGCGTTGTCACGTTAACGATTGTTACTTGTCAAGAGAGCTCGAGTTTCATCGGCTGTAGCAAGTAAATTCAATGCGTTAACGCGCCGACTACGGAGCCAAAATTGCCTCAACAACGGTTATACTGGCTTAACGTGACAATGCCCGTTCGCTTTATTCCGCATCGATCGGCCTGACCCGTTCCACCTGTCCGGTCGTGAGAAACACGATCAGTCCCTCGGTGGCGCCTGTGGCGTCGAGGTAGGACCGGATCTGGCCACGATACTGGCTCACCACATTCGACTTTGGCGCAACGTCGCTCTTCCAATCGATCACGAGGCCGATGCCACCATCGCGGTCGAGCGCAACTGCATCAGCAATTCCGATCACGACGTTTTCGGCCCTCCCGTCGCAGCGGCTCGCCGAAACCCAGCACTCGGGAACGAGCGCGTGGCGGACCGCGGCGACCTCGGGCACCGACAGCCCGCGCAGGACTGAGGTGGCCAATTCGGCACAATCCAGTGTCTCGGCAGCTTTGCCAGCCAACTCCGCCGCAAGTTCGGCAGCTCGCACCGCTAGAGCGGGCCCGCTCTCCGGGCGTTCGCCGGTCAGCACCTCTTCGAGGAGCTTGTGCAAGATGAGACCGCGGGTCCGGCTGCCGCGAACCCGAGCAGCATTCACCCTGGCGTCGGAACCAAACGCGCCCGCATCGTCGGCCAGGACCTCGGCTTCGGCAACCGGTTCGTCGCCCGCTTCGGTGAGATGAGGTGTCGTGCGCGTCACGACGTGCGTGTTCGCCACGATCGCCGCAGCCTGCGCCTCGAAGGTGGCGCGATCCGGCCCGTCCCGTTCCGGTTCGCTTCGGCCCAGCATGGCTTCGTCCCCTCCCAGACGCGGCCAAGATCCAACTGCGTGAAGGCCGGCGCTCATCATCTCCATCCAGCTGCTTTTTGGAGCACCGCAGGAGAGCTTGGGCAGAATGAGCAAGTCACGGGCGCGCGTTGCCGCCACATACCAGATGCGGGTCCGTTCACGGTCGAGTTCCGCCTTTTCGGCCTCGATCGCCTCGAGAGTGCCGATCGGATGTACCCCCAAAACGGGCAGATGCAAGGTGCCGGTGCGCCGCTCCAGCACCGCGCCGACGTGCTTTTTCGGTGCCGTGGCGGTATTGATGGGCACGACCACGGGCCATTCCAGTCCTTTCGATGAATGCATGGTGATGAGCGATACCGCGCGACGCTGTGTGTCGGGCCGTGCCTCCATGGCGCGCGTGGCCACCTCCCACTGGCGGCGCATCGAGTCGGCAAGGGCCTTCAGACCCTGGAGATCGAACGGGCGCACCAGTTCGAGATAGGCATCGACATTGGCCAGAGCTCGTTCCGCCGTACGCGGCCGGCGCGAACGCACGATGGGGCGAACCTGCAACTCCTCGACGGCGCTGCAGAGCAGAATATAGGGTGTCGTCGAACCCGCCCGCTTTGCCAGCCCCTGCAGGATGGCGAGCGTGTCGCGCAGCAACGCGTGGACGATGTGCTCGACAGGTGTCCACAGCTGCAGGCGAGGCTGTTTATCGGCCTCGCGCGGCAACGCGGCAGCGACATCGAGCAGTTGTTCCTCGGTCAGTCCAACCATGGGCCCGCGCAGGAAGGCGCCCAGCGCCAATGTGTCGCGACCGTCGGCAAGAATGCGAGTGAGAGCGATGAGGTCCTGGACTTCCTGCCGGCGGAAAAACCCTTTGCCAGCCTGGGTCGAGACCGCAATGCCGCGCTCCTCGAGTGCGCGTTCGTAACGCCAAAGGTCGGTCCCGCTCGGGGCCAGAAGGGCGATGTCGTCCGGCGCGCAAAGTCGCGCGCCGTCGCGTCCCCGGATCTCGAGGCTCCCGATCAGACGGTCGCACAAAGCGGCAACGGCTTCGGCTTCGGCATCGCGGATGACATCCGCCTTTGTGGATTCCACCTCGATATCGAAAGACGCCACCGAGGCCGCGTCGCTTCGCCCGGCTGCCGCAAACATGTGTGCAAAGCCCGGCTGGCCCTCCGCCCTCAGCGGTCCTTCGAAGTGCCGGTTGACCCATTCGAGGATGCCGTGAACCGATCTGAAGTTCTGCGCGACGGCGACCACCGAGTCCCGATCCTTCGCGCGCAGCAGATCCCTGACCCCCAAGTAGGATGCGACGTCGGCGCCGCGGAACCGGTAGATCGCCTGCTTGGGGTCGCCCACCAGAAAGAGGGAGCCGGGCACCAAATCCCACGCGTCCCAAGGCGCGTCGGCGACGCCCTCGGGCGGATTTCCGGCAAGACGCCACAGGATCTCGCATTGCGTCGGGTCGGTATCCTGGAACTCGTCGACCAGAATGCAGGCGAACCTCTTGTTGAGAGCTCGGCGAACGTCGGCGCGCCGGGCCAAAAGATCGCGCGACTTGAGCATCAGATCATCGAAATCGAGCTGCGCCCGGTCCCGTTTGGCTTGCGCGAAGCGCTCGACCACGGCGCGGCAGTCTTCTCCCAGACGGCTCAATACGCGGGTCGCGGCCCAGGCCCTCACGGCCGCGTGGGCCTCCACGCAGGCTGCGTAACATTCGGTGGCCTGGTCGTTCAGCCGTTCCGCCTCGGCGACGCTCCTCAAGGCTTTCGCCGCAGCCTTCCATCTACCCTTGGCCTGATAGGCTCGGAAGCCGCCGTGCTGCCTGGCGCAGCAAGCGGGCGCCGAAAGGCGGAGCATGCGAATCAGGGTTGCCGAACTCGGTCCGGAGCCAAACTGCAAGTCGGCACTAAGCGCTTCCAAGCCGGCAACGATCGCCTCCGTCCCAGCCTCTTGGCAGGGCGCGCCGTCAAGGAAGTGTCGAAACGCCACAACACTCGCCCGCAGCGTGCCGAGCTGCTCCGTGCCCGAGAGCTCGGGCGGGAAGCACAGGTCGGGTCGGCTTCTGAGCTTTTCGGAAATGCCCTCCAGCAAGCCCCGGGTTGCGCCGGGGTCTGCGAGGAAGATCGCCACCAAGAGGTCGTCCGGATCTTGCGCGACCGACAGTCGCTCGCGGAGGCCGTCTTCGAAGACTTCGGAGAACAGCACGTCCGCCGCTACACGGTCCATGACCGCGGCACCCGGATCCATGTCGGCTTCGACCGGATAGGGCGTAAGCAGGGTCTGGCAGAAGGAATGAATGGTGCAGCAGGTGAGTTGGTCGAGATCGCCCCGCGCCGCTGCCAAAGTCTGCCGCTGCTCGCCCGTACACCCGGTCCCGAACGCTGGTTCCAGGTCGGGCCTGACCCGCCCCTCGATCAGTTCGTCAAGGAAGGCCGCGATACGTTCGCGCAATTCGCTGGCCGCGAGTTCCGTGAAGGTGATCGCCGCGATGCTCCCTGGCGGGCGTCCGGCCGCCAGCAGGGCCACGACCCGGCCGGCCAGTATCGAAGTCTTTCCGGACCCTGCGCCAGCTTCGACCAGCATGGTCCGATCGAGGGCCGTGAGCGCCAGGCGCCGTGCCGCCATGTCGTCGTGGTGCGCCGCGCTGAGCATCATGGCTGGTCCCAGATCGTGGCGGCGTCGCCGAGGCGGTTCCGGGACGCGGCCTGCTTCTGGTCGAGGAACGATCCGGGACTGGCAGGAAGCGCAAAACGCAGGTCGTCATGATCGTTGCCCGCGTCCACTCCCGGCAAAGCCGCGCCATCGAGGAGGGAAGCCTTGGCGGCCAGCAGCGCCTCGGTCAGGATTGCCAACGTGCCGGCCCGATCCTCGAGCGGACGGTAACCCGCGGCTTCGTCGTGGGGATAGAACAGTGCCGCATCGATCGTGGCCTCCGGTCCCAGGACAGCCTGGACCGCACAGGCGTAAAGGCAGCGCTGCAGTTCTCTGCCGCCGTTGAGCACCACAGGGTTTCCCACCTTGCCGGTCTTGTAGTCGATCACTCGCGCGTCGCGGCCATCGCCGGAGAGGTCCAGTCGATCAATTCGCCCCTCGATCCGCAAGCCCGTACCCGGGATCTCGATCGCATCGACCGAGGCCCATGGCGAGGCGGGATCGGAGTCGGGGAACTCGATTTCTCCAAGGCTGCGCTGGCCCGCCAAGGCGGGTAAGGGCCTCGATAGAGCCGCGGCAGCCATCGCGCTCGCCTCGCCGAGCCGCTTCGTCCAGAGCGCCTCGGGCGGCACGGTTTCCTGCTCGGCCCATCGAGCTCCGACGGCGTCGCGGGCGCGCTCGACGACGTGCCGGACGACGTCCGGAGCCGACGCCGCCAATCCCTGGCCTGCTTCAAGGTCACGCACGGCGGCGTGGAGAATATCATGGACCAAAGACCCGAAAGTGCTGGCATCGAGATCGAACGCCACGTCTTCCAGGTCCGGCGCGCGCCAGCCGAGAGCATATTTCCACACGAAGCCGAGCGGATTGCGCAGCAGCAGCCTGAGCGAACTCGCGGAATGCGCTCGCCCCAAGGCGGCCAGAAGAACCGGATGGCCGGACCGTACAAGCCCGTCGTGCGGCGTGAGATCCGGACGGTGCCAATCACGCCAGCAAGCCGCGGCCGAGATGGCGCGCGCCGTGGTCGCAAATTCACCCGGGCAGGCCATCATGCGGTCGGGTTCCGACATGGCGTGATCGGGCACACGCGCCCGATAAAGGTGGACGGGCTCGGTCTGGGGCAGAAGCGCCGATCGGCCCAGCAGGCGGCCATCCGCGCCGCGTCGGCCAAACGAGCAGGCCACGGCGCTTTCAGTGGCCGCCATGATGGTGGCGAAACTGTCACGATCGTCCTCGGTGACTGAGCGCGGCTCGAGGTCCTGGGTCGGCAGGATGTGGTTGGGCAGTAACGGATCCTCGCTGCTTCGACGGGGCCAAGCGCGGCTGTTGAGGCCGAACAGCCACACATGCGGGCGGGGGCAGGACGCGAGCGCGGCCGCGTGCATCCATGAGATCGAGGTTGCGGCTTCCACCTGATCCACGAGCCGAAGCGCCCCGAGGCTGGTTTCGAGAGCCGAGGCCGGGGCGCGCACCAGGGCGCGGCGCCACAGCAGCCGGGCCGGCCCCCTTAGAAAGGTTTCGCCCGCTTCGGTCGCATTCTCGAGGCCGCCTTCGAGAACCTCGATGACCGACAGCAACCGCGTTGCGAGTTCGGCGGGCGCATCGGCCTCCGCCAGCGCCTGCTGCCAGCGGATGCCGGACTCCAACGGCGCATTGCGCGGGAGGTGGTTCGACCAATCCTCCGGCAGGTCGCCGAACGGCGTGCCGGGGGCCTTGGCCAGTCGGGCCAAGCGGCGGACGCGGTCCTGGGTCAGTCCGCGAAGCAGGATGTCCGCGAGGGCCGCCGTCCCTTGCCCGTCTCGCGTTCCCAGGGCACGTCGCCCGTGCGCGAAATGCACGTCGAGATTGGCTTCGGCACTCAGGGCCAGAACCAGGTCGTCGTATTCTCCCGGGCTTGCCGCCGCGAAGGCGATGTACTGCGCCGCCACACCTTTGGCCAGACGCGAGCGCGCCCAGCGCATCGCCTCCGTGACCTCGTGCCGCGCGGTCGCGCAGCTGAAGACGACGGTTTGCGGGTTTTTCGGCGGGACGGTTTCGCTGTGAAAGGTGGACGCGCGCACCCAAGCCGGAACCGCCCGCGTGCCCGCGTTCCAGACCACCGGGGTCACACGGCTCAGTGCCGACACGAGCGGCCGCCAGCACGGGTCGAGGTCCGGCAAGAACCGGAACTCGACCTCGCCGAGCACGGCCGGCGCATGGCCGAGGCGCTCGATAGCGCGGTCCACGAGATCACCCGGCCGGAGCATGGCGGCGGGCAGCCGCGCCAGTATTGCCTCCTCGAGCCGCGCCAGTGTCCCGAGGCGAGGGGCCGCATCCGGCTGGGCAAGCGCAGCGACATCGAGCCCGGCCGCCCAGGCCTTGCTGAGCGTCGCGCCCAGAGCCGACGGGAGCCCCGGCAGTGCGGCGACGGCGCCAAGATCGCCCAACGCCTCGGTGGAGGCTTCCGAAACGGCCGCCGTCACGGCGCCCGCCAGCGTGTCGGCATCGATGCCAGCCAGGAATCCGCCGGCTAGCCGCGCCGCAAGTCCCTCGACCGACACGACCTGTGCGCCGTGGGCACCCTGCCGGGCATGGGCGAGCCGCGCCGCATCGGCAGCCGCGCCGCCAGCGACCACAATGGTTCGCCGTGCGAAACGCTTGACGGTGGTCGCGTCGGATCCGTGCGCGCTCATTACTCGATCGGACATCGGCGGTTCCCAAGGCGGCGTCGAGGCCATTTCGCTTTGCACGGCGGTCGTGTTTGGTAGATCCATACACGCCGAAATTGAACGTAGAACGGCTTGAAGGAGGGCCTTCGCACAAGCATACGCTTATCCAGCCGGACCCGGAGGACCAGGGCCCGAACCGCAAGGCGCAGCCGCTTCGGCGAGGAGCACCGGGGCTGCGACCCGAACCGGCACGTATCGGACCGGCAGTTCCGCGCGGTTGAGGATCTTGTCGCCAACCGGCTCGCGCTTGAGGCGCGCCGTTGTGCTGCTTTCATCCCTACCGATCAATTTCAGCCAGTGCGACGGAGCGAGCGTATCTTTGACCCAGAGCAGAAAGGGTTCGAACAGGTGGTCCGCCCATAATGCCTCCCATGTAAGAAATAGGACGCGCTGATCTGCTTGGCACCGGAGACATACGAAGCCGCCGGGCGCGCGGTTGGGAGAGCATCGAGATCCATGATCAGGTCCCATGCCTGGTCGTCCCATTCGACCGCAACCGTGATCTCAAACGTGTTGATCCAGCCCGAGATCTCGGGTGTGATCCCATCGAAACTGAAGCTCCAGACCCGACCGGTGCGGCGACTGAGCCGCAAACTTTGCTAAAGTACCTCCACCCCCAGATCACCTTTCCTTCCCCATTGATGTCTAAACTTTTCCATTCCGTTCCGCATCGGTTGCAACAGCCTCGCCTGAGCACAGAGTGCCGGCGCGGCTACGTCATGTGGCATGTAGCTCGGCGCCGCGGCTAACGAGCTTCCTGGTAGAAAGCTCTACCGGTATCGATCTCCGCCCGGCGCTCGGGCGCCGTGCTCTTTAGCCGAACCGCGCCAGACGGCGGTCGGTCCTTCCCGTCGTCTGGCGGGGAGCCTTCCTCGATCTAACTGGTGCCGATACTGACTTGAAGTCGGCGGGCCGCTTTTCGCCCTTCGGCCCCTCAAGCCTTGCGAACCTCCTCAATCGGCCGGGTCCATGCGACGTTCAGTTCGGCTTCGTCATCTATGAGGCGGACGGTGTCCTCATGCTCGTGGACGGCGCGGGTGTTCACGATAGCCTTGGCTCGGTCTATGGCTTCAATGAGGCTGTCGGCGTAGAGCCTTTCGGAGTACGCGGGCTTCGCGATCTCTCCATCGACCCCGTTGCCAATCTGGAAGGTGTAGGCCTTCATCCAATGTCCCTCATGCCTGCCGCTCGGCATAGCACGAAATGGGAGTCAGGCGCGACCGGGGTCAAGCCCCTCGGATTTCGAACTGATGGGGTGGACGGCCCCTGCTACGGCATCGATGTGCCAAGATGAGGTCGTTGTTCATGATCTCATCGAGAGGAGCCGTCCATGAAAGAAGTCAGCACGATAGGACTGGATCTGGCCAAGAAC
>JAABUP010010859.1_pt1 | contig 10582 bp, 9 predicted proteins | sample 5559201 | NCBI WGS metagenome assembly JAABUP01 (sample SAMN10711887, study PRJNA513373) | rock metagenome | isolation source: Antarctica rocks | place: Antarctica | reverse complement strand
ATTCGGATCCAGCTGCTCCCAGCTCCCGTTCAGCCTAGGATCGCTGCTATACTGTGAGCGCACCACTCTGGCGTACGGCGGACCCCTCCCGGCAGCTGCTGACTTCACCCATGCTGTCTCACATCCACTGGCGATGAGTTCGGCTGTACCCCACCCGGTCCGCTGCGCGATACTGTAGATTCGCATGACCGTTTCGTGGCGTTGGTGAGGATTACTGTACTGCACGGCGGCGAAGAAAGACGGCATACACGTCTCGCATAGTGCCGCACCCAAGCCCGGATTGAGCGGTTGGTCGGGCGGTCCAGGTACGATACCAGCGACAATGCGGCCTATTTGGTCGGCGTAGAAGAGAGTCTGCTGTGACGCGACTCCCGCGGCCATATGCGCTGCTGGCGGCATGTGAGGATGCGAGCGGAGCGTGATGATCATGACCATGTTGTAGATGGCCCAGAGAACACCGATGTCGAATGAGTGGTAGAATATGGCGTTGCCGAACGCCGTATGTAACGTTGGCTGGTACTCGTCCGTGAGCGGCTTGAAAGCGTCGCCGAGACGTGTGGAGAAGTCCAAAAGCGCCGCACGTATCCTCGCCCATTCGGATATTGCGGCCTCAGTGGAGAACTGCAAGTCGATCGGGTCGTGGGACGCCGCGCTCAGTGGTGTGGGTATGCAATGGATTGGGTGATATGCTGTTGGCATTTGTACGTTCGGGTTGAGTGGCGGAGCCATCCCAAAGAATGCAGGCATTTGCGGTGCTGGAGGAGGCTGACCATTGCCCTGTGCTAGAGGAGGCGGCTGGGAGAGAGGATGTCCATTCACAGGCCCGCCACTGCTAGCAGATTGGGGTGTTGGCGGAGGTTGTTGCGGAGGTCGAGGCATCTGCATGCCGGGCGCTGGTCTCCACTGGCCACCGGTCAGCTCCATCTGTTTCAGCTTCCGCGCTCGGTCACGCGCTGCAAAGTCCGCAACCCTTCCGAGCAAGAGGATGAGATGGTCGTAAGACCCGTAAACCGCGTCGGGCTTGCCGAGGGGCGCTCTAGGTGGGCAGTCCGCCCAGCGACTGTAATCCATGCTACAACGCGTTAGCTCTGTAGCTGACTCCCGTTGGTTCGGATCTACTTACAGCAACTGGTTACCGCTGACGATGCTCTGGTAAGCGTCTTGCTTACAATACCACCAGTAAAGATCTTTCAAGACCTCGAACTTGCCGAGATCCAATTCCTGCGGGATGGAGAACCGAGGAGTCACGACATGGCCTTGATGTCCATACCGGACCTCCTTCCCAGCGATGTTGCTGATAGTCCGCTCGTCGACGTCAGGTATCTGTCGCAAGCGATCATCGGCGGAAACGTGACAATGCGGTACCGAAGGTCGCCTACCGCCCATCCGATCCTTGGCTGCCGCGTTCACCCTCATCTGCCTGAACTGCTGCATCATGCCTACAAAGTCCGTCTCCACGAACAACTGTTTCGCGCCGGCCAAATGCATGTTCCACTTCATATGGTCTGCGGTCATGATCTCGTAGAAGCCCAACAACATCGTAGCAGCTATCGTTGTGACGTTGAGCCGCTTCTTCTTGTAGCCTACGGAGTGGTGGATCCGCTTCAGCGCCCAAGCGTAGTGCTGCATGGAAGGAGTGACCGACGCGCCCGTAAGTCTCGCGATGTGTAGGCTCGCCAGCGCAAGCATGGCATGCAGCAGACCCTGATTACGCAAAGCCGCCAGCGGCATTGTGTATGTCCAGATGCCTTGCTGAGAGAAGGGGACCTGACCCGAGCTAAAGAGGACAGAGGTGTTCCGGGGATGGCGCTCGAAAATTGAGAGACTAGGGCCAGTCACCGCGATGAAGTGTGCGAAGATTCTGGCAGTGGCCGGATTCCCCAACGGGTTCGCATGCTCGTCCACGCGATATACATCGAGGATGCCATCGCATAAGAATGTGTCGTACCGTCTTGTCTGCATATCCCGGACGGTGATGTTGTTTTCTTGCAGTATACGACCAAGCGCTTGCTGAGGACCGTCTTCAATCGTCGTCAGAGCGTTATCATTGTCATCACCCATCTCTTCATCCGAGTTTACATCATAATAGTCGTCATCGTGGACCTCAGTCGCTGCTAGGTTCAGCACGTCCGTGTGACAGCTGTCATATTGTGCGTTACCTTCATACTCGTAAAACTCCGGTGTGATGTGATCGATTGGCGGAGCGAAAGACGGTCCTGGGATATGCCACTGCGGCTGCACGTCGTGAAAGCCATTGACGACAGGCCGAGCGTGGACGGGCTTCCGGAGTCCGGATTGTGGTACATACTCAGGCTGTGCCAAAGGCTGTTGAAACGTCCCGTACAGATCACCCGAGGTTGGTGGTAAATGCGCATGTTGACCCAACGATTCTGCGAAATTGATTTGTGGTCGCCTACCTCCGGCAGGATCTTCCTGTATCCACTGCATCTCCTGCACTCTCGACGAAGGCGGCTGGACCGGTACACTGTGAGGAGGTACTGCGTGCTCATAGGGCATGGACATGCTCGTGACGTCGAATTGCTGAGGTGTCTCGTACATTGACCTGCCCTCAATCGCGCCGGCAACGGCGTAATGAGCGTTGTTCACCACTTCATACTGCACAGTAGTCGCGACTTCGAACGGCTGTTGCCATGGGAAGCTGTCCGGCATTTGAGGCTGCTGGACAGCCATGTTCGGTTGCATTGGCGCTGGCGCACTTTGCAGTGGTACGGCATATTGCACATGGTGTTGCTCGGTGTGCTGAGGCGGTAGTAATACTGGCGGCGGTGGTCGAGCGACTTGCGGGTGCACCTGGTCTGCAAATGGCACAAACTGCTCGACCGGACGCGGCTGCAATTGCGGTTGGTGATGACCGTGTAGCGCGTAGCCAGTAGAGGCTTGCGCAGCTCCCATGTAGTAGGGCGTCACAGGCCCGGGTACAATACCGGCCTGGAAGGTGATGTGAGCTGCGCCATTCGGACCGGGGCGGAAGTCGTAGAAGGGCTGCTTGAAAGTTACGCGCTGATTGTAACCTTCGCAGTGTCGTCGACTCTTCACACAATTGCGGCATACTGGATGCTCCTCACCGCACTTGATGCGCCGCTTGCGACAAGTCAAGCATCCCGTCTTGGTCCGCTTGCGTGAGAGTCTGGCCCGGAGTGCCTCCTCTGCGGCCGCTGTCCTTGCGCTCTTCGACTGGTCCGATTCGTCGCCATTGAGACTTTCGTGTTTGACTTTCGAGGCCATGCGAGTTCACAGCGCAGGTAGAGCAGCACTATAGTCGGAGTCGCAAGTGTTTGCGCATAATTCCCCAACCGCTTGACGTGGTGGGCTTTGCTGCAGCCTCAAATTCGGGGTGCGCGATGGTGTCAAGCCTCCATCGTTCATACACCATCCAGGCCTGGAGTTATCGCAACATATAGCAAGGACAAGCAAATGGTTGGGTGTGTCAATTGCGATAATTGGTCAATCGTGTGCCACGACCAATCAACCGCCGTGGCTACACTGCAGATACAGACCCGAGGTAGGAGATGGCCGAAGGACCTGGAGTCTCACTTTTGCGGAGAAGCACAACGCAAATCGCCGTCGTTTCGCGTGTACTAAAGTACAGTAAGAGACGGTGCGAGATGGAGATAGTAGATAGACGTACTTGAAGACCCGACCAAGTTGAGCCGAGTGGAGGGTGATGTAGCGCAACAGAGCCGCACACCCCGTCACTAGTACTCCTGCCCCTCCCTCTTTGCCGGCGGATGCACGACTCGAAGATCGGTGAGGTCAAGGAAAGGCTTGTGCTTGCAGGCGTTGGTAGTGATAGCGCGGGGTGAGCTCACAGCAATCGTCCGAGGAATAGCAAGCGGAATGTGCAAGAGCGACTCCTGAGTGCTGGAAGTGTAGGCCGAGGCGTATCGCTTTTCGTAGACGCCGCTGAAGTGCGTACAAAGTTGTCCCGACACGGTGGAAACGTCAAGCACCCGGGACGGGTGGATTGGAAGAAAAAGCAGCTCCGCAGGCAAAGCTTTCCGAATCGGTCGTGGAGTGGCTGCGTGCCTTACCAATGCGGTTACAGAATGTCGGGCCGAGAAGACCAACCCGAGTGAGGTGCCGCTTCCGGCGTCGAGGGGGAGTCCAACGGTGGCACAATCTTGCTATCGCGGTCGCTCGGGGAGTCGAGACACGCGTTCGCAGTTGTACAGGCTCGACGGTAGGGTCGATACTACGCCGCTACGCGATTGGGGTGTGGCATCGGCGCGCACACATTCCGATCCCCAGCGCCCGGGGTGATGGCGACGGCAAAGGCGCGGGCGGTCGCCGTTAGACGCAGTCTGTGGCTGACTGATTGGGACAGAGTTCGGCGGTGCTGCAACTGTTTATCCTATCACACCGTCGTGACAGGCGCGGGGGGGCGGCAGATCGGAGTACGCAGGGTACTGCTATCCTTGTGGTGTAGCAAATCATGGCGAGTAGAAAGTTCGATGGTAGAGAAGTGGACAAGACTTGATGAGAGACATACATCGGTCGTATTGCCCGAACTGGACAACGCATGCGATGGCTGTCGAGACGAGAAGTCTCAAAGGATGAAAGTGCTATCCACACGGCGTTATCGTCGCTCGATATCTGTCCTGTATATAGTGAGTCGAACGTAAAATTAGCAGTGAATATGAGGTACCGCATGTCAAGTACAAGGTTGTATGTTGGACGTTGCCGTGAGTGACAATGACGCCCTCGCTGAGAGCGAATAGCTATCGTCATGAGCACGGAAAGACTGCATTGAACATGCTTTCTAGACTCTACATGCACATACCACACCAGCATATCATGTACCGCACAGAGCAACACACCTATATACACAAGAGCGGAGTTCCAACCTCGCCCTTCCGCCTACCAAGTCCAAACACCTCACCCGCGTGCCCAAACCGTCAAGATTCAAACCTATGACCCAGCCATACACCCCACGGCGCCATCCAGCTATGCAACACGTCAGGCCCAATGCCCATCGTCGTCTTCCGCTGCTTGACCGACTGGTTGGTTCGTGCCTTCCCGATACGGCAGCAAGGGTTCGTACCTTCCCCACGCAGAAGCATACGACCCGCGCCGCGATCGATCCTCGGTACCTGCAGAGAGGCTTCATTCGTACACTTGTTGGCAATCCGTTAAGGCATCCCCACCTGGTCCCGTCTCCGCGTCCCACCTAATCCCTATCTCGCCCTCCCTCCTCCTCCTCAGCCTCCCTCTCCTCCTTCGTCGGCCGCCTCAACTCCTCCCTCCACATCCGGTTCGCCTCCTCGGCCTTCACATCCGGGAACACCAGCGCGAAAACATCCGAGTACCACTCCACCGGCTTGCCTTCGATGCCTTCTTTGATATTCTGTACACACGACCCAAGTCAGCAAGTCATCCACCTACACGCCACAATCAGAACCACGCAACACGACACATACCTGCGGCAACTCCAACCAATCACTAGTATTATCCTTGGGAAAGATGACCATCCTCGCCCCCGCCCTCCTAGCAGCCACAGTCTTCTCCCTCAACCCCCCAATCCGCAACACCTTCCCCGTCACAGTCAGCTCCCCCGTCATAGCAACCGTAGCATCGACCGCCCGCCCCAACCCCAAACTCATCAAACTCGTCGCCATAGTAATCCCCGCGCTCGGCCCATCCTTCTGCACCGCCCCCTCGGGACAATGCAAGTGAATCCTAGCCTTCTCAAAGAACTTGTTCCCCGGAAACCGGCGCGCCATGAAGCCCTTGGCGAACGAGTACGCAATCTGCGTGCTCTCCTTCATCACGGGCTTCAAGTTACCCGTGCGTTCGAAACCCGGGCGTGAGGCGTGCGAGAGCGAGGCTTCGAGGATGGATTCGACGTAGAGTGCTGCGCCGCCCATTTGCGTCCAGGCGAGGCCCATGGCGACGCCGGGGGGCGTGGTGTCGTAGAGGCGGTCGGAGGTGAAGATCGGGGGGCCGACGTAGTCCGGGAGGTTGTCTTTGGTGATGGCGACGTGGACGGTGTCCGGGACGTTGAGCGAGACGCGCGGGGTTTCGGTGGTCTCGGCTTCCATTTGCTGGGCGGAGGGGGTGTCTTTGGTTTCGGTGCCGTCGGTTTCGGCTGCGGTTTGGGCTTCTTTGCCCTCGACTGTAAGGGCTTTGTCTTCGCTTAGGGCGCTGCCTTCCTCCTCACCCAAGTCTTGGATGATCTTGAGTGCGGACTTCCGGTACACTTTCTCGATGTGCTTCTTCAGGTTTCGTACTCCGGATTCGCGCGCGTACTTGTTGATCAACTCCGTGATGGCATCTTTGGTCAAGTCGACATCGACATCCTTCAGCCCGGACATCTCTTTCGCTTGGGGAGCAAGATAGCGCTCAGCAATCGCCATCTTCTCCTCCGCCACGTAGCCGCTCAACTCGATCATCTCCATACGATCCAGGAGCGGGCGGGGGATGGTATCCGTCATGTTTGCCGTGCAGACGAACAGCACTTTGCTCAGATCCACAGGGACATCCATGTAGTGGTCCAAGAACGAGTTGTTCTGCTCCGGGTCGAGTAGCTCAAGCAGCGCACTCGAAGGGTCACCCTGGTGTCCCCGCCCTATCTTGTCCACCTCATCGATCAACACGAGCGGGTTCTCCGTCTGGCATTTTTTCAACGCCTGGATGATCCTTCCCGGCAACGCACCAACATATGTCCGGCGGTGCCCTTTGATCTCCGCCACATCCGTCAATCCACCAACGGAGAAACGGTAGTACTGCCTGTTCAGCGCCCGAGCGATGCTTTTGCCTATACTTGTCTTGCCCACACCCGGAGGGCCGACCATACACAGAATCTTGCCCTCCACCGTTCCTCTCAGCTTCCCGACAGCGATGAACTCGAGGATCCGGTCTTTGACGTCTTTGAGACCGTAATGATCCTCATCTAGCACCTCTCTCGCGTGCTTGATCCCGAAGTTCTCCGCACTCCGCTGACCCCAAGGAATCTGCGTCAACCAGTCTAGGTAGTTCCTCGTCACATTGAACTCGCTCGCTGCAGGCTCTAGGTGCGCAAGCTTGTTGAGTTCTTCGTCAAACACCTTCTTGACTTGCTCCGGCATCGCCAGCTTGTTGGCCTTCTCCTTGAACTTCTCGACCAGCTTATCTTTCCCATCGGACTCTAGGCCCAACTCGCGCCGGATGCCTTTCATCTGCTCCATGAGCCAGTACTCGCGCTGCCGTTTCTGGATCTTGGACTCGACATCTTTGCTTATCTTGCTGCTGAGCTGGGCGTTCATGTGCTCTTTCTTGATCACTTCCAGCGCTTTGCTTAGCCGGGTCTCGATGTTCAAGGCTGCGAGAACACCCTGCGCTTCTTCCATTTCGCCTCCGGACACTGCTGCTGCGAAATCGGCGAGTTTGGCTGGCTCATCGGCGATGTTGGCCGCAGACTGCGACATGGCGAAGGCGGAGACGTGGTCGCGGAAGAGGTGGTTCACGTTGCCAATCTCTTTACAGGTGTTGACTATCTCTCCGATGAGTGCGCGAATGGTAGGCGCTTTCTTGTCGAACGGCTCGTCGGCGAGATTCTCAACGTTGACGAGGGAGACAGGCCAGGATCGGAGGAAGGCGGTGGGCGAGGCTACAACGACGGCTTTCTCGGCTGTGCTGGTGCTCTCCTTGTTTTGCTGTTGTTGCTGCTCTTCGAAACTGGCTGACACGCCGCCCTTCTGCTCTTCCGTCTCCGGTTTCTCGCCTTGCTCTTCTGATGGTGGTGCCTCAATCGCCGCCTGCCCTGCTTTCTCGGGCTCGGGCGGTGAAGGTGGACCGCGGTTCGGTGGTATCAGCTCACTGAGACGTATTCTCCTGTGCGGGTATAGTACTGCTTGCAGTGCCCTCTCTTCATTATGTCCGGCTGGGAAGGCGCCAGTAATTTGACAAAACGTACCCACATCATACACCTCGCTGGGGTCATTGATGACGTCCTGGCTGCTCTCCTGATCTTTCAACAAGAAGGCGCCCACATAGCTCTGCCCGCGCTTGAGCAGCTCCTGCACTGCCGCGATGACGTTGGGATCTCGAATAGTGATGGCCTTGTAGAAGCCCGGGAAGAGCGGACGTTGGGCGATGGGGATGGCCATGACCTGCGGATAGACGTCCGGTACACTGGGCTTTACCAGCTCTCGGCCCTGGGCTTTGCGCTTCCGTCCGCCACCGTCCCCTCCACTCGAGCCTGAATCTCCGCCACCGCTGCCACCGCCCGTGCTTGCTGCCTTGCCATCTGCTGCGCCGGGGATCGGTGTCGGCTCGGAGGACTTGCTCTTCACTTCAATGGCATCCTCCTCTTGCCGAGGTCGGTCTTTGATCTCTTCCGTCCCGTCTTCATCATCCTTCTGCGCCTTCTCTTTCCGTCTAGCATTTGATGATGAAAAGTCGCGTGATGCAGGTAAGGTCGTCCGGAGAGAGTGCGGCGGTGGTCTTATTGCCGTTTGAGGTAGGGTCAGCGGTCGGGAAGGAGCACGCAACTGGGCTTGACACGTTCTACATGCTGAAGTGGTCGCATGGCTGTAGGTTCGCCTACTGGCATACTGAAGTGATCGTCGCATCGTTCGCATTGTTCGCACGAACTCAGGGAAGACTCAACAGCAGTCCCGGAATGGATAGTGTACACGAGGAGAAGGGAACGATGGTGATGAAGACGTGACTGCTTAAGTCCGCCACTGCTTAGCAAACCTCATACTATCGCCTCTCTTTAGATGTCGACGATGGCGTCACGAGTCAAGCTCGCGGAAGTCCCCGAAGCCGACCTCATCCACAACGACATGAAACCAATGTAGCCATATGAGATAATGCCCTACTTCTAGCCTCTTGAGAACAGGACGTGTATTGATCCTTGATATAACTACTGGGCCTGCGTCAATATTCGGACCTCGCATCCATCCAAGGAAAACTAGGCTAGATGACCATTGCGAAGAAGAAGATTATCATCTCGTTTATTGTTCTGCACATAGGCGCGTTTGGTGGTGAAGTCATACATCAGCGCTGTTACGCCCCCATCATCTAGCCGTACCTTACGTACATCCGCTTACGCCGGCGGCTTCTTCGCGAACTCAACCTTCAGAATCAAGTGCCCGAACCCGTACCCGTCCACCCTCTCACACGCCTTCGCCGCATCCGAGCGCTCCTGATACGACACGAAAGCGAAGCCCTTGGCACGTCCGGTCTCTCTGTCTTTCGCAAGGAACACGCGCGTAACGCGGCCGTGACGCTCAAAGATCTCGCGGAGATCGGATTCTTCGGCAAACTCGGAGACCTGGGATCTGTTAGCCTCTACTCTCGTATGTACCGCCGCTTACTGTAACCTACGTTCGTGACTCGGAGCGTAGCGAGATCGTCCCGCTCGAACTTCCCACCCATCCTCTCGCCCTCCTTCGAGGCGCCGCCCTTACGCATATGCGGCGGCACGTAGCTCCCACCAGGACCAACCGCCCCACCCCCAGCGTCACCACCAGCGCCATCGTCCAGCGACGCCGGCGCACCCGCAGCCTCACCCTCAGGCGCCATAGTATCCTTGAACGGACACTTGGTCGTGAAATGATCACCGCTGCAAATACGACACTTGATCTGCATCTTCTTCAACGTCTCGGCCTTCTTGTCCTCCTCCGGCGCCGTCTCCTGCACCTGCCCGCTCTTGAACCCGACCTGCGGCCGGAAAATGATGTTCTCGCCCAGCGTCGTCGTGTCAGGTCGAGGGCCCGCAGGCTTGCCGGCTTCAGGGCCGATCTTTGCCCATCCTCTCCGCTCGGCAACGCGCGGGTTTTCCTTCTTCTTCACAATCGTTCGTCGGATGCGCTGGGTGCGCTTCACGCGCTTGCCGTCTTCGTTGATGAAGACGGTCACGATTGTCTCGGTGCCGTCTTTGTTCCTCGTGATCTGTGGTGCTGGAATGGCGGTCGCGAGGTCCGGCTCGTCGTCCTCGGCCCAGTCTGTACGCCCTGGCGTGTTTTGTACGTTGGCGGCCATGATTGGTGGTGTTGTGTTGGAGAATGTCAACAGAGAGTGGACGTGCGCTATGTGGTTTCTCAAATTGCCGTGTGGGGTCGTGATGCATGAGTCATGGTGGCGAGCGTACATCTACACTCGTTGACATCCAACCTTCCAGTCACTTCGAACACAAGACGGCAGAACACGAGGTGATTATCGAGGAGGATGCCTTGCCAATAATATGGACACGGCGGATGGGTGTCGCCATCAAATGGCTAATAAGAAGGCTCCGACAGCAGGCAACGTGAACAGAACGCGCCTTGTGATCGCGCGGACATGTCTACTCATCCACTGCATCGACAGCGGCCCCAACACACCACCTCCGGTGCAAGTGGCGTACAACCGAACGTCTACCGCAGGGAGGGCCCCATGACTAAGGAACGAAGTAAGGCCAGGTCTTGGCCACAATCTTCCGCGCTGGCCACTCGCCTCGAGGAACTTGCCGGGACCTCCGAGACCTGGACTGCAGGCCAACGTTCCCCAGCACGCAAGGCTTCGAGGTCAAGCAGCAATGATAGCAAGAAGATTACGTCCCTGCCTAGCCTTGGAAAAGGGCGTCCGGGCTGGTATACTG
>JAABUP010010858.1_pt1 | contig 10583 bp, 10 predicted proteins | sample 5559201 | NCBI WGS metagenome assembly JAABUP01 (sample SAMN10711887, study PRJNA513373) | rock metagenome | isolation source: Antarctica rocks | place: Antarctica | reverse complement strand
TCTATACCTGCAGGTGACCTACATCAGGCATAGGTTACAAACGTCACTCATGTTGAGTGACATGTGGCAGCTGTAGCGGATGTACTATATACGGTATCAACCAAAGATGCCTTATTGCAATGGCTGCGCAGATCAGTCAGCTGCATGATCATCATTACGCATGACATTCAACAAATATCAACGAAATTCCTGTCCCCGTCTCAAGCAGTGTCACTTACAAGTCTTAAGCTTGCGTCAGGGACATGCAGGGACCCATGCCTCATCAAAGATGTGCCGTGTACTACAGTTGCTGGCAGGTTCTCTTGGACTGTGCTGACATAGTAAAAGACAAAAGCATAATGCATGAGGCGCAACTCCAGAATATGTTCTTGCCTCTTTACATACGATGTTGATCTGGTACTACGCACCTTACTGTTGACGTAGCGATCAGTATCATCTTAAAACCACTTGAAAAAAGTGAGAAATAAAGCTTTTCGGCACAGGGTGTCAGAAGAGCAGCTTGGCACAGGTCGTGTAAATACATAGCACAAGATCTCATAAACTGCTGTGAAACATTAGATACTAAACATGTACACCACCAAGCGTAAACAGTCCAGGGCCCACTAGCCTGAATCACCACCCACTAGCAGCTTGCATTGGTACATCACCAAGCAGGGTACAGGCCATTTGACATTGCCAACAATCATGACAAATCAGGGCACATGCTCGGGCACAGGTAGAAACATGCAAGTGACTCAATCCTGCTGAATGTCACAAACCACAGCCACTTCAGAGCAACACCAAGGCTCAACATGCTATACAAAATTAGACCCAGCTGTTATACATTCTATATAGTGAGTGTCCCTGCTGTCCCTGAAGCCTATTTAGAACAAGCGTGGGTCTAAAATGACCTGTACAATGCTTTTGTCGGGATCATCGTGGCTGTGAGTGCTATCAGACAGTTTGGGTGCATCCCCCTGCTGGGTGCTTGCCTGGCTCTGTTCAGCTGAGTCCCTCACAGCTACTCCACTCTCAGAGCTCGCCTGCGGCTGACTCGGAGACTGAGTAGCACAAGTCGTCTCAGAGCCTGCTGGTGTTGACCAGTTACCAGCTGCGCCTGCCTGCACACAAGTTTATGCTCTTTAGCTTGAAGACCGCAAAGCTGCGCCTGGCTCAGCTTCATTGCACAGACAAGGCCTGGAGGTGGTTTACTGTCAACTTTGTTGTCGCTGGATTGGGCTTCAAGAATGGTATCGCCTGCAAGTTGGGAGCACAGGTGTGTCAGCCCTTTGCGCATGATGTAGTTGTCAGCATCACCTTTACATTAGGTTACACAAAAGCACTTCTCAGCATAAATCCTAGCTCCCGTGAGCCACACTTCACAGGCTTTGCCTCCATGCCAAGCTTCTTCTTTTGCCTTTCTCCTGACTTTAATGTATGCCCTTGATCAGCTCAAGACCATGCTAGCTCTCAGCAGATCATGCAACATGTCCTGTGCAAGTCTAGGCAAAGTGGACAGCACAAACAAAGCTCATAGCCCAGAACTCTCTTTTGTTGCTGAGAACCTGTGTCAGTACATTGCATTGCGTTGCATTGCAGTTGTTGCATTGCAGTTATTGCATTGCATTGCAATTATTGCATTGCATTGCATGGTGTAGACAAGCACATCGTGCTTGATGTATACATCTATGTTTACACATGTATGGGCTTGCAGGCGACAAAGCGCAGGCTGGCATGCCGGGAGGTAGCTCAACTGGTTAACTGTGCCGTAGATGACCTGACAGACACCAGGTCCACCGGCCTGCACCCCTCCCCTGATGACACCTGGCCCAGGGACCCCTGTTCTGGCTCAGCAGAGGGTCACAATGGCTCTGGGAATCATGGAGGTGCCTGTGGGAACCACGAGGCTGGTCCTGGGGATGGTGACAGCCCCAAGAGTGATTCTGCGCTCTCTAGGGACCATGGCAGCGGCTCTAGAGAATGGAGAGGTGGTGATGGGGGTTGTGATGGTGTGAGCTCAGACTCAGAGACTTGCCAAAGGCTGGATTCTATGACTACCAGCAGGGCGGTCAGTTGCACTGAGGCCAGTCAGGTGCCACTCAGCGACTGCACTGACTCCGAGTGTGAGTCTGAGAGTCCTCCCTGGGAGACGGACTCGCAGTCACTGAGTGATTCAGGCCAGCAGCTGAGTGTGGGTGAACGGGAATGGGCAGCCGAGCTTGGTGCTGAGGTTAGATTAGACATAACCTGTGTGCAAGGTTGCTTTAGAAGCAAGTAGTATGCACAAAGAGCAACTGCCTTTGCAATTTCTGCACTAGGAGAATTGCCGAGCAGTTATCGTGACGGTCTGCCCATGTATGTTTTTGAAAATCATGACTGAGTCTGACTTTGACTCCAACTGACTTCTTCAATGTGATGATAGGCATGCAGCTGATCGACCTGTGCACCTATGGCCACAGGATGTCTTCGGTTGATGCAGTCACCACATGTCATGCATGTTGAGTGGCCCTCATAACACAAACCAGTGCCAGCTCTGCCAGCCTCAGCTGCCATGTTTCACGAACCATTACTATATGCCACTCGATGACCATAAAGATGTCACACCCCTCTTTATCATTCAGTACTGCCAGAAAGCAGATTCACTTTGAAATCTCAAGCTGAGCTTCCCCTGTTCAAGCTGAGGTTGCCCTGTATGAAACTGAATCCGGTGTCAGCCCACTAGCAAGCTGAATGGTTGACTCTACCACTTAATGCTACTCCTACTTACGTTTGTGTCCTGGGGACCAATGGAAGGCATCTGAGATAGAACGGAAAGACAACGAATTAACAAAATCGTGCATCGCTAAGTTTTGCGTCCGTCGATAGAGGATTCAGCACGGTCTGCGTCAAGCTGCTCCGTCAGGAACCGTATGAAATGATCTTGTAGAAAGCTCCGAACGTTTATGATCGCGTCATTATGACAAGAGCGCCTGACAGGGGTCGCAGCTTTGACAGCTAGCTGCTTTGCAGCGCTGCTATGACGCTGTGAACGAAAGGCTCCTCATAACACTGAACATGGCGCTCTGCAGATCAAGACTTGACTGCAGGGCCCCGCGCAATTTGACGCTACATCGGCCTAGACGGTGTGCCATGAGGCAAGGCCTCTCGATTTTGTAAGCTTCAGAACACCAGCGCCGCTTGCGCACACCCATGGAAAACACAGTAGCAAGTACCTGACCAGGTCAGCAGCAACAGATCTACATGCGAAAAATCGACCGGCGTTGGTGCTTATATTGTTGAGCCCACGCAGGATACACATGAACCGCAGCGCAAAGTTGCAGACTATTACTTGTTCTGCTGCGCCACATATCAGCACGGAAACACCAGCCTGGGGCAAAGACTTCGACTACGGAGTGTTCGCCACTTCTAAACCAGCTCAGACACCTGACGCGTCTGGTCCAGATAATTCATGGATATATCCTGTGTGGCATGCACTGAAACCAGCATCAGCAGCCGCGATTGGCATCGTCGCCAGGGCTGTCGGAGGCAAAGGTGCAATCCGACTCGGTCTGGAACTCGTTGAAACATGCCTTTTTGGCAGCCTGTTGAATCCTCACCCGTTGACACGGCTTTCCATTGCAGGCGTCTTGCTGGCTCTCAGCTGTGCCGGGCAGTATTACATCATGGCTGTGGGGCTAGCTGGCATTTGTGTTGCGCTCCTGACCTCAGTGTCCCGTGCATTTGCTGCAGCAGCAATTCCTAGTGCTCTGTACATCTGTTGTGCCTTGTTCAGCCTAGGGAAAATGGCTGCGCCCATGGTGACTTTATGTGTGGGCTGCCCCTATCTGCAAGGCGAAATAGCTGTCCCAGCTGCCGCGTGGGGCTTTGCTAAGTCCAATACGCTCCTTATCAAACTTCTGGATGGGTTGGTATGTGCACATGCCACAAAGCTGTCTGTTTGTGGTATACATGGTCATGTCAACAACACAAGAACGGCTGCGCACTTTTCACTGCAAAGCACAGTTCTTTCACCTGCATTCCACCTGCTCGCTGCAGGATGATGTGCTACGTGTGTCCCAGGACCACTGGCAGGAAAGTACGCAGTCTACATCATCTGTGCACCGTGTGTATACACACATTTGCTGGGCCTTCATACTGCATCGCATACCGTGTCTGCACTATTGCATACTGTAGCCCTGTCTGCTGGGGTGCAGCTGGCTTGGGGTCCAAGGATCTTGCTGCTCTTGGCTTTAGCCACATGGATGCAAGGCATCTGCCCCTCCTTTGCTGTAAGTTGTCTTCTTTCTGCATGCACTGCATACATGAGTCAATCTTGCTGCATGGCACGCCGCAGCCATGCTGAGTGTGGCTGTTGGTCATACTCTGTGTTCCAAGCATGGAAGGCATCTGCCATCTGCCCTATTTGCAGTTGAATGCTCCTTTCTGCGTAAAGCGCCAGCTGAGGCAACATCAGCATTGTGTGTTGCAAGTATGGTGCCATCAAATGCTCTTTGTTGGCCCCTGACTACACTCTCAAACACTTCATGGATGCCAATACCGACAGCCACAAGGCACCTGCTGCAAGCAACCCCTATACAATGAGGCATACTCGATAAAGCCATGCATTGCACACCAATTCACCATGACCCTGTTTGACCAACTTCTTTCCAATCAATTAACCAATCAATTAATTAACTAATCAATTGGCAGTGCTTCTGTTGCAGCTTTGTCTGGGCATGCAGTCACGTGCTTCAGTGGCCCTTGCAATATACCTGCAGCCATGTGTGCATGTGCATGTGCATGTGCCCATTTATCAACAGCACTGCATGCGTTTACAGGCCACATGCAACAGTGCCTGTGACGCCTTCAAGACATCTGTGAAGGCCCCTCAGCTGTTCAATTTTTTGTCACCTGGCTATGCTGCCACAGACAATGACAGTGGACCCAAGCATGCATGGCAGGCTCTCGTACTGTTGTTCCTTGGAGTTGCAGCTGCCCTCTTGAACAGTGAGGTTGGGGCAAAAGGTGCTTTAGTGTTCTTGCCTCAGGCTGCAGTCTTGTTACCGTTGACTCTCCTGTTTTCTTACCTGCAAGCACACTTATATCCTCCACGAGACAGATGGTACCCAGCTTGCCTCTGCAATGACCTCAAGCAGGGTTGAAGCCTCGCAAACATTCAAGCATTCTGCTGTATGCTGCTGCTGCTGCTGCTGCTGCTGCTGCTGCAAGGTAGCAGGATCATATGTTCTGCACCATCTTCTGACTGAAGATTGATTTTCTTCTTGAGCCCACCCGGCAACAAGATGCACAGCTGCAGGCTTCAAATATCTGGCTGCTGGTTGTACCTTTGCTGGGATTGCACGCTTGCTTGGTTTAGTGACCACAGGGCGCTTTGTTGTTGTGTATTGTCTCAACTTGCTGACTGCTGTTTATATGATCACAAATAGCGGATCGGCTGTTCTTGCAGGCGTTTGCCTGGCTATAATGATGCTGTTTGAATTTGGTAAGCCAGTCTGGGTCTGGGTGGGTCTGTGTGTGGCTCTTGCAACATGGCAGAAGGAATGCTGGAACAACAAATTCGGTTCTGCAGCGGTAGCTGCCGTCATCTGCAGCACGTATGTGCTAAACATGCAGTTAGTCACCTGTGCGACATACTGGAAGGAGTGCCTTTGGCGGCAAGTTCAAATTTCAAATTCCGTATTTCAAGGTGTGGTCAGGGTGATGGAGAGCTCAGCAGAAGTACTGAGTCGAGAGACAACAAGAGGAGGGATTGAGTTTGTTAGCTTGCTGGTGAGCAACCTGGGAGCTCGTTCAGTTGTGCATATGTGTTTGTGCTGTGCAAATTTTCACCAATCTGCCTATGCTCATGTGCTGTCTGGTCTGTCAGTCAGTCATTGCGTGTCTGTATGTTCGGCTCCTGACAACATACTTATGCATTTGGTGTGCATCATGCGCCTATCCTCATGCTTGGTCATTGCTCTATAGCAGTTCATGTGTGACACAGAACAGTGAGCTCTGACCCTGTGTTTTACCCATAGTGCATAGTGCATGCATATGTCATGATGCGCAACCGAGGTGCAATTGCAACATGTAACCAGGCTATCTACTGATGTACATTGTACTTCATGCTCATATCTTGTTGGATGCCTTTTGTGTGAACAGCGGTTGTGTGTTGTGCTGTGAAGCTGCTGTTGTATCTGCCTACTTGCCAGAGTACGAGCACATTGCAGTGTCAATCCACGCGCAAGATACAACAGCCTTGTTGTGGTGCTGCAGCTGACCTGGGGTTCCAGGCTTCTTCTTCTGTTCTCACTTGCCATGTTCTTCAGAGCTGTGCTGCCTCCAGACACCGTGGTCAGTTCTCCTGCACTATTCCTCTTCTTATTCCTCATCTTCGTTGCTTGCTCTGGCTGTTGCTGTCTTTGTGCAAAGTCCACCTGCTGCTTTCTCCTGTGTTCTGCTGTACAACCTCAACAAGCAGCTCCTCTGCCTCTCCTTCTGCTGCTGCTGCTTTGTGTTATCCTTCTTCGTCTTCAGCTCTCTTTTCTGCCCTCAATCTGTGTTATCTTGTTCTTTTGCAGTGGCGCAACTGCGCATTGCTATCCATCACTGACATCAATGCTGTCAATTGTCCCACACTACACCTCTTGGCAGACAAGACACCCACAAAGCTGCCCATCCAGACAAGTTGGGGCTGCAACTGACACCATGGATCCTGTAGCTTGAACTTGGCTTTTGCAGAGACATGTAACAGAAAGAGGATCAAGAAGGGATTGGTACAAAGGCAGCATTCCACACCGTCATCAACCTTTTGCAACTTACATGCTGCTGCAACGCAACTGTGTGTGTGCGCAGGAGAAAGCAATCAAAGCTACTCAGAACAGGTTCAGGCTTTTCAGGCCTGCTGCCTCTCCATCCAAGGTCACAACAGCACCTGTTTCAGCAGCTCCAGCTGCCATGAGTCATGCCAAGGCAGCAGCAACAGAGGCAACTGAAGCAAATGCATCACCAGTATCATCAGCTGCAGAAGCACCTGCTGATACAGTCAAGACAGCAGCTTCACCTGCAGCTGCTGCAGAAGTGGGTGGCATCGCAGCAGTACCGGTATCAGCAAATCCAGCTGAGCCTGATGTTTTGGTGATGTCAGGAGCACCTGACTCGCTGAGCGTTCCCATTAAGTTAGTCAATGACCTGATGGCCCATACCTGCCTGGCTGTTCTGCACAGCACCAGCTATCAAGTATCAAGTTGTGAAATTGCATTGGCATTGGTTGTTTCCTACACAGGATAGTGAACACTTGGTACACAGAAGATGTGTCCAGCCTTCCCAAGCGAAATTTGTCACGACTCAGACATGTGCATGATCTAGCGACAATTGCTGAGATGCCAATGCTGGGATCTCACTGCATTTGTATAATGTTCGCAAGTCTGGCAGAATCAAAGTTGCATTGATGGATGATGAGGAATCTTCACAGGGTTTGTGACATCGCAGTCAGTCACACTGCTTTTGCCAGTCAACAAGCTTTCAGGTCGACTGTCATAGTCAGTGTCCCCATTGCTCAAGGCTCTCCACATCTAGGCTTTATACCTTTGTACCCTTTGAGCCATGACACCTTACAGCAAAATGACACAATCCCTGCAGTCCAGTAGCACCCTGTAAGTGCCTTAGCAAACAGTGATTGTGTCCAAATTTAGGTCACTGAAGAGCACAACAGGGAGGCGGCAGCAGGTGAGGATGAGTCAGCACTGACGGCCAGGGAAGAAGAAGCCGAACGGCACCTCAGGCCATCTTCCACCGTCGAACTCATCAAGACCCTCTTAGAACAGCTGATAGAAGCTCTCAAGCAGCTTCATATTCTCGAGGGCAGGGCAGAGAAGGCTGAAACAGCCTTAGGGCGCCTACAGCAGCAGGCAGAAGAAGCTGAGCAGCAGATCAGACAGGCTGAGGGCAGGGCAGAAAAAGCGCAAACTGCCCTCAAGGAGCTTCAGTACAAGGAAGAAGAAGCTGCGAGGATCAGGAACAAGACACCGCTTGAAGTCAGGCCGGATTCAGCTGCTATGCTTGTGCCAGAGCAAGCCACCTGGCCTGCTTTTTGGCAAGTGTGGAGAGAGTCAAGGACAGAATACGAAGACAGGGCAAAAATGCTGAAAGGAGGTCACAGGCTAGCGCTTACCACAGCTTATAGGGCTGAGTCAGCCCTCAAGGCTCACCAGCAACAGGCGGAAGAAGAGGAGAGGAAGGAGAAGCAGGTGTCTGAGCACAGGCTGGGTGTAGCTAAGCAGGCTGCTCTGGAGGCCAGGGGCAGGGCAGAGCAGGCTGAAGCAGCCCTGACTGAGCAAAAGCACCAGGCAGACGAAGTAGAGCAAGCACTCAAGCTTCAGCTTGAAGAAGCAAACCAGAAGCTGAAGCTCAGCAAGGGCAGGGCAGTAGCTGTCCAGACAGCCCTAGTGGAGCTTCAGGCGCAGGCTCAAGAAGTGGGAGGGCTGCTCACATCAAGGGCACAGGAGGCCAGAAGAGCCCTCAAACAGGCCCAGGGCAGGGCAGAACAGGCTGAAGCGGCCCTACAGAATCTGAAGCATGAGTACAAGCCGCAGAACAGGCACAAGCAGCGGCCAGTCAGGCTGGGACAGCATCATCCCAAGAGGCTGCTGGGGATGGGGACAAACACCACCTTGAGCAGATGACACTGCTGCTGAGACAGCTGCTGAAGGGCAGATCAGCTGCAGGCAAGCAGGCAAGTTACCTGACCTCTTCAACCTGCCCTGGTGTTTCTTGTCTAAGCCGATTGAAAAATTGCTGTTTGTACAATGTGCTGAGTTCAAAGTCCTTGGCGCGGCTCAGCTGGAGTCGAAGCAGTTTTGGGAGTCGTGAGTGGCAGCAATCTGTCTGAATTGTCACTAAAACCTAAAACCCTACCCCCTAAACATAGCATGGCTGCTACCCCAAGCCCAGTGCATGCTTTTGTGTGTCTGGTAATGCCTCAGCTGATGCTGACACTCAAGAAGAAGCTTGACCCATCCTGGATGTAGATATAGGTTTGCTTCCAGAGCCTGCTGTCTCCACAGGCATGGCTGCTAAAGCCAGCATCTTTCTCACACATTGCTGTCTAAGTTTGCGTAACAGTTGCAAGCAGCAAGAACATGATGATCTTCTTCCTCAGTCAGCCTAAACAGTATGGATTCACCCTTTGTCGCTTGTCAACAAGTCCCCCTCTTGCCCAAAACTTCTCCCCCCCCCCACCCCCTCCGCCCCCCATGCCCAGGCTTCAACCGCTTCCCTTGGGCATATCCTTGCATCAGCAAGCTAAAGAGCATAAACTTGTGTGCAGGCAGGCGCAGCTGGTAACTGGTCAACACCAGCAGGCTCTGAGATGACTTGTGCTACTCAGTCTCCGAGTCAGCCGCAGGCGAGCTCTGAGAGTGGAGTAGCTGTGAGGGACTCAGCTGAACAGAGCCAGGCAAGCACCCAGCAGGGGGATGCACCCAAACTTTCTGATAGCACTCACAGCCACGATGATCTCGACAAAAGCATTGTACAGGTCATTGTAGACCCACGCTTGTTCTAAATAGGCTTCAGGGACAGCAGGGACACTCACTGTACAGAATGTATAACAGCTGGGACTAATTTTGTATAACCATGTTGAGCCTTGGTGTTGCTCTGAAGTGGCTGTGGTTTGTGACATTCAGCAGGATTGAGTCACTTGCGTGTTTCTACCTGTGCCCGAGCATGTGCCCTAATTTGTCCTGATTGTTGGCAATGCCAAATGGCCTGTACCCTGCTTGATGATGTACCAATGCAAGCTGCTAGTAGGTGGTGATTCAGGCTAGTGGGCCCTGGACTGTTTACGCTTGATGGTGTACATGTTTAGTATCTAATGTTTTGCCGCAGTTATATGAGATCTTGTGCTATGTATTTGTACACGACCTGTGCCAAGCTGCTCTTCTGACACCCTGTGCCTATTTCTCACTTTTTTGAAGTGGTTTTAAGATGATACTGATCGCTACGTCAAAAGTAAGGTGCGTAGTACCAGATCAACATCGTATGTAAAGAGGCAAGAACATATTCAGGAGTTGCGCCTCATGCATTATGCTTCTGTCTTTTACTATGTCAGCACAGTCCAAGAGAACCTGCCAGCAACTGTAGTACACGGCACATCTTTGATGAGGCATGGGTCTCTGCATGTCCCTGACGCAAGCTTAAGACTTATAAGTGACACTGCTTTGAGACGGGGACAGGAATTTCGTTGATATTTGTTGAATGTCATGCGTAATGATGATCATGCAGCTGACTGATCTGCGCAGCCATTGCAATAAGGCATCTTTGGTTGATACCGTATGTAGTACATCCGCTACAGCTGCCACATGTCACTCAACATGAGTGACGTTTGTAACCTATGCCTGATGTAGGTCACCTGCAGGTATAGATTGCATGCATGCCTGCAAGCATGGGTCTTGGATCGTCACTGCATCCAATGATTTCAGCTTATCATGACCTCAGATGCTTTGGATTACACCTCTGTTGGGGCAGAAGGGCGCACCATGCAAGAGCACTACCATTCTGTGTGTTCGTGTCTGCTTTGATCATCATTACGTCCTTGAAACAGTGAAGTCATGGTCATGCTGAAA
>JAABUP010010856.1_pt1 | contig 10584 bp, 10 predicted proteins | sample 5559201 | NCBI WGS metagenome assembly JAABUP01 (sample SAMN10711887, study PRJNA513373) | rock metagenome | isolation source: Antarctica rocks | place: Antarctica | reverse complement strand
GGGTATGATGAGCTTGAGCTCGGCCACAGCTTGTTCGAGTCGAGCGGTGAACAGCCTGGCCAGGCCTTTGCACCGCGCCGCGAAGGCAACATCAGGCTCCAGATCTCCGAACTCGGTGCATAGATTCCAGAGCAAACCGTAGACGTAGACTTGCCTAATCGCATCAGCTGCTTCACTTCTGCTGAAGACGCTGTCGAACTTGTCCTTGAGTATCGGCAGTGTGAGTTCAGGGCTGAGCTTGAAAGTCAAGCTGCCTAGTGCACGGCGAGGTCAGCTTGGGTGCATTGTTTCCATTTGGCGAACCTACCCTCGGCCTTTCGCAGGAGCCTTTCGATCTCCTCTTCCGTAGGCGGCTCCGGTTGCTCCGCCTTGGCAAGTCCATGGGGTGGGTCCAACTCGGTCGAGCTAGGAACTTCTTCGATCTTCCCTACCATGTCCCTCAGGGAGTGCAAGGCGGCGACAAGCTCAGCGTTCTGGTACGCTCCAGGACTGTTCACAACCGCCTGCTCAATCAACCTGCTGGCTACTGCAGACTGCGTGAGTGTGGTAGCATCGTAGGCTGTATCATTATTCGGAGAGATCGCCGGGCTGTTCATTTCTGTCGATATCGGGTGATCATGAACTGATGGTGGAGTCGGTATTGAGGATACTGTATGAGCTGGCTGCCGCTGTAGAAGCTTTTCGATGTTGATCAAGCGGTCCCCGATTCGATCGATCTTCTTCTCGCTAGACTACTGTCAGTATTTTGAACGACCTTGCGAAGGCTTCATAATGCGCACTACTCCTTCGAGATCATCACGCGAGACCGCGGTTCATCACTGTGAGTGGTGGTCGTTCGGCAGACTGAGGAGACGTAAGCGGTGGTTGTGCCCAGCCGCAAGCCATGGCACCGTAGGAGACGTACCGGATCCACTACTTCTGCAGTGAGAGCACGGCGACCCTTTGTCACACCGTACTTTTCTGGTGCGGCAAGCGTCGCACTACACATGCCACCGTTAACAGATGCATGTGTGGTTGACAAAGAGGATCCGTGTGATCGGAAGACTCAAGACTCACAGCGCGCTGGGCAGCATCTCGCTCGGGCTCCCTGCTACTCGGCATTTCCAAGTCCGCAAATCTCTATCACAATACCCACCTCACTGGTGTCTGCGCTGTTGTGTCTGCTCGTAGCCATTCTACGCATGTTGAAGGAGCGATGTCGACTTCGGTGCCCGCGGACGCCGAATCCGGAGTGGCGGTTCGAAACCTCAGGCACCCATCGCTTGCTATCATTGACCACGACATGTCAATCTGACCACAGTATGATCAAGTATTTGACTGACATATCCATCCTACATACGTGCTCCGATCATCCCATCAGCTGCCCCAGATCCTCAGGCGGCCACCTTGTCTGCGCAAAGCTCAGGCACCGCTTGATACCCTGCAGCATCTTCCGCGTCGTCTCATCGGCCAAGATGTGCGCCTGTCCGCCCGCCTTCTCAGTCTCATGCAGTCTCTCACGTGCACTTCGCTCGTGGATTCCCACCATGGTGACTCCAATCGGCCATGCGGCTTTGCCAATCGATAAGCGGAGGTACGCATCGTTCGCCTTGACGTAGCACTTCGTCTGCATGAGATGCACGATGTCGTTGATCGCGGTGAGCAGGACTTCCGCCAGTGTATTGGTCTCCAGCTTACGAACGAGTGGAGTGAGGTTGTCGCGGGCTTGGAGGAAGCTGTTGTAGGCTTGCTTGCCGGAGAAAGACTCTTTAACGTCCGTCGGGCGGCGGGAGAGGGCAAATTGCCATTCGGAGAGGACCATGTCGAAATAGCTTGCGATCTGACGACGCACGAAAGTCTTGGCCTCCGCCGCTTCAGGCAGGGCTTCGGGAACTTTCATATCCTTCTCGTCCACCAGCTGCAGTATCGTTGGTATAGGGCCCTTCGTCATCGTAGGCGCTAGTGCTTTGGCTGTGAGTTTGTTGTAGCGGCGCAGGCGCTGGATATGCGACTCGCCGAACAACACTCTCGGCTCGTCAAGATCCTTCAGCTTCTCCCTCAGCGCATCATCCGCCACATCCTCCTCACCATCCTTCAGCAGTGTGCCTTCGTCGATGTCTGCCTTCTTTTCCAGCTCTGGCAAGCCGATCCGCTTCCTTCGTGTATTCTCCTCTGTCTGCGCTTCCTCTTCCGCCGCTTTGCGACTCTCCTCCGCTAAACGCTTCTTTTTCGCCTCCCGTGCTGCGGTACGCTCTTCCTCATCTTCGTCCCGCTTGCGCTTCTTCTCCAGCCGCTCTATACGCGCTTTCTCAAGCTTGTCCTGCTCGCGGAGGTAGTCTGCCTGTCGCTGCGCTTCCACCTCGGAGCGCTTGAGATACTTCTTCGCTGTACTGGTTGGCTGAGTAGAAGAGATCTGTGACTTCATCAAGCTGGCGAAATCCATGGTATGCTACGTGGATGTGAATCTCACTTTGGTCTATCTGAAGAGTCGTTCTGCTTGATGGGAAGGGCTGTTCTGCGCCGGAATGAATTCCGCTATATGTAGAACCTAGCTAGCCCCAGAGCTTCACTTCTTTCTTGCATCTCGAACTTCTTTCTACGGATCCTCAAGCAGCAGACATCATGTCTCTCCAACCCACCAATCGCCCCGTGGAGCGCGATACCATCGCGCCCTTTCTACTCCGAGTGTACTGGCAGCAGAACCGCGAACCCATGCCCACCGACTTCTCCGTCGCACCTCCCGCCGACACGACAGACATCAGCGACTACTCATCTCTGCTTCCCTTGGCCATCCGACAGAAGAGTGTGATAATCTACTCCTGGTCCGACTGCTCACTCGCCGAGCTCACTGGCCTGCTGACAAGTATGCTGCCCGCGGGAGTGCTGCCCAGTCCCGCAGTGGGCACGCGACTGGTGTACAAGCTCGTCTTCCCAGATACGCGCGCGGAACTCAGAGAAGGTGGCAAAGGAAAATGGGTTGACAAGCCACTGGGCAGTGTTGTCGTGGGTGGGAACGAGGCGCACTTCAATGGGGACGAGGACGCGAATGGCGGTGCGGTCACGGAGAACTTAGGAGGCGAGACATGGAGGACCCTGGGGGATGCGCGGTTCGTGATTGGAGACTATGTGGTTTGCACCATTTATCCGCCTGGCCAGGACGGCCGGATAGCAGCTATGCCTCCTTCCCGCGCACCTCCCCGAATGGACCCGTATGCTGCACGAGGGCCACAGCCGCCGCGAGAGAACGGGTATGGTAGTGGATTCGGGAGAGGAGGGGGTTATCGTGGCGGCTATTCTGGGAGGGGTGGAGGTGGGTTCGGTGCAGCGCCGCCCGTTGGGGACTGGAGAAGAGGAGAGAGACCACCTCCGGGGTCCAACGGCGGTGGCTACGGACGTGGCAGAGGTGGGAGACCTTATTGAAAAGGCATTTCGGGTCACGACGCCGGCTCAGAAGCGCGCGTTCCGGCAATACTGATATCTTAGCGAGGCGTTGGTGGACTATTCGTGCTTTACGGTACGGCTCACCATTAGACTATCTGGAACCCTGGATTGTACCACGGGCAGATGGGGCTGCGTGGACTCAACGGGCTCTACATACGAAGCGGTAGCGGGAGTTTGGCTGCTCAGGGCTGCGGCTCACTAGGAGTCAGATGACATTGCCCACCCAGAAGAGTTTCCGCCTCAGATTCCGCACCGAAGACCAGGATGGTGTTGATCAGCCCGACGAGCTCGCCACCACCATGACAGTGCATTGGTATCGGGAATTGTCGCGGAAAGTAGGGCCCCACTGGCAGGATTGCAGTGTCTTCGGGCTCTGCGACCACACGCAGATCAGGAACAGTAGAATGGATCAACGACGACCATCCGCCGAGGCACTCAATTGCAGGTATGCGTGTGAAATTGCGCGGTCTTTTGCGATTTTCAAAAAAGTCGGAAAATGGATGCCATACTCAACCCGGGCATCTACCGCATTTCGCCCGCGGGATCGGCAAAGCTAAAGCTGATGCCCGACTGTGGCGTTGAGGCGTTGAGGCGTCATCAGCCACAGGCCACCAGTGCACCTCCCGTCCCGTCTAGATCGTCCACGTAGACTTCACTGCCTATCACACGCCGTCTCATCACTTCCGTGTGCTTGCGTAGCCTTTGCCTACCTACATGTATTCTACACGATAACCCTCGGCTTCTACTGTGTTCCCTGGCTATCTGCACCCTTCGAGTAGTGACTCAATCGCACGAGGAAGTACTCAGTGGCTTACGACGCATCTTGCCACCCTGCACTGTTATCCCGTTGCCTGGAGGTAAGTACGTGTACTTGAAGGTCTATAAAGCCGTGGCTGTTTCTTCACCTTCCTACTCCTCACCACCAACTACTCACCATCAACCACTCAATTCCCACAAAAGAAGCAATCATGTCGAACAACTTCTCCTACTACCAACAATCCGCCCCCTTCTGGGACTGGGTCGCCAGCCTCGAAGACCAGGGAAACAACCACCCATTCTTCGCTCGCGGCACCCATCAAAGCCAGGCCCACGGTTCCGACAACGGACACCAACAACCCAACCCATGGGCCAACGGCTGGGCCGGATTCCCATTCGGACCCATGCCACATCGAGGCCGACACGGCTCCCACGGCTCGCATGCCCGTCACCACCCTGGACCTCGTCATGAGCACAAAGCGCCACCAGCACCCCAAGCTGACCACGACACGAGCGATGGAACAACCGAAAAGGAGCGCGACCCCGAAGCCGGCTCATGTGATCCGCAAGCTCCCCCACCACCATCCTCCGACGCCGGATCACGCAAGAGGTCGAAATCTCCTCGTCGCCACGGCTCGCGTCACGGCTCGCGTCACGGCCGTAGCCACAGCCCTAGTCCTGGGCGTCACGGCCCGCGTCATGGCCACAGCCCTGGTCCTGGGCATCATGGCCCGCGCCACGGCCACAGCCCGGGCCCTCGAGGTCGCGGTGGCCGAGGCCGAGGTGGTTTCGGTGGCTTTGGCAGACGCGGTAGCCACGGACCCTTTGGCGGTCCAGCCTTTGGCCCCATGGGTGGACTGGGCGAACTCGCACAGATGTTCCAGTCGCAGCTCTTCGGCGATAATACGGAGCCCAACAACACGAAGGAAACTGATGCGAAGACCGAGGACTTCAAGCCCGAGGTCGATGTTTTCGACACGACCGACTCTTATGTCGTTCATATCTCTCTGCCCGGCGCCAAGAAGGAGGATGTGGGTGTGAACTGGGATGCCGAGAAGTCTGAACTCAGCATTGCTGGTGTCGTCTACCGACCCGGTGACGAGGAGCTGCTGAAGACGTTGGCGCTCGACGAGCGCAAGGTTGGTGTGTTCGATCGCAAGGTGCGCTTGGGTAGCCGCGCCAACCCGGCCCAGGTGGATGTTGATGGGATCAGCGCGAAGATGGAGGATGGTGTGTTGAGGGTGGATGTGCCGAAGCAGGATGCCGAGTATGTGGAGATCAAGAAGGTTGATATTGTATGATCGGCAATCACTGCTGAAGACCTGGCCGGAAGTCAAGAATGGAACAAAGAGTTGGGGATGGTAAACAGTAGCATAGGCTTTGGATGATATCACGATGTACAATTCGGTGTCGCAAACAACTCATGTTCAGGACCTGGTCCAGTGGCACACAACTAGGAAACTCACACTTCGACGGTGCTGCATCGCTCGATGAAATTGGAAATGTTCACGAAAGACTTCAATTCGACCTCACTCCGCGTACCAAGGTAAGCCTGCACTGCAGACATGCTCTGCGCACGGTACCCAGTATCAACACGTCGGCCAGAGTGTCTTTGTTCAAACCCAATCAATCGTCACTCTTCTCTACTCCCACTTCCTTTGTTGCACTCAAGTCCATCATCCGCATCCGGCACCACACCACATCGATTGTCCAAAGGACTCGTTTAGTAGATCAGCGAATATGTGCAGTCCTCCCCTCAACATCGCAGAAGAGACCGAGTCACCGAGTAGCCATGCATCACATTCCAGCATTCCTCGCCCTGGTAGCGTCCAGCAGCTTCGCCGCCGCGGTTCGTCCTCGCGATGCTGTCAACGGCCCTGCAGGATACGGCACGACTACCACGAGCGCGCCGACGACTAGTTCGCCAACTTCGACCAGTTCTAGCAGCTCGTCATGCCTCAGTTGGTCGACGTCCAGCGTCTGCACGCCAGCGTACACTACGTCGATCCAGACGCTGTCCAAGCCCATCGTGACGACTGGAACATTCACGACATACAAGCCCGAGACGCTGACCACGACCGTCACCAGCACCTACGTCTCCTATGAGACCAGTAAGCCTCCTCCAACACCTCCTCCAAAGACAGCCCCATATACTAACCACCAGTACCACAGTCATGATAACCACCTCCTCCAACCAAATCTCCTACGAAACCCTCACCATCCCAGCGACCATCACGACCTCAACAATCATCTGCTCCACCAAGCCCGTGTTCCTCACCACCTCCACCCTCTCCCTCTCCACCTGCACAAACACAGTGCCCCACATTACGACCAGTCTCAGTACCCTCATCGAATCGACCCTCATCCCCTCCACCCGCACGACTTCCACGCCGTGCCCGGAGACCACGACCGGCACGACGCAGAGCACGTATTACAGCACGAGCGTGCAGACGACATCTGTGTGCTCCACGGGCTCGAGCTGTAAGGCGATGAGTACTACGACTACGACGACCATGGCTCCGGCGCCGCCGCAGTATCGATATGCGACTTCGGCTGTGACGACGACGACGACGACGTCGTCTACGACCGCAAAGGTGTCGAGTGCCAGCAGCAGTCAGCCGATGCCGGAAGGGTATGGAAACTGGGGCGGGAACTGGGGTGGCAATTGGGGCGGCGATTGGCGTGGCGGACGGGAGTGGTAGGTTCGCGGAGCCCGCCGTGCGTGAGGTGTGAAGTCGTTCTCTGGAAGACTTTGTCTGCCGCTCAATGTAGCGGCTGTTGCACGTCGTGTAGTCGAGTTGACAGTCGTAAAGTCAATGCCATTCACAGTCTTGCAAGATCCAGTCTCACCTCCTTTGTTGCTGCGAGGACGACGAGTGTCGCACCCTTCGTCCGTCAATGTACCATGGTCATTCTTCGTTTGTTGCGGCAGGCATGTGTTCAGCCTTGGCCTGTCAAAGTTTCGTTCGCGTACTTTAGTCGCTTTCAGGAGCCAAGCCAATCCCACCGTGACCTGGACTAAGCGACCGGTGACGTTGCGCACCCAAGTAGAGTGGAACACCCTCCACGAGGCGTACATGTCGAGCATTCGCATACCGATCTGTTGTTCGGCCGTCTCCCATACCTCACCTCTGCTGCTCACTAAAAGCCCAATCAGTCCAAAGCTGATCCTCCCCCTGACCAGGCATCGGCATGCGATCAAACTGTTCCAACCCCGTCGCCAAGCCACCATTGCCCGGATCCGCCAGCTCGGGAATAGTATCCCACATCATATCGTCCCAGAACGAACTCATCGTCGTATCCCCATTCGGACTGAGACCCCACGCGCTGTTCCCCAGCTGCTGTGCACCTTGCACGCCGGGCGGAGCGCCGTATGAAATCTGGCCAGTAACACCGGCCATATTGTACACGTCCATTCCCGGTGTCACGCCGGCGACGTCGTAGTGTTGAGGCGGGCTCTGCTCCTGCTGCCGACGGTGTAGCAGTTGCTGCTGGGTATGGAAGGCTTCCTGGTACTGCCGCACGTGCTTGCTGGCGTCGTAGAGCATCTGCACGACGTCCCGGGTCTTCTTGGCGTTGTGGCAGAAGCCCTGCATGCTGTCGAGATGCTTGATGGCGACCTCCACTTGCGCGCGCCACTTGTCCACGTCTTCGCTGCCGCCTGCGGTGACGTCGGTGGCGAGCTGTCCGGGGCTTCCGCTGTGGGCGTACGCGGCTGGGGATGAGAGGTACGAGAAGAGCGAGACGAGCGGTACCATCACTGCCTGGTACATGAGCCATACCGAGCACCAGCCTGAGATGACTTCTTCGCGCACCATCGCCTGGATGTCCCTGATGGTGTCGCCGGCGATGCTACGACATTTGCTGACAGCGACCTTTTCCTCGGCGCTCATACTCGCATACGGTGTTCTCCGAAGAGCGACCGCTAGGAGGTATGGCCGGTGCATTAGCATCCTGAGCGTCATGTACCACCAATGCATGATCGCGCGCGGGGTCTTGAGCACTTCCGGACAGGCAGTACTATCACGGTCCGGAGGCTGCGAGAAGTCGAAAGGGTTGCGGTTTGACGCCGTTGCTGACGAAGGCGTCACAGACTTTGGTCTTCCGTGGTGGGTGGGACCAGTCCTCTGCTTCTGCGGAGGCGTCTCGGGCACGGCTCGGAGGATAGGCGGGAGTTCTTCGTGCCACCGGACGAGTTCTGCGTCGAGCGAGAACAGCTCTTCGGGCTTCAAGAGCGACTGGTATGCTAGCTTGTCCTGGATCTTCGTCGCGAGCTTGCAGAAGCTGACGTTGTGGATGATGGGGAGCAACCGTAGAGACGCCAAGTACTGAGCATTGTTCATCTGCTCGGGTATCTTTGGGCTTTGCACGGTCACAGCCGCACCAGTCCGACCAAGCGAGGGCCGACCTGTGGTCATGAACGCCCAAGTATCCAGAATACACAGCGTCCACCACGTTCTCCTTCGACTATTGGCGATGTCTTGCATCTCAGTAGTCGTTGCTTGCGATCGGCCATCGGTATACTCCCGGTGCAACCCAAGCGCCGTAGCCATTCGAAGCGTAGCTCCCATCAGACTGTTCGCTTCATTCGGCCGACTCAACCAATGCAGATAGTACCCACTCATAAGACCAAGCGCTTGTACCACAAGCAGGTTGCCACTCCCAAACGTCTCCAGATCCAAGTGTTTGCGCGCTCGTTGGAAATACTTGATATGCTCTTCTTTGTCACCCGGAACGCCCGCCACGGTGCCCAGCGCGAGCACCACGTTGAGCAAAGCCAGCCATGGCGAGTCCCTACGCTCGCCGTAGAGGTACGTATGCCAGAACTGGTCTTCGTCGATCATGGGCATTAGTACGTGCACTTGGGAGAAGTAAGCCTCGATGATCTTGTGTCCAACGTCGGCCGAGGGCAGAAGATTAGGGTCAGTACGAAGAGTATGTGGAGGTGGCGTGTTGGACCGGCTAGGCAGGGCAGTCTCCGTATAGCTCTACACAATGAACGGCCGCGCCACTGGCGCCGTTTTGAAGATCACTTTGAGCGCCGCCGAGATGGATGAGACGCCCACGTAGGAGGACTGGTGGTCGACGGACAGAGACAAGCCGTTCACGTCATCAGACAGCCCCTGCACTTTGTCTCTATGTCGCTTCGCCTCGTCCACTATCAGGTCCTGGTCAGGAGCCTGCTCGAGAGCTTCCAGACTGTCTGCCCCGTCTGACCTTTGCGGTCGCACCGGAGCCTGCGGAATGGGCTCGGAACCAGAAGATGGCGAAGGCGCTGCTGCGGGTGTGGTAAGGGCGAGGTTGATCAGCTCCTCCCGAGGCAGCGAAACCAGAGTTGCCACATCCTTGCCAGGAAACAATCGGGAGATGATGGACTCGTAATGGTCGACTTGCGTCTGCAGCCTGTCGACGGTTCTATGCGTGCACAGTCTCAGCATGGTCAGAGGAATACCGGAAGCCTGTATGCTTACTTCCGCGACGGCACTATCCTCTGCGCCGGCTTCGAATAGGAGCATAGATCGGGGTGTTGGTACCAAAGACATTGTCCACAGGGCATCGCCCCATCGCATCGGATCTTTCTCCGCCTGCACTCTACGCAGGCATTGCTCGTCGAGATCCTCCGGGACACTGGCGGTCGCAGGCCCTTTGGTCCCTCGCCGTCGCTTGCGCCTACGCTGGGCGTCGCTGCCTGGAAGGTGTGGTACATGGCGGGTGCGTGAACTGATCCCGCGACTCGCAGATCAAGGTTGTCCGTTTGTTCTTCTGGAGATGTAGCGTGGATGGGTGGACATGCTGGGTCGGGCGGGCGTTCGTTCGTTTCATGATCAGGGGGGGTGTAGGGGGTGGCGGCGATCAGCGAGGAAGTAGGAGAGAGTCGACAGACCTACAGAAGAGATATCAGGGCATACAAAGATGTACAGTAGCGCTATACGATGCTGCCATGTGCTCGCAGCGTGGCTCGCACCGTCGAGGCTGTCATGGGTCCACACTCCTCACCCTGCACCTTCTAGTGCGAGAGATGCAGACGATGCCCTGCTTCTCCGCGATTTCCGCACTCCTGCCCATCCCACTGGCGGAGGCAATAAGACCCCGCATATGCATACCTCATGTACTCCACGACTGGAGTTCACAGGCGAGTCAGAGGGTGATGATGATGAGGGCGTGTACGGAGTATTTGGGATGCTCACGCCCAGAAGGGACCGAAGAGGTACAACGGTGTACGCGAACGCTCAGCTGGATACATCATACACCTCGCACCACCTCGCAAACAATCCCCCTCCCGACCCTAATAGATCTCCTCCAACCCCTGCTGACTCCACGTTGTCTTCCCCTCCGCCACATCCTCCCTCACCTTCCAATACTCATGCCGGAAATCCCAGTACTCCTCGCCCGTGACCGGATGCTTAG
>JAABUP010010853.1_pt1 | contig 10586 bp, 16 predicted proteins | sample 5559201 | NCBI WGS metagenome assembly JAABUP01 (sample SAMN10711887, study PRJNA513373) | rock metagenome | isolation source: Antarctica rocks | place: Antarctica | reverse complement strand
ATTCCGCAACGAACAAGCATGTCTTCAGGTGGCAACATGCAGCATTTGTGGAGAGTTTGCACACGCCAGAATATCTCGCATGCATGGTGATGCATACTCTGTGCCACCCAACAGGAGCGTAGACATCAATAGCCCAGGCCATCAAATCTGATCAGTACCAACTGCTGACTGGGCTTGCTGTGCAGGGCTAGGGTGAGATCAGCGGCTGAGCTAGCCCAACTGCAGCCCCAGCCAAACCTGGGGCCCCTACAGCCAGGCCAGCAGGTGGTCATCAAGGTGATGAAGGGCATTGATGAGGACATCCTGAGGCAGCTTGCAGAGCATGAGGAGGAGGTGTTGAGGGCATTTACAGAAAAGCCGTACATGCCCCGGTTCTATGGGTCATTCAGGACCGAGGATGTAGAGGAGGGGAGTGGGGTTGTGCGCCCTTGTGTCAACCTGATCATGGGGTGAGTGCGGATTGTCATGAGTCACCATGCACAGCCAGTTTTGACTTGAACAACTGTCAGCGCAACTCACATGCAGATGCTGTTGTGTCAACATGTGTTTGTCTGGCAGACATGGCATTGCAGCCCCACCCCCACTGGGTGCACTTGCATCCTCAGCAGCAGTGCGCTGATTGACTCTGTGTGTGTTTGTCTGTGTGAGTGTGTGTGTGTGTGAGAGATCTGAAGCTGGGGTGTGATGCAGGCTGGTGGAGGGGTGGGACCTGTACACCATCATTGAGGCTGCACAGAAGAAGGCGCGCAAGTTGAGGCGTGGCGGTGACCGGCTGTTGGAGCTGAAGGCTTGGGTGTGGCACTTCTCCATGCACCTGGCATACGCCCTGGCACAGGTGTGTACTTGCATAATGCACTCTGAGAGGCAAAATGTGCTGCAAGGCACATATGGTACTCAAGTGTCTGCAACCACATGGTGCATGCAGTGTAGGGCAGCATAATGGGAAGTGTTGTGACCAGTCTATGAGCAACGATTTTGCTGTTCACAGGTGTGCGAGGCAGGTGTTGCTTGCTGACGCCAATTGCCGCCTGTAACTACTGGCGAGACTTGCATTTGATGTCGCTGCACTTGTTGCTGGTTTTTGTATGTTGCTGCTTGATATCAACAGGCCACTAGAATGTTGTGCGATGACCAGAACGTGCATGCTTGCTGCCAATTGACTGTTTGGTTGTGTTCACATTTGCAGATCTTGCACGATGTGCACAAGGGTGAGAGGAGCCACCGGGACATCAAGCCTGAAAACATGATAGTGTCCTGGAAGGACGGTAAAGTCACAGTCAGCCTCATTGACTGGGCTGGCAGCCGCCTAGATTCTGAAGGTACGCTCCCAACCGGAGCATGCTTTGACATGTGCCTTGCCTCCCGCAGCAACAGTCGTGTCTGTTGCATGGTTTTCACGCAGGGTTGGCATCTGAATGAACACATGAGTGCCACATCATCTATGGTGTTGATGCAGCCGATGTGCACAGCTGTGAAGCCACTTCAAGCAGCACAAGCTTGAAGCTAGCAGGCAGATGTGCATCAAACCACAGCAGTGGTTGTGTCATTGTTTGCATTGCATGTATAGCTCTGTCTAGTTGACATTTTGTTGAAGCATCAAGTGTGTCTGCAGAGCATCTGCTGAATGGGGCATACACAGCATCACATGCTGCACCTCAGCTCATCAGATACTACGGTCGAGATGCAAAAGCAATGCTGGACAATCCCAATGACATCTGGGCAGCAGCGACAGTGATTTACCAGGTGGTCACATCTGCTGTATCCGCGCCTGGAGCCTGCATGTTTGACCCTACGACGCAGCAGATTGATCAGATCATGAAGCTGCGCAGCAAGGAAAAGCAGGACAGAGCCTTGCGCAAAGCCATTCAGGAAGAGCAGACGCTGTGGGTAAGTGCGTTTACAGGACGTCTGCCTCACTGTTGCTGATGTCAAGTCTTGACATTGTTGCTGTTGCTTACGTGAAAGCTACAGATGACTTTGTGTGCTGTGTTCTAGGACTCTCCCTACTACCAGTCAGACATGTCACTTCAAAAAATGTATGCTTGCAAGGCAAAGTGGGCCAACACTGAAATGATGAGTGCAGGCAAAATCTAAGGTGTACAAAGCAGCCAGCGAATCATGGCCTGATCAGTTGATGGCCCTGCCTCGCACAGCAGCTGGCTTGACAACAGCCAAGGACATTGCACAGATGGAACACGTCCACAAGCTCCTGTCAGCAATGTTGCACCCTAAGGTGGAGCAGCGAATGACAGCAGAGCAAATGGCAGGGCTGGAGTGGCTGCAAGAAGCTGCTGCTGTCCCTCTGATGGAATGCCCTTTCAAAATAAGACAGCTGCAGCCGTAGTGACATTTGAGTGTACCATGGGCCGCCTGACCAGCTCAAGTTCATGAGAGCACAAATGCACACTTAGTCAGGCAATGTGCATGATTCACATGAGCGCACACTTGACATTGCAAGAACTGCTATACTATGATGCGCCTGCAAAGTTGGTTGATGGTTGCGACCCCAGCTGATTGCATGCATCTCAAGTTGCCCTGACAATGTGTTTGTTGGCTAAAACACAAGCTCTGCTTGCTTGATGATGTGCAGTCCAACAGTTATCTCAAAGTATGAAGGCAAGACTGAACTCAGTATATTTTATAGCATATGGACTGCTGCGTATCGTAGGGCTCAATGCAGAATGCTCCTTGTGTTGCAACTGCCTGAACAGCTAGCAAAGCACAGCTGCAAATTGGCAAACTTGTTACTATCATTGCCAACATTGTGTGCATAAGGAGTGTGTCTCACATTCACGAGCTAATTGAGAATAACATCAATGGTGTAATGCATATTTAGTGCCATCAATCCACGCTCTCAAGACTAACGTCGTCATCCTGAGCACTGTTGCTACTGTTTGCACTGGTTTCTTGGCTGTCGTTGCCGCTGGCCTCATCAGCAGATTTGACCCCAGCTGCTGCAGAATCATCTTCAGGTATTGCTACTGTAGCAGCTGCTTCCAGGTTGCCAGATCTGTAATTCAAGCTGGCCTTGCAGCTCTGGCGTAGAAATCTTCTTGAGTATAGTGGCTTTGAAGCCGTCTTGTCCTCTGGTGCTGACTCATCCTCATCCTCATCCTCATCATCATCCTCATCCTCATCCTCACCCTGCACCGACAAGCAGATGTCAGCCTTGCATGTTTGACCTGTCTGCTATCCTTTAGTATTCTGCATCTTGCTAGACCTTCTGGCCTTTCAATGCCTCAATGGTTCCGGACTTGCTCCAGAACGACATGCAACAAGTCAAACTATGGGTCAACATGACAGCTTGTAATGTCTGGCTTCAGAGTTCAAGTATACCTGTGAATCTGAATCTGCAAAGCACCTGTCCAGCACAAGCGAGACCTGACGCTTCATGTCTGCTGGAACTATTGCACAAAACACCATCATTGCCAGGAAGCTGACATTAGCGTCTGGCAACAACCCTGCAGCCTTGTCACCCATCTGATAGAAGGCTTGCAGCAACAGGCTACCGGGCCTGTCCACCATATTCTCATTGGGTTTGTGCAGAACCCCAAGAAGGTCTTGGAAGTCATCTAGCACTTTGTCCTACATACATACACGTGTCAAGAGAACGGATTCAAATTTGCCAGTACAACTGCTGTCTGCTGGTGAATGCATGTGATGAGCCAAAAGATGCAACTTGCCCTCAAGGTTGACAATGTCAGCAGTCATACTGCAGCCTGCTGCACATGCAATCTGCCAAGCCACACCCACTGACCAGCTTGAATTTTGCAACTTTAGCTCGCAAAGCAGCTGTGATAGCGTCACAACCCAACTGTGAAGCCTAGTATGGTCAGTAGCTCTCAAAATGGCACATCCTATGAAGCGTGGTGGCATTGTGCCCAACAGCTTTGCAAACAAAATGGCATTGATCAGTACTGCTGTTCGCAATGTGCCCGTGTTGAGCTCTGCATGCAATCTAAGACAAGGTTGGTCAGTCACACAGCTTCAGCAGGACTGCTTCCGAGAGAGCAAGCACACCTGAAAGCAGATGATGGCTTTCAGGTGCTCAGGTTGCCCCTGCAGGCGCCCAGTCCAGCTAGGATCATGCATCTCATCAGCCTGCAACACAAGCACACGCATGACCAGGTCAACAATGACCATCAATGCTACAACACCCATTGACACAGCTGCAGCATTCTGCAAGCTGCAAGCTTTCAGCATGCACTTTGTCACGCTTTGTCAGTAGCCAAGAACTCAGGCAGTTCAGTGCAGCTATGCACACATGGCTGTGAATCAGCTCATCATGCTAGCAGCGCTGCGCAACAGCGTTCAATTTAGATGTCATACAATAGCAACAGAGTCTACTAGCAACAATGCCCCTGTTGTTGAGCTGATAACATCAGCACCTGTCAAATTGTTGAGCGTATCATGTGGCATAGCAGAACTAACATAATTCCACACCCAATGGTTGCATACATAGTCACATCCACAATGCATATTTTCTGCAGTCACTGCTAATGCTTTGGGTGCTGGCAGTTGGCTTTCATCTGCTCATTGCTAGGCATACCTTGGCATCTAGATGACGAGAGATAGCAGTGGTCAGCTCTTCAAAGGTGTGCATGACTTGCTGACGCCACAGGAAGACTTTGTCTGAGACCTTTGAAATGAGGACCAACACTTTCCTTAAGGCGCTGTCTGACTCTGCGCATGCAGGGAGTGCTGCCGTTAGGCGCTGGGCCAGGCCTGGCAGACCCATGAGGTCGTCATAGTCATAAGACCGACCATTGAAGCAGAAGGTAGACTCTTTAACATCTGGCCCTTTCTCCTGCAGCAGTCAAAGCTGGATAGCTATAGCTTGTGTGACTGGTATTGCTTTGACTTCAGCAACAGTTTGCAACCTGAGTGGCCTCGTTGTGCTTCTCCACTATGCTGTCATACGCAATGAACTGCAGTGCTTCAGATCCTCAAACCAGGTTGCGCAAGGCGCTCGAGCTGGCCGGATCTTGTTCGTTCAAGTTCAAGTACGCCCGGTGTTCACCCAGTGCCACTGCGTTCCCGGCCATCTCCAGCGTCGTGGCACGGCTGTACATCTGATGATGATTCACTGCCGCTGCTGTAAGAGCTGCAATCATGCAAGCAAGCTGAGGCCAGCTTGTGCTTCCTGCAGGCAGGACTTGCACGCCAGCCCTTGTTTGAGCATACAACGGCGGCCAAGGCGGTTACCTAGGCTGTGTACGTCGCTAAGCGACTAGCAGTCGAAGGGATTGATCTCAGCAAGGGAGTGGAACGTCTTGACACCGCCAGCAAAACCTGGTCAGCTCCGGCGGGTTTCAGCGTGTGCAGTCACAAAGCTCGTGGGCTTCGTGGCTTCCAGCAGCCTTTGCTGTAGTATTACCAGCGGTTGCAACGGAAGCTACACGACAAAACAAGTTGCAGCCGCTTGCAGAGGTAACGGGTAATCCTTGGAAGGCTCAAGGCCATTACTGGCCGATTTTGTTTCCGGTTAGTTTTAGGTCAAGGTTTGTGGCAAGTCTGCCTTACTGTTGTGAGGATCTGTTTACTGAGTGGCATGAATCCAATGACCAGTTCCCGAAATAGCACTGTGTGGATCTGTTTGCAGCATCAGAGCCATCAAAATGATGCTAGTGATTCAATTCTTTGCTGCCCCAAACGGCGTGCATTGCAGCTGGCCAAGGCATTCAGAGCAGCTGAAAGCTCTGTTGAACTTCGCCTAGCCATGATAAACGCAGTTGCGGGCACGGCAGCTCGATTCTTCATATTATAAAACAGTTTCAAACAAAGTTTGCGTCGTGCTGCTAGGCAGGGCATATGCATACTCTAGTCAATAAAGGATGAAACTCAGACAAGTAAGACTGGGCATGCATTCCTGCTCTCATGCAAACTTGAGCTGGTCAGGCGGCCCATGGTACACTCAGATATCACTCCGGCTACTGAATCTTGACAGCGCATTCCATCAGAGGGACAGCAGCAGCTTCTTGCAGCCACTGCAGCCCTTCCATTTCCTCTGCTGTCATTCGCTGCTCCACCTCAGGGTGCAACATTGCTGACAGGAGCTTGTCGACATGTGTCATCTGTGCGTTCTCCTTGGCTGTTGTCAAGCCAGCTGCTGCCAAGGCAGGGCCAACAACTGGCCGCATGGTACAACTTTGATTTTGCCTGCACTCAGCGTTTCTGTTTTGGCCCACTTGGCCTTGCAAGCAAGCAGGTTCTGAAGTGGCATGTCCAACTGTGTGTGGCAACTCAAAAGGAGCATCCTAGAACACAGCGCACCACAGCATCTTCAGCTCATTAGCAACAGAAATGTCAAGGCTTGACGTCAACAACAGTGATGCCAATGTCCTGTGAATGCACTTACCCACAGCACCTGCTCTTCCTAAATGGCTTTGCGCAAGAATCTGTGCTGATCTTTCTTGCTGGGCAGCTTCATGATTTGATCAATCTGCTTCATCATTGGACCAAACATGCAGTCTCTAAGCGCCTCCGGTGTGTGTGTGAAGCAGATATGAACACCTGGTAAATCCCTGTTGCTGCTGCCCAGATGTCTGCTCAGATGTCAATCCCAATGACATCTGGGATTGCTTTCACAAGTCGGCCATAGTATCTGATGAGCTGAGGGGCAGCATATGGCGCTGTGTATGCTGCATATTCAGCAGATGTCCTGCACACACGCTTGTTCATGTCAACTGATCTGAGGTGTACAAGCAATGCAAACAATGACACGTCCACTGTTGTTGTTTGATGCACATCTGTGTGCTGCTTGAATTGACTTCACAGCTGTGCACATCGGCTGCATCATTGTAGGCAATGTCGAGACTTGGCAGCTGCTGGGTCAACTGCCAGCAGGTCAATTGTAGACCACCCTATGCTGAATTTGGCAATCAACCCGTTACAAGTTTGTCTTGCAAAGCTGAGTCCCTAAGTCTCATGCCACTAAGCATGAACCAGCCTTGAGCATTGTCACAGACACATCTGGGGCAGGTTCTGCTCAGGTCTCATCCATTCAGCACTTTTACAGAAACAATTGCATGCTCACACATAAGCCTCAAGGCAGGAAAAGAAGGTCACAATACATGGGAATCTTACAAAAACCTGAGAAATGCTGCTGATGCGCTGAACGAGTATTGGGAGACAGTTGCAGTGCATGCTCACTTCTGCCAACATATGCATGCTAACTCAGCACGCTCCTAGAGCCCACACTAATGCATGCATAACAATGGCGACTTTGATAAAGGCAGCAAAAAGGAAACACCTGCTGGGCTAATGTCTGCAGGGTGCAGGCAGCAGCTGGAAACTCTGTAACAGCTTCCACATAGGACAGCTGAAGAAGAACGGGAGGCTGGGCCAGCAGCCGGGCCGTAGCAGCAGACAAGCCCCCTTTAGTCGTCAGAACCTCCCCTGGAGCTACCTGTCATGAGTGCAATGTACTCTCAGCCAATTCCAAGCTATGGACAGGGATCATGTTAATGGGCCTTGCCAGCACAGCAGCTTGCCTGTCTTGCCAAGAATGCAGCAGCAAGTTATTCAGCAGGATAATGGTCCTACAGTACATTTCCTGCCACCAAGCTTTTTTTCTCAATACTGACACAATTTGCCAAGGTTACGAGCACAATGTTGCCTGATAAGCAGTGCGTCAGATTAAGCCAATCAGTGGGCAAGCAAGCCACACCTGGTGCTTTGGAAGATCGATTTTGTGCAGATGCACTAACATAGTCACTTTAGTCAATGGTGCACACCATGTGCTGCCTGAAATGCCCACTGTTAGGCTTTTGTATGACCAGCAGCAACAGGATGGCTGGCAATTCTCACCTGAGTTGGGATGGCTCACAAATTTGCCCAGGCAGCATCATCAGTGGCTGTGCCCACAAAGAAGCGCCCAGCAGCAGCATCCAAGAATGCAAAGTCAAAGACATCTGCTGTGTCATGGGTGAGTCAGCTGGAGTGTATGAGTCATGCAGCTCACAGATGGCCATGAGATGCACAGCATCTACGCCAAGTGCACCTGCACGGAGTCTGCTTTCTGAATACAGTTTGCCAAAGCAGTACAAAACCTTGGAGGAAACCGTGTTCCAAAACAGAGTCAAGATGCTTCAATGTAAGCTGGGTGTCACGGCAGCTGCTGAAACAAGGCCTTCTACCACATACTATATGCATAATTCACTATAGCACAGCATGCGGTGAATGCTGCCAGATCATGCTTCATGAGGGAGTGGAGGGCTCATGAGGTTCACAGACAAGACCCTTGGGGACAATCAGTCATACACTGCTGATTTTGAAGCTACAAACACCTCAGAGCCTAGCAAACATACACTGCTGACGTTCAAGCTACAAGCACCTCAGACACAAGGAAACATGCATTGGGCTGCAAGAAACTCAAAGACAAGCAAATGTACATTGCTGATACTGAGGCACAGATATTGTTCTGAATGCAGAACAGCAGAATTGGGTACCTGTGGCAGTGGCAGGGGTATGGATTCGGGTGAGCTGGCGCAGAATCTTTGCCTTAGGGCCTCGCCGTGCCTTAGCCTGTGCCGCTGTCTCAATCTGCTCCACTCTCCCAACCTGCATGACATCAACAATTGATACATGGGCCCAGCTGAAAGGCATCAGGTGCTCGCGCTGCGAGTCAGCTTCGGTCAGACAGGCTTGTTGTGAGCGTCATGAATTACAAGTGCTTTGCGATGCTACAATGTAGTGGTCCAAATGTATGCAGCTTGTGTTTTGTAACATGCCCACTGCTTCGGCACCCATGTTGCGTCTGCCTGGTATACTGTCCCACATGCAAGGTGGACAGGCTTGACATTTGCTCAGAAGAGGCCACAGGCGCCAGCTTCAGCTCAGCTTAAAACCAAGCTGAGCTGAAGTTGGCGCAGGGATATCTTGCAGTACACTTCTGCATGTTGTGTATGAATTGCAGAGAGCCGTATGCAAAACATCTCTGCATGTTGTAGACGTGGATAACACAGGGTCGTGTGCAGACCACTTCTGCATGTTGCAGTCTGAGTTGCAAAGGGCCATATGCAGACTACAGGGGCAAGCAGTGTATGCAGGCTTACCTTGTATCCTGCACCAGTCAACTTGGCAACATTCTCATCGATTCTGGCTTCTGGACAGCCCACCTGCAGATATCACATGTCCACTGATTTCCACATGTCTGTCGTGCTTCCTGAGGTGCGTCTCTGGCAGCTGAACAAAACTGTGAGCTCATGTGTGTTGGTGCAAGGGCAATGACGTGCATCAGCCAGAATGCTACAATGACTGCCTGCATGCCTGCTGAACGTGAAGACAACCTCCCCTTGCATTTCCCCCTTTGGCTGCTGCATCTCATTGGCAACATGGGTTGCATTGTCTGCTTGAGCTGTAAGCTCACAACAGCAAAATGCACCAAAATGCCAAAGCGTAGGGACTGCGCAAACATGTCAATCAAAGCCAGCATCACCTGTCTACAGTGCCCAACACCTGTGATGGTCATCTTCCATCCCAGAACATCATGCCCAATCTGTGCATCATCCTCGTACAGCTCATAGAAGGTGCCAATCTTGAAGAACAGAATGACATCTCTGTACTTCTGTTTGATGTCCCAATATTGCTTCTGCGAATCTGCACCGATATGCGTATGTGCAAAATGACAAATGTTCTGCGCAAGATATGGGTTCTGCTGTCTACAGACAGTCTGTATGTTCAAACACGACTTCCATTACAGTTGGAGGAAGCTTACCTGACAGCTTCTGAAAAGCGTCAGCTGGCACCGCTACAGTTCTTGGGTCATATTGCTGCACAGCATATGCACTTCAGTAAGCTGACCCACAAGGGCCGTGCTGTCGATTGCTGCAGGGCAAACACCTACTTGGTGTTGCGGCCGCCGTCCCTTAGCATCTTTTATAAGTTTGTCCTCCAGCCAGTTGAACCTGCTCTGAACCTCTCTGAAGCACGAGATGCCGTCAGTGCAGCGTTGAACTAGACATGCAAAGCGGCATTGATTTTGTTTGTATCTGATGCTGCCTCACCTGTACGAGTCGAGGTCTTTGCTCTCTCCATCGCCGATCAATTTGCGAAACTTGGCTTGTCTGGTGTCGACTGCTGTAGCAGCCTTGACACCCGAAAGCTGCTCTGCTGGGCGCTTTACACCCGCTGTCGGTGTCGCATATTGCGATACCCGGTGGCCGGAGGTGCTTGGGGGTGTCTTTTTCATATACCCGCTCATACTGCTTTGCTTACGCATATCGTCAACAACGGGCTAGCGAACACGCGATAGGATGTCGCACATGACTTGCATTTTTGGTCACGACAACATGCAATAGGGTGTTGCGCCAAAGCTTGGAACGACGAGCGCTCAAATCCATGCGACCAGGTAGGTCAAAGCACGCATGCATGGCCCAGCATGGTGTTCTTCTTTTTTGGGATTTAAAATCAATGTGAGCGTTACATAAGATCTCAATGTAACAAAAGTCTCCGAGTTGCATTTTAGTGCATTGCGCAGCCTAACACGTGCGTCGGGTGGCCGTGTGTCCTATTACCCTGTATTGCTTTCATGGGGTCACTGCCTCGGGTCACTTCTCGAAACGGCATACTCACCTTTACCATCA
>JAABUP010010850.1_pt1 | contig 10588 bp, 7 predicted proteins | sample 5559201 | NCBI WGS metagenome assembly JAABUP01 (sample SAMN10711887, study PRJNA513373) | rock metagenome | isolation source: Antarctica rocks | place: Antarctica | reverse complement strand
GGGTCTAGCCATCGACGTTTGACACCCGTGCCGACCTTTCCTGCTGGAAGGGCGATTGGGGCGGCGACGGGGTGGTCGCGGGAAGTTGTTGTCCGGCGGCGGTGTTCATCGTGTCCTGCGCTGGGAGGGCTGGTGGGGCGCGTCCGTCTCGCCCTGTGCGAGGGTGGAATCGGCTGGGGAGTTTTCCCGACATTGTCCGCTGGTCTGGACGATATCAGCTTATTGACGCCGTGTGGTAGGCGGGAATAGTGGAGGGCCACAGCATGGTGTGGCGAGCGTGTGCCGACGGTGTCGGGGGGAGGGAGTGCCTTCATGGCCCAGGCCAGCGTGCGGTTGAAGCGGCCCCTCGACGATGCGGCGCTGGCGGGCGTCGGCGCGGTCCTGGGGCGCAGCTTCGCGGTCACGGCGCTGGACCGCGGCGGCGAGGGCCTGAGCGCCACGGTGAGCGACGACGTCAGCGACGAGCGGCTGCGCGAGGCGCTGGTGCAGGTGCTGCGGGTGTCGCGCCACGCGGCGTCGGAGCAGGGGTTCGCCCACGACCCCGCGGACTGGCGGGGCGAGGACGCGCAGCCGGCGCTGGAGGCGCGCGGCGACGTGCGTCGGCTCGGGCCGGGGCTGTTCGCGTTCGGCGGCGCGTTCCTGGCGGTGCGCGCAGCGCTCGACACCCTGGTGCAGGCGATCGCGGCGCGGCAGGGGGCCGCCGAGCTGGCCTACCCGCCGCTGTGGCCGGTGGGGGTGCTGCGCGACATCAACTACTTCCACGACTTTCCCCAGCTCGCGATGCTGGCGCCGGGCGTGGCGCCGGACTTCGCCGCGCGCACGCGGTTCAGCGAGGCGCACCGCAGGGGCTCGGGGCCGGGCGCCATCGCCTGCACCGCGGAGGACGGGCTGGCGCCGGCGGCCAACGCGCTGGCGCCCACGGTGTGCGACTGCTGCTACTGGCTGCTGCGCGGGCGCTCGGACGTGGCGGACGCGGCGTTCACAATCCACGGCACGGTGTTTCGCAACGAGAGCAGCCCGGCGGGCGCGCTGGAGCGGCTGACCGCCTACACCATGCGCGAGGTGGTGGTGATCGGGTCCGAGGGGTTCGTGCTGGCGCGGCGCGAGGCGCTGCTCGCGGAGCTGGAGGCGCTGGGGCGCGGGCTCGGGCTGCGCTGCACGATCGAGGCGGCGGACGACCCGTTCTTCTGCAACGACGCGCTGCAGAAGGGCGTGCTGCAGGGCCTGGCCCGGCTGAAGCACGAGCTGCGCGTGGTGGCGTTCGAGGGCCGCACGTTCGCGGCGGGCTCGCTCAACCTGCACAACGACTTCTTCAGCCGCTCCTACGGCTACGCCCTGGCGGGCGGCGGCACGGCGTTCAGCGTCTGCATGGGCATCGGCCTCGAGCGGCTGGCCTACGCGCTGTTCTGCCGCCACGGCCTGGAGCCGGAGCGCTGGCCGGCGCCGGTGCGCGCGCTGCTGGGGCTCGGCGCCGCGGACCGGGCGGGGCAGGCCGGCCTGCCGGGAGCGGCCCGCACCGGCTGAGCGCGTCCGGGGGCACAGCCGCCCGCACGGCCCGGTCCGGGCCGACCCGTCCCAGCGTCCGGCTACGCCCCAGCGTCCAGCTACGCCCCAGCGTTTAGTTACGCCCCAGTGTCTGGCTACGCCCCAGTGTCCGGCCCGGCTTCAGGATCAAGCATGCAAGACGCCGACATCGAGCCCGTGCTGCGCGACATCCTGCGCGAGGCGACCGCCAACCCCGGGCTCGAGGTGCAGTCGGCGAGCGCGCTGCGCGACATCCCCGGCTGGGACTCGGTCAGCATGGTCGCGGCGATCCTGTCGATCGAGGACCGGTTCGCCATCGAGTTCCAGAGCAACGAGTTCGCCACCGTGGGCAGCGTCGGCGACCTGGCGGCCCTGGTCCGCGCCGCCCTCGGCGAGCCAGCTCCCGGCAAGGCAGATCCCGGCGAGGCGGCCGGTGGCTGAGGCGCGCCGCGCCGCGCCGGCCCGCGTCCGCCCGATGGCCGCGGCGGCGCCCGCCCCGGCGGCGCGGTGAGGCAGGCTGTTCCAGGGGCCGACCTGCTCCGCGTCGACTTCACCGACGACGGCAGGTCGTTCCCGTATCGCCGCCACGGCTGGTCGTTCCACGAGCCCGCCGGCATCTGGACCGACGCGGCAGAGAGCGACCTCGTGCTCCCCGAGCCGGAGGAGGCGCCCCGCTACACCCTGCTGCTGGGCGTCTCGCCGCTGCTGATGGGCGCCGTGCGCCAGCAGCGGCTGAGCGTGCGCGTGGACGGGGCCGAGGTGGCCTCGTTCAGCGTCGCGGCACCCCAGACCCTGTCGTGCGAGGTGCCCGCCGCGGCGCTGCGGCGCGACGGGCGCATGCGGATCGCCTTCGCCCAACCGGACGCGGTGCGGCCCTGCGACCTGGCCGACGCCGACGACCGCAGGCTGCTGGGCTTCCAGCACACCCGCCTGGTGCTGCGCCGCTCCACCGCCGCGACGCGCGCGGCGCCGGCGCCCGGCACCCGGGCGGCCGCCGAGCTGCTGGGCCGCTTCGAGAGCCTGGGCGACACCTGCGAGTTCGGCTTCCTCCAGCGCCGCCACGGGGTGGAGTCGCTGGGGCTGTTCCGCTTCGCCGGCATCCGGCTGCACCGGCTGCTCGACGGGCTGGAGGACAACTTCGCCGCCCTCGGCGCCCCGGACCAGCTCAGGATCATGAGCGACGGCCAGGACGGTAGCCACGACATCTACCACCGCCGCTACGGCTACGTGTACCACACCTTCCGCCCCGACGACGAGCTGCACGACCACGACTTCCAGCGGCGCGAGGCCGGCAGGCTGCGCTTCCTGTGGCGCATCCTGCAGGGCGACCTCAAGGCAGCCGCCAAGATCTTCGTCATCCGCACCGCAGACCCCGCCTGCGAGCGACACCTGCGCCTGCTGATGGCCCTGCTGCGACGCCACGGCGACGTCACCCTGCTCTGGGTGGTCGAGGCAGTCAGCGCCGCCCAGGTCGGCCAGGTGATCGACCTCGGCGGCAACCTCCTCAAGGGCCACGTCGCCTACCTCACCTCCGACAAGGCCTACGACTTCGCCGAGGACAGCTGGCTCCAGGTCTGCGCAGCAGCCCTGCGCCTCGCAAGGCTCGCCCCACCCCCAGGCCACAGCCAGCTCGCCCTGGCACCCGCAGGCCAGGACGCCAACGCGCCGTAACCCCGCCGCCACAGGCAGCAGACACAGCCAGGCACAGCCCAGATCCGCCAAGGGCCTCCTCCTCCAGGCACGAGGCCTTTGGAGTCCGCCTGCTCGATACCAACAGCCCCTGACGTCGACCCGTCAGCAAGCAAAGGCTGGGCCCCGCCCAGACCCGCCAGCCTGAGGCCTTTGGAACCCCCTCCCTCAAGCAAGTGGATTCCAAAGGCTCGGCCTTTGGCGGAGCTTGAGGCAGAGCCTCAACCTTGCCTGCCTGGGCTCCCGCCGCCAGCAAGGGCAAGCCGGGACCTCCCGGGATCGGCACAAGGGGCCGCCGGGCTACGGCAGTGACGCTGCGAACCCCGGCCGCAGCGTCACCTTCGCCCGCTGCTCGAACGCGTAGCCGAGCGCCAGCATCCTGGCGTCCGACCACGCCGGGCCAATGATCGACAGTCCCACTGGCAGCCCCGCGACCGCGCCCATCGGCACCGTGAGGTGCGGCACGCCCGCCACCGCCGGCAGCGTGGAGGTGCTGCCCATCGCGTGGTCGCCGTTCACCACGTCCACCACCCAGGCCGGCCCCATGGTCGGCGCGACCAGCGCGTCCAGCCTGCCGTCCTTCAGCATCCGATCGATCCCCTCCGGACCGGCCAGACGCTTCGAGGTGGCCAGCGCCGCCCCGTAGGCCGGGTCGTCCAGGCCGGGGCCGGCCTGCGCCTTGATGAACAGCTCCTGCCCGAACAGCGGCAGCTCCTCCGCCGCATGGGCGTCGTTGAACGCGATCACCGCGGCGAGCGTGCGCGCCGCCACGGCGGGTGCCGCGTCCGCCAGGTAGGCGTCGAGGTCCGCCTTCAGCTCGGTCAGCAGCACGAGGCCCTCGGCGTCGCCGATGCGCTGCGCGGCGGGCATCTCCGAACCCGGCGGCCCCGCCCCCGGCAGGGCGTCGATCTCCACCAGCACGGCGCCGGCGGCGCGCAGGGTGTCCAGCGCGCTCTCGAACACCGCATCGGTCTCCGGGTGGAACCCGGCGGCGAAGCGCATCACGCCGAGCCGCCTGCCGCGCAGGGCGTCGGGGTCGAGCGCCGCCGCGTAGTCCTCGCGATGCGCGTCGGCCTGCGCGGTGGCCGGGTCGAGGGGGTCGCTGCCGGCCATCGCGCCGAGCAGCAGCGCGGCGTCGCGCACGCTGCGCGCCATCGGGCCGGCGGTGTCCTGGCTGTGCGCGATCGGCACGATGCGGGCGCGCGACACCAGCCCCAGCGTCGGCTTGAGCCCCACGATCCCGGTGAGCGAGGCCGGGCAGGTGATCGAGCCGTCGGTTTCCGTGCCCACCGCCAGCGCCACCAGGCCGGCCGCCACCGCCACCGCGCTGCCCGAGCTGGAGCCGCAGGCGGAGCGGTCGAGCGCGTATGGGTTGCGCGTCAGGCCGCCGGCGGCGCTCCACCCGCTCACCGAGCGCGAGCCGCGTATGTTGGCCCACTCGCTGAGGTTGGCCTTGCCGAGGATCACCGCGCCGGCCGCGCGCAGGCGGGCCACCACCGGGGCGTCGCGCCCGGTGACGTTCTCCGCCAGCGCCAGCGAGCCGGCGGTGGTCGCCACCGGGTCGGCGGTCTCGATGTTGTCCTTGACGAGGATGGGCACGCCGTGCAGCGCGCCGCGTGGGCCATGCGCCGCGCGCTCGGCGTCGAGCGCGCGCGCGTCCTCCAGCGCCCGGAGGTTGAGCGCCAGCACCGCGTGCAGCGACGGGCCCGCGCGGTCCAGCGCCGCCACCCGGGCCAGCGCCGCCTGGGTGGCCGCCTCGGCGGTGAGCGTGCCGCCGTGCAGCGCCGCGGCCAGCTCCGTGGCGCCGGCCTCCTGCAGGGCCGTGTCCTGGGCCGCGGCAGGCGGCGCCATCAGGAGAAGCCCGAGCAGCAGGAGGGTTCGGCCATGGGTCATCGTCCGCGCTCTGTTGTGCGGCGACCACCGTATCATGCCGGCGGCACCGGACGCTGCGTCCTCAGGAAGCAAGGCCGGCAGCAGGCAAGGCCGGGCTCTGCCCGGACCCGCCAAAGGCCTAAGGCCTTTGGAAACCCTTCCCTTAATAAAATGGATTCCAAAGGCTCGCCTTTGGTGGAGTTTGAGGCCCATGCTTGAAGGCGAGGCCTCAACCTTGCCGGCCTGCCGATCATGCCCGGCGACCGTCGGTGCCGGACGGCATTCCCGCAGGGATTGCAGGCGGGGCCAGCCTGACACAGATTTAATCCTGCTGCCTTGCCGGCGTCTCGCGGCGGCTGGCAGATCCGGCTATTCCTGTTGCCAGACGCCGGGCCGCCGGCGGGGCGTCGCCTCTGCCCCATCCATCTTTCCGGAGCCGGCTCTGGCCCAGTATCTCGTTAACCGCGCCAACGCCCTGCTGGTCTGCGTGCTCATCGCCATCCTGGCGCTGGTCGGCGGCGCCACCTGGGAACGTCTCGGCGCGGCCCGCTCCGCCCGCCACTGGTCGGAGCACAGCTACCAGGTGATCGACATGCTGAAGGACCTCGGCATCACCGTGCGCGACGCCGAGACCGGGCAGCGCGGCTACCTGCTGACCGGCAGCGACGCCTACCTCGCGCCCTACCGGGACGCGCTCGGGCGCGTGACGTTCCTCGAGGGCGAGCTGCAGCGCCTCACCGCCGACAACCCGGCCGCCCAGGAGCAGCTGGGGGTCCTCGCGCCCGTGCTGCAGCGCAAGCTTGAGGAGCTGGCGCAGACCGTGCAGCTGCGCCGCCGGGACGGGCTGGAGGCGGCGATGCAGCTGGTGCGCGCCGACACCGGCCGCATGCTGATGGCCCAGGTCGAGGCCTCGCTCGCCGCCCTGACCGCCGGGGAGCACGCGCTGCTCGACGCGCGCCTCGCGCAGACGGAAAGCCGGGGCCGCTGGGTGGGCTGGCTGCTCGCCGGCGGCACCGTGCTGGCGGCGGCGAGCCTGCTCTGGGCCGCGCGCCTGCTCAACCAGGCCCTGAGCCGCTCCAGCCGCGCCGAGGACCGCCAGCGCACCCTGGCGCTGCAGCTTCGCGCCTCGCTCGACAGCCTCAGCCAGGGCGTCGCGGTGTTCGGCCCCGGCCACAGGCTGCGACACTGGAACGACTGCTTCGGGACGCTGCTCGCCCTGCCCAGGGCGATGGTGCGCGCCGACACGCCCTACGCCGCGCTCGCCGAGCACACCGCCGGCGAGGCCGCGCATGGCGCCGCCTCCGACGGAGGGGGTGGCGCAGGCGGCGACACGGCCTTGGCCGGCAGGACCCGCGCCGAGGGAGCGGGGGAGGGCGGCCTCGCCGGGGACGCCGGCGGCTCCGGCGACATCGGCGGCGCCTTCCTGGAAACCGAGTACCAGATCCGCCACGGTCGCCACCCGCCGGGCTCCCCGGTCGTCTACGAGCGTACGCGTGCGGACGGCCGCCACCTGGAGGTCCGCCGCACCGCGCTGGCCGATGGTGGCTTCGTGCTGACCGTCAGCGACATGACGCGGCGCGCCCAGGCGGAGGCGGTGCTGCGCGAGGCGCAGAAGATGCAGGCGATCGGCCAGCTCACCGGCGGCATCGCCCACGACTTCAACAACCTGCTCACCGTGATCCTCGGCAACCTGGAGTTCGCCGCCGCCAAGCTGGCCGCCGAGCCGGTGCTGCGGGCCCGCATCGAGCGCGCCACCTGGGCGGCGCAGCGCGGCGCCACCCTGACCGGACAGCTCCTGGCGTTCGCCCGCAGGCAGCCGTTGGCGCCGAAGCCGATCGACCTTGCCGCGGCGATGCCGGAGCTGGTGCCGCTGCTGCGCCGCACGCTGGGCGAGCACATCGAGATCCGCTACGTCGAGACCGCCGGGCTGTGGCCCGCGCTGGCCGATGCGGCGCAGCTGGAGAGCGCGGTGCTCAACCTGGCGCTCAACGCCCGCGACGCCATGCCGGGCGGCGGGCGGTTGACCATCGAGCTGGCCAACAAGGTACTCGACGAGGACTACGCCCGCAGCCACGCCGAGGTCGCGCCCGGCGACTACGCCATGCTCGCCGTGTCCGACACCGGCTGCGGCATGACGCCCGACGTGGCGGCCCGCGTGTTCGAGCCGTTCTTCACCACCAAGCCCGATGGGCGCGGCACCGGCCTCGGCCTCGCCATGGTGTTCGGCTTCGTCAAGCAGTCCGGCGGCCACGTGAAGATCTACTCCGAGCCCGGCGAGGGCACCACGGTGCGCCTCTACCTGCCCCGCCCGGTCGGCGGCGCCGTGCCCGCCGTCGTCTCCGTCCGCGCCCCGGTCGAGCTGGCGCGCGGCTCGGCCACCGTGCTGGTGGTGGAAGACGACCCCGCGGTGCGCGAGATCGCCACCGCCATCCTCGGCGACCTCGGCTACCGGGTGCTGGAGGCCGGCGACGGCGAGGAGGCGCTGCGGATGTTCGGCGCCCACGCCGCGGGCATGGACCTGCTGCTCACCGACGTGGTGCTGCCCGGGCGGCTGCGCGGCCGCGAGGTCGCCGAGCGCATCACCGCGATGCGCCCCGAGGTCAGGGTGCTGTTCATGTCGGGCTACACCGAGAACTCGATCGTCCACAACGGCCGCCTCGACGACGGCGTGCAGCTCATCGCCAAGCCGTTCAAGCGCGAGCAGCTCGCGCGCAAGGTGGCCGAGGTGCTGGGCCCGGGCGCGGAGGGGGCGGGCGGGACCCTCAACATCGTGGCGATGCGGCCTCGCCAGGACGGGTGAGGCCGGCGGGCGCAGGCGCAAGCGGGCAAGCAAGGTCGAGGCCCCGCCTTCAAGCATGGGCCTCAAACTCCGCCAAAGGCGAGCCTTTGGAATCCACTTGTTTAAGGAATGGGTTTCCAAAGGCTCCATGCTTGAAGGAGGGGGCCTTGGCGGGTCCGGGCAGAGCCCGGCCTTGCTTGCTGATTGCGTGGTGACAGGATCAAGGAGAACCATCATGCGTTTCCTCGTTGTCGGTGCCGGCGCGATCGGCGGCTATTTCGGCGGTCGGTTGCTGGAGGCCGGGCGCGACGTGACCTTCCTGTTGCGCCCGGCGCGTGCGGCGCAGATCGCCGTCGGCGGGCTGGCGATCCGCAGCGCCCTTGGTGACGCGGATCTGCCCGCGCCGCCGTGGCTCCTTGCCGAGGACCTGGCGGCGCCGTTCGACGTGGTGCTGCTGAGCTGCAAGGCGCAGGACCTCGCGGGCGCGGTCGCGGCGTTCGCGCCGGCGGTCGGGCCCGGCACCGCGATCCTGCCGCTGCTCAACGGGATGCGCCACCTCGACGCGCTCGACGCGCGCTTCGGCCCGGGCCGGGTGCTCGGCGGGGAGTGCCTGATCTCGACCACGCTGGACGAGGCAGGGCGGGTGATCCACCTCAACGAGGCGCACTCGCTGCTGTTCGGCGAGCGCGACGGCGCCAGTTCCGCGCGCACCGACGCCATTGCCGAGGCGTTCGCCGGCGCGCAGTTCGACGGTCGGCGCAGCGACGCGATCCTGCAGGAGATGTGGGAGAAATGGGTGTTCATCGCGGCGGCGGCCGGGATCACCTGCCTGCTGCGCGCCACGGTGGGCGACATCGTGGCGGCGGGCGCGTCGGAGCCGGCCACGGCGCTGCTGGCAGAGTGCGGCGCCATCGCGGCGGCGCAGGGCTTCGCGCCGCGCGACAGAGCGCTCGACCGGTTCCGCCGGATGCTCGCGGAGCCGGGCTCGACGCTGGCCGCGTCGATGCTGCGCGACATCGAGCGCGGCGCCGCCACCGAGGGCGAGCACATCCTGGGCGACCTGCTGCGCTGGGCCGCGCCGGGCCAGGACGCACCGATGCTCCGGCTCGCGCAGGCCCACCTGCGGGCCTACGAGGCGCGGCGGACGCGCGAACGCGGCGCGGCGGAGCAGGCCGGGTCGGAGCAGGGCGCCGCCTAGGGCGGCGGCCCCGCAACGGAACTGGGCAGGGAGGCCGGCGATCCGCCGGTCTGGGAGACGTTCCGCCGCCACGACGATACCGCCTCGTCGGGCGGTAACCCATTAAGATATTTCGAAACCTTGATGCGGTGCGGCAGAGGAAAATCTCCTAGCTACTCCGGCGCGGCCAGAATCAAGCGGCCAGAATCAAGGTGCTGCGCCAGCGGAGACATCGATGTTCAGGACACTCGCGGCCGGCATGCTCGGCCTGCTCGGCACCACCATGATCTCGGGCCAGGTGCTGGCGCAGCTGCCGCCATCCGCGCCGACCGCGGCCGAAGCCGCCGCCGCCGCCACCCGGCAGGGCAGCTATTTCAACGTCAACGGCGCGCGCCTCTTCTACCAGGTCCAGGGTGCCGGCGTGCCGCTGCTGCTGATCCACGGCTTCCCGCTGTCGGGCGAGCTGTACCGCGGCCAGCTCGCCGAGCTGAGCAACGAGTTCAAGGTGATCACCCCCGACCTGCGCGGATTCGGCAAGAGCACCACGCCGGACGCGAATGGCTCGATCGTGACCTACGCGCACGACATTCTCGCGTTGATGGACCACCTCAAGATCGAGCGCGCGATCATCGGTGGCCACTCCATGGGCGGCCAGGTCACGCTGGAGCTGTACAAGGAGGCGCCGCAGCGCTTCCTCGGCATGATGCTGATCGACACCAACCCGTCCGCGCCCTCCACCATCGAGGCAGGCGAGTTCAATGCCTTCAGCGCGCAGGTGCAGCAGATCGGCGTGCCCTCGATCGTGCCGATCCTGACGCCGCAGATGCTGAGCGGCGGCTACCGGGCGACCAACCCGGCCGGCACCGCCGTGATGTCGGACATTCTCGCCGAGGGTTCGGTGGACGGCGTGGCGGCCGGCGGCCAGGCGCTGGCGACGCGGGGCGACTACAACGCGCTGCTGCCCACGATCACCGTGCCGACCCTGGTGCTGGTAGGCCTCAACGATAACATCTACTCGTACGAGGTGTCCGAGCTGACCCGCGTGGCGATCCCGTTCTCCAGGCTGGTGGTGATCCCGCCGGCCGAGCACGCGCCGATGTTCGAGAAGCCGCTGCAGACCGATCTCGCGATTGCCGAGTTCGCGGGCAGGATTCGTAGGCACTAGAAGCCGGCGGGTCCGGAGGTCTGCCTCCGGCCCCGTGCTGCGGGCGACAGCGGAACCGCGGGGCAAGGCAGCAGGAAGCAAGCAAGGCCAGAGGCTCTGCCTCTGGACTCCACCAAAGGCCGAACCTTTGGAATCCGCTTTCCCAAAGGAAGGGTTCCAAAGGCCCCATTCTTGAAGGAGGGGGCCTTTGGCGGGCCCAGGCAAGGCCCGGTCTTGCTTGCTGTCCTGGCCGTGCGGGACTAGATCGGGGGATGTCCGGTTCGCCCCGCGTCGCCCTGTTCGTCACCTGCCTGGTCGATCTGCACCGTCCCACGGTGGGGTTCGCGGCGATCCGGCTGCTGGAACGCGCGGGATGCCTGGTGGAGGTGCCGCGGGCGCAGAC
>JAABUP010010849.1_pt1 | contig 10589 bp, 12 predicted proteins | sample 5559201 | NCBI WGS metagenome assembly JAABUP01 (sample SAMN10711887, study PRJNA513373) | rock metagenome | isolation source: Antarctica rocks | place: Antarctica | reverse complement strand
GAGCGCCGCGCCCAGGGCACCCACCCCCCGCGGGTCCGCCCGGAGCTGGTCGCCCACGACCCCAGCGAGGTCTGGTCCTGGGACATCACCGCGCTGCGCGGTCCCCACCGCGGCGACTGGTACAAGCGGCCGCGGTCGTGGCGGGCATGCGCTCGTTCACCGCGGTCGCCGGCTGGGCCGCCGACGTTCCCGCCGAGCTGTTGGCTCTCCGAGGGCGAGACGCCGGCGGTACCTCGTGGCCGTCGGTGTCGCAGATGACGTAGGGCATTCCGTGGCGCATCACGGTCCAGGCGCGTGCGGCGAGGGCGGCGGCGACCACGCAGAGCGCTTTGATGTGGTCGGCGCCGCGGTCGACCATCTGCGTGTAGTAGATCTTGGCGAGTTGGGGGTCTGCTTGCGGGCGGTGCCCGCGGCGCGGACTGTCGGCGATCACGTAAAAGGGCTCTGGAGCACTCTACGTGATCGGACAATCCGGACCCGACTGTGACGACGACCGCCTCGTCAGACCGAGAGCGTGCCGGTGACCTCGGCGCGCGGTAGCCGGTCACCGGTGCGCGTGAGATCGTTGCCGCAGCTAGCCCCAAGGTGGTGCGCACGCCTGGTCCAGGGCTTTCACGGAAAGTGCGCCAGAGCCGTAAAAGTGCGCAAGGATGCTCAACGAAAGTGCTCAACTCCCGCGGGCATGAGAATGGCATCCAGGGGGTGATCGGCAAGGACCGGGGGCCGGTCAGTTGCGCCGTGTCGTCGCCGGTGGGCTGCGTGGGTGGCTCCGAGGCCGCGGTCGGTGAGCGCCGGGACTCGGCATGTCCTCGGTGACCGGTGCCGACGCCACGACGGCGATGACGACTGCATGTGCCCGAGCGAGAACGCCACCCCGGCACCGTGCGGGGACCCGCCGCGCCGCGCCCGCGCCCTGAGATCTCCACGACGTCGCGATCGCTCACCAGGGGCCGAGCCCAGTCGGTGATTGGCCGGGTTCCGCTGTTTGAGCTGGGTCAGCTCGCCGATGCCACCGCCCCCGGCCTGCGACTGGGCAGTCCATGGCCAGCGCGACCGAGCTGGTCAGGTCGTCGCCGGTAACCAGCGGCGGGCGTGGTACCACACGTAGGCGCCGTAGGTCATCGGGACCGCCAGCCCAGCCAACAGCAACACCAGCAGTGCGGTGGCGTTCCATCCCAGGTCGAGCAGCCCGAGGACGCCAACCACTACCGCGACGCCCACCTTCAGCGCCGGGCTCAGCCGGGCGTGGGTCGGCTCGTCGGGCCCGCGGGTCAGGGTGGTCTGGAGGGCGGCGATCCCGCCTAGCCCCAGCACCACCCCGCCCACGACGGCGACGCGAGTGGACGCCGGCAGCCCGCCGGTCACGGTGCCGGCGACCGCCACGCCCACGCCGACACCGGTCATGGTGATCGCCGCGAGGGTGACGAGGTGGAGGTAGACCCACGACAGGGCGATGGCGAAGACGGGCTTCGGTGCGCGGCGCGCCACGAAGTCGAAGTAGATCCACCAGAGCCCGAACACCAGGCCGAGGCCGAGGATGCCGGTGACGATGCCGGCGCCGTGCAGTTCGTGGTGGTCCTGCAGCGCGGACAGCTCGAGGACCACATCGGAGACCGCCTCGCCGAGCACGATCATCGTGAGCAGCCCGAACCGTTCGGGGAACTTCGAGGTCGACAGCTGTGGGAGCTTGCTCTGGTGGGCCACGGTGAACGACGGCGTCACGATCTCGACGAGGACGGCCAGCGTGAACAGGGCGACCCTCGGCGCACCGTCGAAGGGGACGCTGGCCAGGATGAGGACCACCGCGATCAGGTAGCCGACGACGAAGCGCAGCCCGGTGGGGCGGAAGGCAGCGACGTGGACGCACGCGCGCAGCCAGGAGGCCTGGTTGAGGCCGCGGGCCAGCAGGTAGGCCGTCGCGAACCCGGCGTAGTTCTCGCCGAGCCCGTTCTCGGCGAACACGGCCAGACCCGCCACCGGGATGAAGGCCAGGAAAGTGAAGGCGCGGTTCTCAAGCCCCGCGGACTCGAAGCGCTCGGTGTAGTAGGTGAAGGCATTCCAGGCCCAGAAGATCGCGAGGAACTCCACGGCGAACGTCACGACCCCGCCGCCGTCGAGGTGCTCGGTGAGGCGGTGGGCCAGGCGGGCGATCACCACCACGAACACCAGGTCGAAGAACAGCTCCAGCCAGCTCACGGGCCGGTGGCGGTCGAACTCCTCGTCGGTGCGCAGGCCGGGTCGCTGCCACGCCCGCGGGCTGGTCACGCCGGCGTCCCGGCCTCGACCCACCGGCGGAAGACCGCGACCCAACCCGGCGGCCAGGCACGGTCGCACGGCATCGTCCCGTCGGCGAGCCGGGCGAGGATGTCCGCGGCGTGGGTGGCGACGTCGTCATGCCCCCCCAGGTCGAACGCGAACGACATGGACCGCCGGTCCTTCGCGCGGAACATCGACCGGATGTGGGTGGCGAAGCTGACCAGCTCGTCGTCGGCGGGCAGCATCACAGGGTCGTCGACCTCCTCGGCCTCGCTGCTCCCGGCGGGCGGGGCCCCGGCCGTCCAGGACCACGCCGGCGGCGCCAGAGCCGAGCCCGCGGCGGGATCGTCGGACGCCGTCACCGCGCTGCGGGAGAGCCACTCGAGGATCCCCGCGAGCGCGGCACGGAACGGGGCGTCCGGGGGCAGCCGCACCTCGTCCGCGGACCGGAGGACGAGCCGCACCCAGCGGGCCCGCTGCTCCTCGGTGACGTCCGGCCCGGACGGTTCCCGCACGATGTCGACCGTCGCCGCGGCCGGCCCTCCGAAGGACTCGCCGAGCCAGGCCGCGAGACGCTCGGCGCTGTCTGTGGGCACCGCGGCAAGCCTCGGCGCGAGGAGCGGGTCGTCGGGGAGGTGGCGCTCGTAGAGCGTGCCGGTCACGGCCCGCAGCGCTGGCGCACCCCCGACCCATTCGAACAGCGTGGGTCCGTGGTCCTCGGCCGGGAAGGCGGGGTCGGCGAAGTCGACGTACCAGGTCCAGGCGTAGGTCGACGTCATATCACACACGGGGGGTTACAGATGTCGCGATCGGGCCGCTCCGCCATCGGCCAGCAGGCTGCCGGTGCGGACAGCGAAACCGGTTACGGAGAGGCGCCGTCGCCCGCACAGTCGACCGTCGGGCACGGTCGCCTCGCGCAGATCGTCGCGTCGCGGAGCGGGTTGGCCGCGCCGGAGGCGTCCATGGTGCTCGCGCACCGCGAGGCGCTGATCTACATGCTCTGCCAGGCCGCGGAGCTCGAGCACGGCATCATGTGCCAGTACCTGTTCGCGGCGTTCTCCCTCAAGCAGCGCGTCGACGAGGGAATGACCTCCGACGAGCTCGCCGCCGTGCTGCGTTGGCGCCGTCAGATCGCCCACGTCGGGACGCACTCCGGCAGCTGCTGCGCGAGCGCCGAGTGTCGTTCCAGCGCACCCGGACCTGGAAGGAGTCCACCGACCCGGACAAGGAGAGCAAGCTCGACCGCATCGAAGAGGTGACCTGGCGTTTCCCCGACCGGTGCTTCGCGTTCGACCAGTTCGGGCCGCTGGCGATCCGCCCCTGCCACGGCGTGACGTGGGCCTCGGAGTCGCATCCGACCCGGCTGCCGGCGACCTACCACCGCACGCATGGCATCCGCTACTTCCACGGCTGCTGGGAGGACGCCCACTTCGGGCGCCGAGGTGAGCCAGTCCCGGTGTCGGTGCGCTCGTGTCCGCGGTGTCGACCTGGCGCAGGATTCCGAGGATCGCCCGCAGTTCGCGCAGGCCCTGTTTGCTGGGTCACCATCCTCGACGAGCTCGAGCAGATGACCGCTACCGACTCGAGCCCGAGGACGGCCTCGAGGACGAACCCGCCACCCGCGTCACCTCGTTCTACGACTGGTCGGGGATCGACCCGGTCTGGCGCGGTCGCCTCGAGTTCCCGATCGTCCCGCCCGCAGCGCTCGCGACGACCCTCGGCATCCTCGAGCGCACCGTGCGCTACGATGTCCGTCGGGCCTTCCCCACGTCCTGACACCCGTCGACGGGCCCGGGGCGAACGCGGCGCGGGAGATGCCGTTCTTCGACCGGCAGTTGTTCACCGAGGCCGAGGCGACCACCGGGAACCTCACCGACCCGGCCTACCTGGCCGCCCGCACCGCGGCGACGACGATGAGCCGCGGCGACCTCGACGCCGCCCTCGGCGGGCAGCAGCTCGACGCGATCGTCGCCCCGACCAACGGGCCCGCCTGGACGACCGACCTGGTCAACGGCGACCACTTCTGGGTGTCCACGTCGGGACCGGCGGCGGTCGCGGGCTACCCCATCACCGTGCCGAGCACGCTCGTCCCCAGCGGCACCGGGAGCATGCTGCCGCTCGGGGTGTCGCTGATCGGGCCACGCCGCGCGGACGCGCGGACGCTCGTCCTCGCCGCCGGCGTCGAGGACACGCTGCACGCCCGGCAGCGGCCGCCGACGCCCCCGGCGGTGCTCGCCCCGCGCTGAGGGGGCTACTCCAGGACGGGCGGGCCCCCGGACAGGGCGTCGGCGATGCGCCGTACGTGGTTCGGCCACACCGCGTACCCGTCGAGGCCGTCGGGTCCACCCACGCGACGTCGGTGGTCTCGACGCCGTCGGCCCGGGCGGTGCCCCCGACGGGGCGGGCGTGGAAGCACACGGCGAGATCCTGGACGACGCGGCCGTCGTCCAGGGCGGCGACGTGGCCCGGGTCGGTGTAGATCCCGACGAGGCCGGTGACCTCGACGCCGACGCCGGACTCCTCGCGGACCTCCCGCACGGCGGCCTCGACGAGCGACTCGTCGAGCTCGAAGGAGCCGCCGGGCATCGCCCACCAGCCGTTGTCGGCGCGGCGGATCAGCAGCAGGCGGCCCTGCTCGTCCCGCACCGCGGCCGACGCGCCGGGGATCCGGCCCGTGGCGCGCGGGGCGGCCGGGTCGTGGTCGAACCAGTCGACGCGGGCCACGGGGCTACTGCTGGCGCTGGGCGAGCCCGGCCAGGCACCACGACCCGTTGTTGACCCCGAGGACCATGTCCGTGGGCAGCTGCTGGGTCTGTCCCTGCTGGGAGATCACGAGGAGCGCCACCGGCCCCGACGGCACGGATCGCGCGGACGGCACCGCGGCCGCCCACGACGACGGCGACGCCCTGGCCGACCAGGAGGATCGTCGCACCGCCCGACGCCGACGCGCCGTCCGTCGGGGTCTCGTCCGCGCCGGACCCGTCGGTCGTGGTGCTGTCGGTCGTGGTGCTGTCGGTCGTGGTGCTGTCGGTCGTGGTGCTGTCGGTCGTGGTGCCGTCGGCGGCCGGGCCGGGCTCCTCGGCGCCGTGGTCGACGGCCTCCTCGGTGCCGGATCGTGCGGACGGCGATGACTCGGTCATGATCGTTCCTCCCCGGCGCCGCGGCGCCGGTCCGGCGAGAAGATGCGGGCCCACCGTGCCCGACGCCGTCCGGCCGCGCGCGGGCAGGGCCGTCGGAACCCCCGGCGCCCGGTCCCTCAGACGGTCGCCGTCCGTCGGGCCCGGCGCCGCGCCAGGAGCATCCGGACGAGGGAGATCGGTGTCGGCGGGGTCCACCCGAGCTGCTCGCCGAGGCCGAGGTCATCACGGTTCGCCCAGTGCTCGACGGGGCCGGCGTGCCCAGGGGACGGCGATCCGGAAGGGGCCGGACGACGACGTCCGGTGCCCGCGCTCAGAGCGCCAGGAGACCGTCGACGACGTCGACCTCGACCTCGACCTGGTCCTGGCCGCGGACGTCGGCCGGCAGGAACACGTCGCCGGGCTCGCCCTCGAGCCGGCCGCGCAGGATCATCCAGCCGTGCCGGTTGGGGCCGTTAGGGTGCGCCGTCCTGAAGGCGGCCGCGGTACGCGACCCGGCCGGGTCGGCGCGGCTGGGCATGCCCCCGGCGACGTGGTGGCGGCTGGTACGCAAGCCGCGAGGACCAGTGGGTGACCCCGAGCCGCTCGGGCGGCTCCTCGAGGGTGGCCACCACGACCTGGGCCTCGTCGATCTGCTTGGCCCGACCGGGCCGGGGACGGTCGTCCAGCGCCGCGGTGCCGCCCTCGAGGTAGCGCTGCCGCCAGCCGATCACCGTCTGGCGCGACACCCCGACCCGGCGGCCGATCTCGGTGTTGGGCACACCGTCACCGGCCAGCAGCACGATCCGCGCCCGACGCGCGAGCCCGGCCGGAATCGCCGTGGACCGCACCCAACGCCGCAACACCGTCTTGTCCTTGCCCCGGACCTCGAGGCGAGCCGCTACCGACATGTACCCAAGATCTCAAACAAAGACTGTGAAGTCAACAACGAGACGCGACACTAGAGCGCGTCTCAGCGCGCGGGGCCCATCCGGGTTCCGGGGTGACCTTCCTGGCCCTCGTTCGTCCCGGTGGCCGGGCTCGCGGTGTTCGCCGAGGACGGCTTGGGGGGCAACTACCCCGGTTCGTGGTGGCCTACCTGCTCGCACGAGGCCTCACCCAGGTGGGCGGCCAGCCAGCTGCCGATGCGCTCGACGGCCGGCTCGACGTAGGCCGGCTGGTCGTAGAGATCGATGTGGTTGCTGGTGTCGAGCCACATCAGGTCCTTTGGGCCGGTGAGCTGGTCGTGCACGGCTTGCGCAGCCTGCGGGGAACAGAACTCGTCGCGGCGTCCGTGGACGATTAGTGCAGGTGTCGGCCCGAGGAACTCGGCGCCCATCGCCGCGTCGAAGGTCAGCAGCTCCCGCAGGGACAGCCGGGTGACCTGGTTGACCCATCCCAGGCTCGCCGAGCGGGTCGTCCCGTAGTAGGAGAACGGCTCGGCGCCCGGCATGGCCGCTTCCACGGCCAGATCATCGGATACGGCGGGCAGGTAGTCGACGTGGCCGGTGGCGAACTGGGCCTGCTCGATGTCGGCGAAGCGGGACATCATGGCGCGGTAGCCCTCGGCCCCGATTGCCTTGCGCATGACCCGAGGGTCGTTGAACGCGGCCGCGACCATCGCCACGCATCGGATGCGGGGGTCGAAGGCGCTGTGGCGCAGGGCATAGCCACCGCCCAGGCATATCCCCACGCAGCCCAGACGGGTCGCGTCGACGCTGTCGTGCGCGGCGAGGTAGCCGGTGGCGGCGCGGAGGTCCTCGAGTTTGCCTGCGCTGTCCTCGTGCTGGCGGACGGCGCCGCCGCTGGCCCCGAAGCCGCGGTGGTCGAACGCGAGGGTCACCCACCCCGCCTCGGCAATCCGCCAGAAGAGCTGACGGTCCCGCCCGAGACTCCCGAGGCGGTCCCGGGCGGCCGCCACCTCCCCGGTCGCGCTGCCGACAGTGGGCCGCCATCCGCGCCGGGTCCCGGCCGATCCTTCCCGCGATCTCAACGAACAACAGATCCTCGGCCAACCCGCGGGAAATCTCCTCCCGATCAGCCATGGTCAACATCGTGCGCACGGCAGGGCATCCTTCCCCACCGACCCCCAAGATCAAATGCTACGACCGCCTGAGCCAAGCCCGCCTGCCGACGTTACTTTTCGTTCCACTGCTCCCCGCCCGCCGATACCGTCGCGTCCGCCGAGATCGTGGATGCCGTTCATCGAACCTCCTGGTCGGGGTGAGGGGGGAGGGACCGGTCAGGCGCCGACGGCGGCGACGGTGGCCGTCTCGGGGGTGGGGAAGCCGCCGAGGGCCTGCTCGTAGGCGTGGGCGGCGCGCAGGACGGTGGCGTCGCCGAACTGGCGGCCCACGATCATCATGCCGACGGGCAGGCCGTCGGCCGGGCCGGCGGGGACCGAGCAGGCGGGGTGGCCGGTGACGTCGAACGGGGCGGTGTTGGCCAGCATCTCCAGGGCGTTGCCGAGGATGTCGACGGGGCCGGCGCCGGGGTCGGGACGGACGCTGGCGCGCATCGGCAGGGTGGGCAGGACCAGGACGTCGACCTCGGCGAGGGCCGCGTCGTAGGCCGCGGCGAGCTTCGGGGCGAGGTTGCGGGCCATCGCGTAATGGCGGCCGTGCGTGGTGTTCAGGCCGTACTTGCCGGCGAGCAGGACGAGCTTGACGGTCTCTCGGGGAACCCGGACCCGTCCTCCCGCCAGCGGGCGCCGAAGTGGTCCATGACCTCGGGGTCGTAGAGGCCTTTCCAGTTCAGGCCGTACCCGAAGTTCTCGACCATCTGCGAGGTTGCGCCCTCGGTGGCGATGACGTCCCAGATCTTCGGCCCGTACAGATGCCAGGGGACCGACACCTCGCGGACGTCCATGCCGGCGTCGGACATCGCCGTGATCGCCTGTCGCACGGCGTCGTCGACGGCCGGCTCGGACTCGGGCAGGCCGAAGCCCTCCCGCAGCACACCGACGCGCAGCCCCCTCCCGCCCTGGCCGAGGGCGCCGAGGTAGTCGTCGACGACGAGGTCGGCAGGCTGGCGGGGGTCGTGGCCGTCGCGCCCCGCGATGACCGAGAGCATCAGGGCGGCATCGGCGACGGTGCGGGTGATCGGGCCGACGTGGTCGATGGTGAACTCGATGGGGAAGGCGCCGGTGTAGGGCACCAGGCCCCAGGTGGGCTTGTGCCCGACCAGCCCGCAGTTCGAGGCGGGGATGCGGATCGACCCGCCCTGATCTCCGCCGGTCGCCATGTCGACCGCGCCCGACGCGACGAGCGCCCCGCTACCGCCCGACGAGCCGCCAGCGCTGCGGGCGGTGTCCCACGGGTTCTCGACGTGGCCGGTGGAGGCGGTGATCGAGGACCCGGCGAAGCAGAGGTCCTCGCACACGGCCTTGCCCGCGATAGTCGCCCCGGCCTCGAGCATGCGGCGCACGATCGTCGCGTCGAGGCTCGGGACGAACCCCTCGACGGTGGCCGAGCCATTGGTCATGGGGATGCCGGCCACCGCGGTGTTGTCCTTGACCGCGACCGTCCGGCCCGCGAGCGGGCCCTCCCCGGTCTCAGTGATCGAGGCCGTCACGTACCAGGCGTTGTAGGGGTTGTCGGCAGCGGCAGGCCGCGACCAACCGCGCTCGGGAGCGGTCGGGGCGTCGGCCTCGTAGAGCTCCTCGACGACGTCCCACGAGGAGAGCAGGCCGGCGACGACGGGGGCGTACTCGTCGACGTCCGCGGCGGACAGACCGAGGCCGTAGCCGTCCGCGAGCGCGGCCAGGGCGTCGTGGTCCGGGGCGGGAAGCGGCATCAGGCGACTCCAGGAGCTCGAGCAGGAGATCCGGCTGTGGACGGAAGCACCGTAGGAACGTGGGCACCGATAGGTCAACAAGCGCCGACGTCTCAACAGGGTGCGATCGTGTTTCGCCGTCTGCTGGTGGGGTCGACCAGGCGGCCGCGTTCCGCCGGCGTCGCCGCCGAGGGCTATCGGACATCGACGATGTCGTCCTACTGTCCGCCCGCCGAGTCGTCGTCCGAGACGCCCGGCTCGACGACGACGCCCTGCAGCCCCGTGGACCACCCGAGGGCGGGATCGGTGGCAGCCGAGAAGGAGAGCCGTGATCGCAGTAGGAGACAAGGTCCCTGACGTGCCGCTCAAGGCGGTCACCGCCGGCGAGGTGACGGACGTCCGCACCGGGGAGCTGCTGGGCAGCGGCAAGGTCGTGCTGTTCGGTGTGCCCGCCGCGTTCAGCCCCACCTGCAGGGACTTCCACCTGCCCGGATTCGCACTGCACGCCGCGGAGATCCACGGCAAGGGCGTGGGAACTTCGTCTGCGTATCGGTCAACGACCCCTTCGCGATGCGCGCCTGGGCCCAGGCCGAGGACGCGGACGGCATCGTCATGCTGGCCGACGCGGCCGCGGTGTTCACCACCGCGATGGGCCTCAGCATCGACACCGCCGACCTCGGTATGGGGGTCCGCGCGAAGCGGTACTCGGCCGTCATCGACGACGGCATCGTGAGCTCCGTCGAGGTCGAGGCCGGACTCGGCGACCACGACGTGTCCTCGGCCGAGCACGTGCTCGCGCAGCTCTGAGCGACGCGGCCAGGCGCCGGCCCGTGCCCGACCGGGGCGGGTCAGCGCGGTGGCCCGACCTCGTCGACGATCTGCAGCACCGAGCCGCGGGCCTCGGCCACGTACAGCCGGGGCCGCAGCAGATCGCGCGCGCCGATCGTCTCCGAGGTCCCGTGCGTCCCTCGCTGTCTTCAGCCCGCATCCACCAGCAATTATTCCGGTGCATCCGGGCTCAGGCCACGAGGACGCCCCTGAGATGGGTCGGCGACGTCACCTACGCCCCGAGGCCCACTCCAAGATCCGCACCGGCGACGGTCTCGCGTTCTTCGGCCACCCTGCGCCGTCAGCCGTCAGCCGCCACAGGGGCCGCCGGGCCCTGCCTCATCGAGCTGATGGCCGCCGGCACGTGCGATCGGCGGCGGGGGTGTCCGCCTGTCAGCCCCGGGTGGGCAGAAATTCCCGGGCGGCGCCGTGCCAGAACGGGACCGCGGCCAGGTAGAGCCCGCCCACGGCAATCACAGCGATGGCGGCGTCGACGCTGCTGCGCCCGTCTTTGGCCCAGTACACGTCTTCGAGGTCGATCAGCAGGGCCAGTTCGTCGACGATCAGCGCGGCGCCGCTGCCGTAGGCGGTGGCGGTCAGCCCGTGGCGGCGGTG
>JAABUP010010848.1_pt1 | contig 10589 bp, 11 predicted proteins | sample 5559201 | NCBI WGS metagenome assembly JAABUP01 (sample SAMN10711887, study PRJNA513373) | rock metagenome | isolation source: Antarctica rocks | place: Antarctica | reverse complement strand
TCTCCACCACACCCAGCCTCAAACTCCCAGCCGCACTATCGCTCCCCCCGGAAGCCGTCGTCCCGTTCTCCAGCGTCCCGTTAATAAGCAACGTACTCGTCCCATTAACATCCGCGACCCGCGACACCGTCGCATTATTCGCCACACTGCTTAGATACGACGAATCGGTATTATTATCGCATCCGCACTCGGCGTATTGCGCGCACAGACACTGCACCGGCCGCGTGTCGTTCCGGTTCCCAGTCTCATTGTGGTACGTGTACGCGCCGTGGTAGGGGTAAGCGTACGCGCCGTACAGCCACACCCCCGGGAAGAACGCCAGGGCGCTGCCGGCGAGAAGGTAGGGCGCCACGCCGCCGGGGGAGCGGGAGCCGGCGGAGTAGGGGGCTGAGGCTCCGCCGCCATAGTAGCGGCCGCCACCGTACGAGGGGGCGATGCCTGAGCCGGAGGTGGTGCGGCCGCCGGTGTTGGAGGTTGTGGAGGAGATTCCCGAGCGGGAGCCGGAGCCTGAGGAGCTGGTAGAGCTGGAAGAGCTGATGCTGCTGCCGCTGCTCCCGCGGCCTCCGCCGCCGCCTTTGCGCTTGAAGAGGGCCTTGGAGGAGTTTGCGATATTTGCTAGTGATGCCGGTAAGGCGAGCGCATGGATGGTCGTGGCGAGCCCGAGGAGGAGGAGCAGGGTCTGTGGTATCTTCATGGTCTCGGTTTGTGGTCCAGATTGAGTTTTGTTGCTATTGGTCGCTGGTATATGTAGTGGCTATGCTGCGCTTGTGCTGTAGGCTGTCGCGGGGAGTCAATTTCTTCGTGCAGGTCGAGATATGAGAGGTGCAACTTGACTGATTCGGGAGTTGAAGAGGAAGGGAAGAAGGACGTTCGCACAAACCTGTGAGGCGGACTTTGCTCCTGTAGAATATATCAAACCTAGAATGCATGTGTTCATGACAAGGCCAAGGCTTGTCGCTGCCGATCATCCTGGGCATTTCATGTCGAAGTGGAAGGCAAATTGCTTGAGGTTTGCGCCGTAGGGCTGCGCACAGAGGGCGTTAGGTAATCCGGCACTCAGAACGGGCAAGCGTAGATTTGGGTCACGGTCACGTTGTAGTGAGCTTTGGTGCGCAGCGTATGAAATGATGATGACTGTCAATTTGTCGCATGACCAAGACAATAGATACATCTCCAAGACGGAACTCGGCAAGAACACTTCAGCCATGGGATTGAGCAGCGAGTCGACACTTTCTTATGGTACATCTACTGAAGTGAAGACGTTCGGCGGGCACAATGTCAGTAGAGCCGGTTAGATACGAGCTAATATGCCTTCCTAACGGACACAAGACCATGGGCAGAGAAGGAAAGGGTACAAATCCAATCCTAGGCGGTCTTCGTATCTACATGGCCGTATCGGTCTTGCTGCTGCGGCTCCCGCCCTCGACGTACGACGCATCATCGAACCCAGCGTCGGTCATTGCTGCACGTGGCGCAAGTGGTCCGCCAAGTTCCTTCTCCAGACCATCGGGGAATGTGCGAGGTGCTGATACCTACATGGAGAGAGTCAGTCTGCTTGGCCCACCTATACATAGGAGTTGAGGGGAAGCGAACCCTGTCTGGATAGATTTGCCTTACTACTAGGCAGAGCGAGCAGAATGCAGCCACGAAGCAGCCCTGGAGTATGGTCAGCTTGTATGGTGACGCTAGCCCTGAGTAATTGAGAAGCGTACGATCTGGACCAGCCCCCAAGCGGGCGTGACGTGCGTGTACTCATGCGGAGAGAATATCCCGAGAATGTCGTTGTCTTCGTGCAGTGGCTCGCCGTAGTTGCGACGCTCTTGCTTGTCCCACCTGCCTCACACATCAGCTCACTGCTCGTGGTACCAGGAGATGGGACATAACATACCAGTCCCCGTATGGGTCTCGGAACTGCCTCTTGATCGGTAAGGCCGAGGTGAGAGACGGGTCGGGGTAGTTGCCATTCTAGAGACGCACGGTATGAGTACATTGTGCACATGTAGATGGCCTCTCTTCTCGTTCAGGTGCATAGCACGTCTGTGCCATTGGCCTTCCCAAGTACAAGCCCGCGGGAAGCCCTGTTTTCTCATATTGGGTGGCATACCAGATTTGGGTCCTCTGTGACGGTCGCCATATCCTCCTGACTCTGCTCGGCGTCTTGTGCGGACTGATCATCCGTCGCTGGTCGTCGGCGGGCGCTCGCATAGCTTCGTTGCGCGACAGGGAGGATGCGGCAGGTCGGTGTCGGTCGGAGGAATTGCGCTCTTGGAGCCAAGCGGAACACCGAACGGACGGAGGCCATGGTCTGGGAAGCTGTAGACTGAGATGAACTGCTGTGTCTTCCCAGCAGGTGAGGGAGTCGCCAATGGCAAGCGAAGGAGGAGTGAGTCGAGTCGAGCTTGGGCCAGACGTACATATTTGCTGCCTAAGGCACTAGTGCAGCCCGTGACCGCGAGAAGAAACAACGTCAGCGAGCTTTCGCTATACACCTCGCGCCCGCATGATAACTCCAACTTCAAACCGTCATAACTCTTTCCAACGACCTCCTCCGACGCTCAAACTTCGGGAGGGTACTCACCAAGATACTCGCTATCTTCGCATACAACTCTCAAGGATACCGCATGCCGGGTGGAAATGGTCGAGGGGGTCACTGTTGTGAGAGATTTGCAAAGCGAGGATGAGCGCGCAAGCTCCTGAGTCGGCGCAACAACCTCCGCGGCCGAACAACAACAACGAACCTTCGCGGAGCACGACGACAGCATTACAGGCGCAGCACGACAACCCACTACAGGGAACGTCACATAAGGATCATGACGAAGCCCGCCGCACTTCCATCCCACCACAACATGACGAGTCGAGTGAGACGGCCTCGACACTCCGGCCTGATCCTCATCCGAGTACAAGGAGAAGAGAGTTGGAGGCAGCGGAGACAGTGGATGGAGGAGAGCTCTCAGATAGGCCGAACAAGAAGCGCAAGCGCGTCGCGTCCCCGCCATGGCAGTTCGGCACGGTCGAGGCAACCACGATCAAGACGGCGGATGGAAGACGAGTATCGGCGCGCTTCAACCCAAATACTCCGGCCATGAGCGAGAGCGAGAGCCTGGGTCGGGGTCGCAGCGTGGGTCAATCGATGGTGCGGTCGAGGCCGCCGAGTCCACCATGGAAGAGATTCGAGGCGGAAGGCCCCACGTCACGTCAAGTCGATGGCGTGCGTAAGAGCGGCCGTATGAACAAGGAGATGACTGACGTGCCGAAGCGCACGAGTCCCCGACAAAAGAAGCAGACTTAGAAAGTGAAGGAGGAGAACAAAGTCAGCGTGAGGCCGATATCGCGCGGGAAGGTGCCGCAGGTGGACGGAGCACCTGATGCTCGACCACAGGGAGGCGCCAGCATGAAGAGATCACTCAGTCCGGCGAGCAGGATTGTAGAGTTGAAGGCCCAGATCGCTGCACTGCAACCCACCAGATCATTCCAGTCGCCGGAGGCCGAGCCGAAGCCAACCAAAGCTGCCCATATGCACAAGCGCAAACGCAGCGATGACGCACCGCCACTTTCACAGCGGCCCGCATCGCCAACTTCTAACCGCAAGTCAAACAAACTACCTCACACGGCACTTTCACCAACACTCGCACGACCTTCGCCAAAGATCAAATTGCGTTTCAGTAGCAAGAGTAAAGGCCTTGTCGTTCCAGATCAGCACCCGCATTCGGTATTTCCGCCACCAACAAAACCACCGAGCCTCAGCATCTACCAAGTCCTCGAATCCTACGAGCTCCAGGAGCTGCAACTTCCGTACGTTGAGAGTGAGCGCGCTCCACCAAGCGCAAACGACTTTCGGCTCAAAGATCAGCGCCTAGCTCTGGAAGAAGCCGATATGCGCAAGAAGATTCGTAAGGCTGCGAAGCGCGGAGGTGTTCTAAGCGAAGGAAAGAGTACTCTCCTCGAAGAAGAGATCGAGCCACAGGCGGAAACGTGGAAGCAGTATGGGCATGTTGACCATCTAGCTGCTCACGCGGAGTACTTATGGACGCTGCAGAAGCGTGAAAAGGATCAGCATCGCGCCTTGGCGAAGAAGGTCGCGAAGGAAGCTGTTGAGCGCTGGAGGGTGATGCGCGGACCGACTGAGGATGAAATCCAGGCCGAAGAAGATCGGGTGTTCCGCTTGATATACAAGCAAGTCGTTCTCGATATGCGTGGGAAATGGGAAATGGTGTCGGCGCATGTTGGGCTGCTGCGGAAGGCTAGGTGGGAAGCCGAGGAGGATGCAAGACGTCAGGAGCGCCTGGAGAGACAGCTCGAGCAGGCAGAGGATATGGTCGCCCAGCAACGTCGCAGAGACGACGGCAGTGGCGTTGACATGGATGAAGGATCGTCGTCTGGGAATGAGAGCTCGGATGGAGATGATGAATGCGGGGAGGAGAACATGATTGACTCTGGAAGTGAAGCCGGATCTGGAATGGAGGATGACGAGCCTGCAGATATGCCCGAAGATGATTTGGCAGGATACCTCCTGGCGCGCAATGCTGAGCCTCTGGACAGGGTCACTCTGGATCTTGACGAAGGCAACGCTGGAGAGGACCCGGGAGAGCAGATATCCGCCGCCGCTGCCGCCGATGATGATATGCAGGACGTGCGGGATAGCAATGCTGATGCTACCTTTAGTCCTGATCCGAATACGCCTGCCGCTGCCGCTGCCACTTTGGAGACTCGCTTGACGACCGTTCCGGATGGATCCGCCTATGATTATTCACAGCCCACAATCCACCATCACCAGCGTGATGAAGTGGCCTCGGAGATTGCGGTCATGATTGGTTCCGATGACGAGGAGGGTGAAGAAGAGCAGGACGACTACTTACCGGACGCGAACGGCGAAACTACCCGTATGAGTGTTGTGACCGAAACCGAGTTACACGCTGAGCATGATATCACTGTACCACGTAGTCGAGCTCGCGACTTGCTGTCCGGCGATCTTGACACAGCCGAGCCTGCTTTCGATCTTTCCGATGACGAATCCGAAGACATGGTTGACTCTGACGAAGATATGAGCAGCTCAGATGAAGATGAAGACCTTGACAACGAAGCTTCGGAGATTGAGCGGTCCGACGATGATGAAGAGGAAGAAGCACAAAGTTCCATGTTGGGTTTCCTCCTGAAAAAGAAGGAGATCAAGAGTGCACTCGTGTTGCCTACGCCATCCACTAGTGCTGGTGGCGATGAGCATGATCACACGGCCGAGCCCGCATCCGACGACAATGCGGATGCGCAGGCCAGCACCGCGAAGCTCGAGATCGAATATGAAGCGGACGTCGAGCCAGATGTGCAAGCTGCTGAGATGACACCGCCCATTGACACCGAGGTCGCCGGTTCTCCACAGCCCGTAGACAGCCTTGCGCCGGACTTTGCAGCTCGCAGTCCTAGCGCTGAGGTGTCTTCCATGCCTGGCAAGCAAATGGTGCCCGTACCGTTCTTGCTCCGCGGCGATCTGCGTTCGTATCAGCATGCTGGCCTCGATTGGCTTGCCTCGCTGTACCGGAGTAAGCCTATCATCAACGGCATCCTCGCCGATGAGATGGGCTTGGGCAAGACTATCCAAACCATTTCACTGCTCGCTCATTTGGCCGAGCAATACGATGTCTGGGAGACTCACTTGATTATTGTCCCCACATCCGTCATCCTCAACTGGGTGAACGAGTTCCGCAAATTCCTGCCTGGTTTTCGTGTGCTCGGCTACTACGGCTCGGCTGAGGAGCGAACGGCCAAGCGTAAAGGCTGGACCAATGATCCGCACCATGATACGAAAGACAAGCGCGGGTACAACGTCGTGATCACCAGCTACCAAATAGCTGCCATGGATATCAGCGCAATCCGCAACGTTCAATGGCACTACCTTGTGCTAGACGAGGCTCACAACATCCGGAACTTCCAGAGTCAGCGATGGCGGAACTTGATCCGCCTCAAGACGAAGGCAAGACTGCTGCTCACGGGTACACCATTACAGAACTCGCTTACGGAGCTCTGGTCCTTGCTCACGTTCTTGGCTGCTGGCAGCGAGGAATCCGCTCACGGTGACTTGCAGGACTTCATAACTCATTGGAAGGAGCCAGTCAAGGAAATCTTTGACCGCGGTGTCAGCACTCTCTCCAAGGAGGCGCAGAAAGTCGTCGATAACCTGCACATCTCGCTGCGTCCCTTCTTGCTCAGACGCTTAAAGTCTGAAGTCGAGAAGGACCTTCCTAAGAAGACGGAGCACGTGGTCGTGTGCAAGCTTAGCAAGCGGCAGAGACAGCTTTATCAAGAGTACATGGGTTTGGCCAGCACGCGCGAGAGTTTGGCGAGGGGCAATGCTGTCAGTGCTGGGACGGTGCTGCTGAGCTTACGCCGTGTATGCAACCATCCCGATTTGTTTGATCCGCGACCGATCCAGACGAGCTATGCTATGGAGATCTCGCCTATCGAGCCGTTCGCTGTCAAGGAGAGTCTTGTACGCAAGATGCTGGGCGGCGGAACTAATGGAGTACCGAATGGACTCATGGTCACTACACGCGAGACGCGCAAGAGAGGTGGTCTTCGGAGGAGCAAGCAGCTTACAGCTACCAGCCTGCTTCGGCGGCAATTGCAAGAACTAGAGCAGATTGCTACACCGGAACTCGACCTTGGCTCACTAGCCGATTCTGGGGTACTTCAGAGGCTGCGTCGGCGAGAGCGAAAGATGCAGCAGCTTCGGGACTGCATTCAGATCACTGAAGCCTCGTTATGCGATGGACCGGTGTACGGTCAAGATCTGCGAGCAATGCTCAGTCAAGACCGGCCGGCCCTACCAGTTCTCTGCGCGTGCACGGCAGCCCAATTCCTCTAGCGGGCAGATGCGCGCGTGGCCTGCTCTCGGCCAGCGTCCCTTCCAGTACGAGCACCTGTCTGATTGGTACATCTCGCAGGGTTCGAGCCTGCAGAGGGACGTACAAAACTTTGACCGCTACGCCGAGATCCTGCACGACACCATCACGCGCTTTGCCTTCTGCACACCCGTGGCTACTGCGCCAATCCTCGCCCAAGCCATCACCCCTCAATCGCAGCAGCTCCTCCGAGCAAGCCCCGCATACCCATCCACCTCAGACTTCGCTCACGAAGCCCGCAGCCGCACCAGCATCGTCTTCCCGGACTCGCGCCTCCTCGTCTACGACTCGGGCAAACTGCAACGCCTCGCCAAGCTCCTCCGCGAGCTCCAAGCCAAGGGCTCCCGCAGCCTCATCTTCTCCCAAATGATCTGCACCCTCGACATCCTCGAGCGCTTCCTCAACTTGCTCGGCCTGCCCTACCTGCGCCTCGACGGCGCCACCTCCCTCGAGCGCCGCATGATCTACTCCTCGGAATTCAACCGCCCGGACTCAAAGTACCAGTGCATGATCCTCTCCTCACGCGCAGGCGGCGTCGGGTTAAACCTGACTGGCGCCTCGTCGGTGATTTTCTACGATCTGGATTGGAATCCGCAGATGGATCGGCAGTGCATGGACCGCGCACATCGGATTGGGCAGGTGCGGGATGTGGAGGTGTATAAGATGGTTAGCGAGAAGACGGTGGAGGAGAATATCTTGCGGCGGGCGACGCAGAAGAGTTTGCTGGACCAGGCGGTCATTCAGGAGGGGCATTTCACGACGGAGTATGAGATTCCTGCTCGTCGGGCGGATGTCGAGGAGGAGCAGGACGACGACGGGAAGCAGATCGACACGGCGGTTGATCGGCTTTTCAGCGGTGGAGAGAAGGCCGCAAATCAGGCTATTGCTTCTGTGGAAGATCGCGAGGATGTGCTTGCGGCGGAGGCGGCGCGTAAGGAGGAGAACCAGGATACGGAGGACTTTGCTGAGCCGAAGGGCACTTCCGTGGCGCCTGCTACACCCGGTCCTGGCGTGTACCTTGAGGGCGAAGAGGGTGATCGGGCTGGCAGGGGGCATGTGGATGGGTATATGGTGGAGTTGATGGAGACGATGCTCAAGGATGTGCCGTTTGTGCCGCCGGTGGTCAGGAGGGTGGATAAGCATGGGAGGGATCCGAGTCATAGAAAGAGGAAGTGAGCTGGCTGGCGTAGGGTTGGGCTGGGCCGAGCTGGGCCGCAATGTGGCTCGGAACGTGGCCGTGGCCACGGCCAGGCCTGATGATGTGTATGAGTAGAACCGGCCATGCTGTACTGTGACTGTAGAAGTAGCGAAACCACGACTCCCATCAAATGTTGGCACTCATCACTGCGCATTCGCTTTTCTACCTGCAGTTCTGTGCACCGAGCCGCACTTCACCATACTGCGCTCACTACAGTGGTCTCTGAGCCAATTGCTCAGTCCAATTCTCCGGGTGCAACCTGGAACCGCCATATTGCGAGCTTTCAGCACCGTTCTCGTCGACCCTCCGCGCTCGTGCTTGCTCTCCTGGTTGACGGGAGACGCATTCCGCTCTTTCGCTACCCAGTAGCCAGGAAATTGGCTGACCAGAATCGCTGTCCATTCCGTCTCGAAGCGCAGTCTCGCACAAGAGAGCACCGTCTATCGAGCGGTGCAGACTTTGGACTCTTGTCCGGCGTTCAGCTGTCCCTCTCTTGCACCCACCAATCCATCGCCACGAGCTGAGGATTTGCCCATCCAGGTCGCATGTCCACGCCCGGACTCCTCGCTTGCGAACAGCAGAAAGTGCTGCCCTCCCTCAAACCTCCGTCGAGCATACTCAAAGCCAGGGACTTTCCAGTAATTGTTCACTTCTCCCCATCGCTAACAGTCTGCAACTTCCGATACTCCTCCTCCAGTTGTCGCTGCATCTCGAAGTCCGCTTGTCGTTCGCGTTTGATGCGCTGTTGTTCCATGTCGCGGATGACGCCTTGGTGCATTGCCTGTAGACCAGCCACTGATGTCAGCTGGGGTTGTGATGACCAGAGGGTGGAAGAAGTACGGCTTTATCGGCGGTCTGTTGGAAGTGCACGAAGAGGATTATGCTGATGGTGCCTAGAGCGGTGGTGGCAAGGGTGGTCTTGGCTGCTGTTGACATTGTTATTGCGTGAAGAGGTTGGGTAATAGAGTGGAAGTATATCCTGTACCTTAGTTTCATGGGTGTGGCAGCGGAGATGATCCGGGGACGAGGTCGGGGTCTGGGTTGCCGACGATCGAGGTCGAGCTTGACAGCTGCCAACGATCACTTCCATTGCTTCTGCGAGACCTTGATAGGCTGTACATACATACATACACCACCCTCTCACACTCGTTCATACCGACGCTGCGAACATGGTGAGTACAAGACGTTCGGCGCCGTTCTATACGTCCACGACTGACCAGCTTCCCAGGCAGCCCAGAACTCAGCCGGTATCCAGACACTGCTCGACGTACGCCCGACCCCTCCTGTCATTGCACAAGGGTCGCAAGCCATTGACGCTATTGCAGGCAGAAAGAGAAGCGCAGAAGATAGTCCAGAAAGCGAGAGAATGTACGTCCGAGACCTGCCAACCACCGCTGGGGGGGGGAAGAGAGCTATCGCACTCGCGCAACCGCTCACACAAATCGACTGACACGCCTCCCGTGGAAACAGACCGAACGAAACGAGTAAAAGACGCCCGCAGCGAAGCCCAGAAAGAAATCGAAGACTACCGCAAGCAAAAGGAGGACGAGTTCCAGTCGTTCGAGAAGGAGGTACGTCCAGCCCCTGCTCCCACACACACACACACACCCTGGAAGCTATCGCGGCGATCGGCTCGCTCATACATGTACCTGGGTTGTATAGCACACCTCAGGCAACAAAGCCGCCGAAGAGCAAGCGGACAAGGACACGCAGAAGCAGCTGGACGAGATCAAGGCGATTGGGGAGAAGACGGGGCCGAAGGTTGTGCAGGACTTGATCAAGGCGGTCATGACGGTGCAGCCGAAGGTGCCGGATCGGAAGGTATGAGGATGGGGTATTGGAACGAACGACGGCGCGACAGTCGGCGTGGGGATGAAGGAGGTGGAATGGTGGGGGGTGGGTGGACGTGTTTGTGTGATACCGCAGGCGCGGAAGAGAGCGAAGCGTTCGAGTATCGTGGTCTGGAGATGAGCATCGAAATCCTGACGCATGAGCTTCTTACTGTTTTGCATTTGGGGCGAATCTTGTACAGCAAGTGCTAGTATTTCCAAGCTTGCAAGAGCGAAAGGGTGCTCCTCCACAGGCGCTGACGCGAGGATCGATCAAGCACCGTCTTGCGAATACTTCAAGGCCGTTGTTTTGCCATCGCACCGTCAATGTCACGCGCCGGTCCCTCATCCGAAGTCACATTCGCATCCGGAAAGTCTGCCGTGATGTCTGCCACGAATGTCGGCACCACTCCTCCTCGGTAGCGGAGCCCGGCCTGGCGAGAATCTGTGCGTTACCTTGCTCGCCACCGCGGGATGAGTAGCAGGTTGTTCCCAATCTTGCTAGCAAGAGCGACTGCGTGGCCACAACCGATACCTTTCCTGCCTCCGCTAGCGATAGCTGTGGCGCTGCTCCTTTTTCGTCGCCCATCAGCGCAGGGGGGTAGCCATCGCCTTCACCCAGCACTTTCCATTCGAAGGGCCAATCTTCGCGCGCCCACCGAAGCCCGT
>JAABUP010010846.1_pt1 | contig 10590 bp, 11 predicted proteins | sample 5559201 | NCBI WGS metagenome assembly JAABUP01 (sample SAMN10711887, study PRJNA513373) | rock metagenome | isolation source: Antarctica rocks | place: Antarctica | reverse complement strand
GGGCCATTGGATTCGTTGGATGAGATTGAGGAGGCGGAGGATGATGTGGTGGTTGGGAAGGGGAGTGGAGAGGACACTGTTGCGGGGGCGAAGGAGGGGGGTGGGGGGAGGAAAGGGATGGGGAGACAGAAGGGGAAGAAGGAAAGGGATGAGAAGGGGAATGTGAGGTTGAAGATCGAGTTGAATTTGGATTTGGAGTTGCAGTTGACGGCGAAGATTAAGGGGGATGTGGTTATTGGGTTGTTGAGTTAGGATGCGTAGGGGGGGAGATGGGATTGGATTCGATATTTATTTAGGGGGTTTTTGGGTGATGATGACTGATGATTTGGTGTGCGTGATGGATATGATGTCCTCCAGGTAGAGCGTTGAGCGCCGAATTTGTGGATATGCTTGCGATGTTTGCGTGTAGAGTAGGTATTTAGTAGCATCCAAAACACATCACAATATGAAAATTTCATCCTTTTTCGGGCATTATTTGTATTGACATCAATTGTTTCAATCGACTACTCCTATGTCCGCTAGACAAAATATGAATTATCCTGACCGGCCTCACACCTCCTAAATACATTCATCAATTCACTCACGGGTTGTTTTCACTAAAGTCCCAGGCTCAGCTGAAAAGGTCGCTATCGTGATACACGTGGAAATTTTGTTCAACCGAGTAAATTATTTTAATCAAATGTGAGGTAATGATAGCCTCCCTAATTCCTACTTTCCACCCATTCCAGCCGCGTAGCGTATGCTAGTCCCCCTAGTCCCCCAATATTCCCCCAAAACACCGTGCAATGCTCAAACAAACGCAAAACATGATCTCATTTCAACATCGTCATCACCTGTCGCCCTCCTCACGCTCACTGGATTCCTCCACAAGCACCCCATCCCTCGCCTCAGCACCACCATTCGCCACCCCCCGCTGATTCCTCAACGAAGGAAATCTCGATAATTCAGACGGACTCTCCGTGCTGGCGCTGTTATACCTCGTCTGCCATTCGTCGCTATCGGATGAGTCGGAATGTTGGCTGGATTGTCTGGCGTCGGTGGGATTCGAGCGGACCATGGCTGGACGGGAAGATGATGAGGAGTGGAAAGGGGTGGTGAGGCCTCTGATTTGACGGGAGGGCGCTTCGGATTCGGAGCTGGAGTCTGTGCGGAGGATGGTGCGGCGGGGGCGGGAGGGGGGAGAGGAAGATGGGATTGCGGCTTCGGAGTCCGAGGAGTCGAAGTGGCGAAGTGGCATGCGGCGGATGATGGGGGAGACTATGGGTTCGGATTCAGAGGATTCGTCCATGGGGTGGGGGTGGATGAAGGTGTCTGAATCGGAGGAATCCATGCGGGAGCTGAGGGGTCGGGAGGGAAGTGATGGGCTGAGCGAGTCGTCGGATTGGTAGCGGCGGTGGAAGGGGCGGTTGAGCATGCCGTCTCGAGTGAAGCCGGCTTCGGATTCGGAGGAGTCGATGCGGTCGGACGTGGGGCGGTGGAGTGGGAGGTGGGTTGGTGAGTGGAGGGCTGAACTTCTGTTGTCGTAGAGGGGGGGGGATGGTTGGCCGGAGGAGATGGAGCTGATGCCGGGGGAGTCGAGGCCTTGGCTTGGGTCTGGGCTGGGGAGTTCGGCGTGGTTGTAGCATGGATCTGGGGTGGAGAGTTCGCTGCGGATGGCCTCTGGGTCTGGAGAGGGGAGCTCGGGGGTCCAGGGTTCTGGTGTGCTGAGCTCGGAGCGGTTTGGTGGAGAGCCTGGTAGCTCGACCGTGCGAGTTTGGACTTGGCCTGTTTCATTTCCGGTGAAGAAGTAACCGCCATCTACCTCCGAGGGAGGTGTCATGGGTCCGACGGCTTCGTAGACGGTCACGGTAGCTGTGACGGGTTTCTTGACCTCGAGATCTGCAGGAAAGTCTTTCTTGGAGTCTTCGTCGATATCAGGCATGTCTTTCAGGTCGGAAGCGTCGACTTCAATGGCGCCCTTGTTGACCTTCTTGGAATTACGGCGTCTGAGAGACTTGAAGATGAAAAAGGTGCCAACAAGCGAGGCGATAAGAACAATGGCTATCGCTATACCGGCGATAGCACCTGTTCCGATCCCATGAGAGCCGCTGCCCGTAGTAGTTTTTATCACCGGGCCGGTGGTCGACGTTGGATTGGGCGCCGGGCTGTCCGTAGTAGTAGATTGTGATGCCAGAGATACAATGTGACTTTGCGCATTCGGATGGAATACAGCTTGGGAGATAGAGAAATTTTGATGCTCGTAATCGACCATTATGAAACTGTTGACTCTTAGTACCAAATCTCCTTGGTTTCCTGTTCACAGACTTACGCTTCTTGGAAGAAAACCCGACCCAGCGTAATGTCACTGTCATCATTGGCGCGCTGGAGAGGGAAGTATTTCGATCGCTTCTTGACCAGAGGATAATCGGCCTCCAGATCGAAGCTGGCGTATGGCAGAGTAATGTTGACAGAGGGGCCTCCAGTTGGACCATTCGCCAATTGAAACACGACGCTGGCATTTTGCTTGAGCAATGTTTCATGCAGAGTGTCGTTGACCAGGTACAGATTGCTGATAGGGTCCTGTGAAATGCCAAAAGCCTTCTCAAAAGCCTGGCAAGCTGTCTGAGGAAGCCACAAATAAGGAACGGTAGAATCTACAACTGCCAGGGTACCTTCAGACAGGAGTGGTGTCTCGCTTTTCGACGACGAATAGCTGATAGACTGTAAGCCTACAACAAGTTGTCTTTTTTCGGTAGGTGCAAAGTTGAAAGATACGTCGTTGGGAACGAATCTTGACGCATCGTAACCACCTAAGGTCAAGCTTCCAGTGACACCGTTCTTTTGTTCTAGGATGAATTAGCCGGAGCACTCGCTCAGTAATCGTTTGCTTCTTACGATATGATGCGCCAGCTGTGTAACCGTACGATAGACCCGGGATTAGGTTCTTGTTTTTGAGCGAGGCGAGAAGACTCGGTGATGAGTCTGTGCTTGAGGTGAAGTTGATTTGGTAAGGAGAAAGGCCTAGGTTTCCCACGAAGAACTTCTTGTTCTCAATTGCAGCGATTACCTGGTGGTCTACAGAAACGTTGGCGCCCTTGCCTTGGATTCCAAGCGTATCGTAGCCGTATGTTCCGTTGTACTCGGTCCCCTGGTAGCCTAGGTTGCTCTCGTATCCAAGTCCGTAGAGATCCTTCAAATTCCAAGTGGATGACATCGTATCATCGTAGGCACCACCTCGGGCGTCCGTACAATTGGAAGCATCGCCCTGGTCGCAGCCTCCAGGCGCAATGACCCAGGTTGAGGTAACCTCGGTCGATGCTAGGACTTGAAGCTGTTGAGGTGGGGAGCCGGCGCTGATCAGGAACGTCGACCAAGACCCGTCAACTCCAAGGCTGCCACACAGAGGGCGATCAGTATTCGATCATGCGAATAATAGACACACAATAGAACATATGAGATTGGCATACAAATCTCCGCTGGGATCAACAACGATCGGTGCAGCTTCGATCGTCATTATGGATTACTTAATGTGGAAAGAGAAATATAAACGAGACGAAAGTATTGACGAGAGAATGTTATATCAAGTTATAACGACCGCAACAGCATATTAAAAGGATTGGCGACAGCGAAGGTGAAGTCGGCGAGTTGACGAACAGAGGGGAGGCTGACAGTGCGCGGATAGTATACTATATCGGCCTGAATCCAGCTGGAGGGCAGCGGAGCAGAGATGGCAGATGGTCAGCAAAGAATAGAAGAGTCCAGGCAATTCGGGCATGGAGCTAGGGCGATTCAGCGAATGGCAGCGGTAGGTAGGATGCGGCGCTATGCAGTTCGCCCATGCGATTAAGCAAGTCACCATCCTGTGCCCTCTTTTTGAGCCTTTTCTCGCATGCAGCTCATGCAGCTCATGCAACAACAGCAGGAAGTTTCACGGTGGGTGGGAACACAGCCTCGTCGGCATTTCTTTTTCTTTGTCGATGCAACTCTTCGTCGCACCTCGTCGTCGCACTTCTTTCCACGAAGGGATCGGGCATCTCTTTCACGTGGCCATCTGATGATCTCCCGGCTACCTTGTGGTACTTGACCTGCCATGCTCTCGCGTGGTCGCGAAGCTTGGAGAGCAACAAGGCTGACGCCGCGTCGTACGAACTTCAAAGGTTTGGAGCGTTCAAAGTGGGGTAGACTGTCTTGGCGCTGTTGGCGCTCACCATGCACTGCGATTCTATCCCACTATGCCTTCGACAGTTAGCTGGCGCAGTATGGAATCCTTCGACTGCACTTCCGCTGCATCGACTTCTCTAGACATGCTGACCATCTACTAGCTTCGTCGTCGACTGGCAAAATGGCGCAAACGCCCATCCAATGATTCCTCATGGTCAGCCGAGGGAGCCACTGTCGAGCCTGTCGTGCAGCGATGGTGTCTGCCTTCTCGAATCCTGAAGGATGGACCCTGCTGGCATTCTTACGCACATTCACCGCCATGTGAGAGAAGATCCAATCGAAAGCTTCCATCCAGCGACCGGCAGCTTGTCAGGCTAGCACACCGGGGCCTCGCTATCGCCGAACAGGCAGCTCCATAGTCTTCCTGTCATCCCAAGCCCAAGGTCGAGTAAGCGGGCCGATGACAGAGCATCGATACTCGTAATGGCCATGGTGCTCAATCCGGCCCTCCTCAGGGTCTCAAGCAGGACCAGGCGGTCAATCATTGGCGACCCTTGGGTACGCCCTCATGCCCTACACGAACGGAGCTACCCGTCACCGCGATCCGTCCAATCCTTCTGGCAAGCTCTGCAAGCCTCCCCTCGGGTGGCTAAAGTACTCGACTGTACCTGAGCTCCGAAGATCAGCAATCGACAAGGTCGCAGAAGCGGAGACCCATATAGCTCGAGCTCTTTCCGCATTACGTCGTTTCGAGCATCTGCTGCAACTTCCCTACCAACACTCATTTGCTCTCACGGACAGCTCACACGTACAATGGCTGCATTATCATACCTGCTGTTGCTCTCTCTGAGCCTTGTACACCACCTCGTTCGCTGCGTGCCTCAAGGTAGAGAGCTCCATCTTCAGCCTTCGAGCTTGACTATAGCTGATACACGCGACCAGTCGCTCTCGAATCCGTCTCACAGTCTGCCGAATTTCTCCAATCTGCTGCGCCAGATTTGGCGGGCCCAACAACCGCAGCTGCTTCTTGTGGAGGCTGCTATCTTGTTGCGGATGTAGGCCTACTTGACAGCGCCTCTGTGTTGACAAACACGCTGACAGAATTGTCGCAGGTTGCTGGGCTGGTCTGGTACTCGGAAGTATTTATCAACACTGCTGCGACAGCATTAGTATCAGTAGGGGTCGGCAACGGCACCCGCGCAACAAGAACATCAGTGCTCCAAAACGAAGGAGCTTTCACTTTCAATCCGACCGACACTGCGAACCGGGGGTCTTTGATACAATTGAATTTCCAGCCGACTGCGGTCGTTGGAGGAGCATCTCTGTATGTAAAGCGTGAGTCCAAATAAAGGGGACCAGCGCTGACAGGGATTAGGACGTCTCCCACAGCCTACAATGTCTTCACAGGTACGTACCGCAGCCGATTTATATGAGAGTAAATATACCCTATGCTAATTTTTCACACAGCCTATTCGATCACTTCTGCCTTTGAATCGAACGGAGTCTGCATCACCACCTCTGGCAAGCCTATTCAATTATCGTCCGCTTACTCTGAGGTCTTGCCCTCGGCGAATGGCAGAGTGGTATTGGACGCTCACGGCCAGCAATCTTTTATCGATTTCTTGGGGTTTTCCAGTTGCTCGGGAGGTGGAGAAAACGTTGTTCCAACTGCCTTAATTCAAGTCACAAATACGACAGCAACTCAGACCAGCACCTTCTCCAACGTGCCCCTGGCTGGCATGGCTAGCCTGACTCTAGCACCTGTAAGTCGATTTATTTAGCGCCCCATTTCAATTCGGGAATTGCGATCGTATTACCGTGGTATCCTTGCGGATCTAGTGATGACTGACATTACCAGCAATCTTCGCCAGCCTCAGTCGAAGCAGGGGCGATCACAGGCGGCCCTTCGACCACCATCTTCCCCAGTGCTGGAGCTCCACACATCGTCATTGGCAACAAGACCATCATTCCCACCGCGTATCCCATCGCTCTGCCCATCTATAACGGTACTTTCGTCGGCAGTGTCACGGATCTTGGAGGTGGAGCAACTGGTATTATATTGCCAACAGGAGGCAACATATCAAACTCCTCAGGCCCGATTCCTTTCGTCGGCACAGCAAGCTTGGTCAGGTCCGATGCATGGCTAGGTGCCTGGGCAGCCGCAATGATCGGAATCGGAGCGCTTGTAATCTATCTGTAATATTTGGGATAAGGGATAGGGCGCTCTACAGTCGATAGACATAATTTTAATGAGGGATGATTAATGGACAAAATATTCCAAAATCTGCTCCAGACCGTTCATTTGCTTGGATTTGAGGTAGAACGACTCCTGTTGTGAATGATCGAGGTCAATAGAAGATTCCGTTAGGCTTCAATCGGCGCTAAGAGGCGACGGCGCCTTTTCCGCCAAATGAAACAGCATGACAGGCTCCTGAGCAATTTCCCCAACATTAGAACCAGTACGCCAGAGACATGCATATGGCGTCGTCTCGAATTGCTTTTGAGATCACTGCGATGCTCTCCTCTTGCAAGATATGCCAGTTGGAAGAGCCACCAGGAGCAACAAACAGCTTTGAGTAGCCGTTAACGTCTCGATGATCATACATTGGGCTCGACTTTGACGCGCCTATCATCCTGATCTCTGAATTTGCTATGGTGCAAGATTGTCTTTTCGAGGAGCTGTCGGCTCTGGTGGAGGACGGTTTACTCATTCAATTTCCATGTCTCTTGGAATATTTCCTTTAAATGACACCCTATGGCGAAGCAGATCTGGGTTACTGACTAGATCTACTGACCACAGCTACTGATCCACCGTGGAAATTGTAACAATATCGAACAAAGCTACGACTGAGCCCCGTTCCCTACCGGCTCCTTGGTCTCAATTTCAACAGCTTCCACGGACAGTGTCGATTCTCTGCCGCTCAACCGAGGTACTCCGGCCTCCCTCCTGCATCCGAAGATTCTCGAATATGAGGTCAACGACAGCCCTCAAAACATCGAGGGTCCCTCTTCCGCTTGAACGGAAATCTTACACCTCTTCCGAAGAACTCTGTCACATCAGCTTATGCTGGGATAATACTTTCGCCGACTTGGTCTCCGAGCCCAATCAGTGGCTGAAGTACACATTGAATGACCTTCGAATGGAATGCAGCCAAGGGTAGACGATTGGGCTGCTGAAACACCGGAAGAAGCCAGATGAAGACCGCATTAGCAATAACAAAGGCAGCAGTTTCGGCTGTAAGATTAGGGAGGGCATCGGTGACATCTCTGAAAAGAATCAAACTGTCAGTCGGAAGGTAGGGAGTGCTGATATCGGCTTCTGTCGATGAGTTGACGCCGCAGCATCCGAGGATTCGCAGAGCATGTTAGCATATTGGGACAATTATCAATATTTGCTTCATATCGCCTGCGGGAAGAGAGGACGACGGAATGAATGGAATCTATGTTTTCGATATAAATTCGGGGGAAGCGCGTGTGCTCCAATGCGGCATATGTCGACGGCGACACTGATTAGGCTACGATATGTGTATTGACTGTTCTACGCGATGCGCAACTTCACACACCGCCCAATGGATTATGACAATAACCGTCTTTGGGGCAATATCGGCAACCTGTTGAGAATATTGTGGAAGGCTTTATCAAAATCACCTTTTACACATCCGCCATCAAAGACCACCAGAAGAGAATATTTCGCTGATAAAAAAGTGCTGGTACCGGCCAGGACTCACAAAGATGCTGGTCTTTCGCCGGATGATACCATGGCAAACCGAAGAGTACCCGCATCATGGCCCTACGGATCATGAATAGTACCCTACAATACCCAGGGCCACTACGATATCTAGGATGTCTACATGTGCGGTGGTGGCGCTTTCGGCCGTACCATTTGGGACCACATGCAAGAACAGTTGGGCCCCAGCGTACGGACTTCTATGCTTGATAATCCGGAGTGAGTATTGAGGTCAAAGATGCCATCACGTTCGATCTCTAGGCTGTATCAGAACAACCTGTAGTCCATAGCAAGTGCAGGCGAAACGAGAAACCAGGGGCGGGGAAGGTGAGTCTGGGGAGGAGATCTCAAGACTCGTCACTTTGGGGAGTTGCATCGATGCTGATAAGTTTTTACTAATGAGCGGAACAGTCTTCTTGAAAGGTGGATTCTTCATCATTTAGGACTGTATGGTTGGTCTGCTAAGCGATTCAAAGATCTGATTTTACGCTACGCCATTGTCTTGTTTCGTTTATTTGCTAGGCTGTCTTGCGTGGTCAGTATACTGCTCCGCTCGGGTCATGAATGCGACATTTCCTATCAGGAAAAAACCAAGTGTCTTAGGTACTTTGCTATCGGACAACCCAGCGCACGCTCCCCTTTCGTTCGCGGGTTGAAGCATCTCTATGCATATGCGTATGCATCTAGCCTCTTATGTTTGCTTCCCCTCGTTTGCCTTAATTCTTAATGGGAACGGATAGGTGTACACCCCTTTTTGATGCATGTACACCCCCCATCTTTATACATGTACACCCCCCCAAATACGGTTAGTTCCCGGGGTTGCGTGACTATCTGTGCGCATAACCGCCGTAAGTCTACTCCACCAAGTCAACCCCACCATATCAACAGTTTAGTCTCATTTATCAAATGATCGAGTCTTACGGAGGTCTCAAATTACTCTGATAATCATATTTTGAAGTCGTTCTATTAGTTCGTTACGTAGGTGTAGTAGCCACGTAAGTAAGAATTATTAATCATTTTAATTATATCGTATACTAAGGCGCTAACAAATTTTTTTTTAACAATTCGCTTAGTTGCTTAGGTGGCGACGACGAGGTTAGCACGATAGCTATAAGGCCACAGACTAGCGTCGGTACGAGTATAAGGCTATATCTTAAAGCCTATGTAATCTTAAAGAGAAGAAGTGGGGTGGTTATAGAGTAGAAGGGGTCACCCCCCAACCGAACACACCCTCCAACCGAACGGCTCATAGGGCTGAACTGTGGCTTAGAACATCATTTTTGCAACGTCACTTTATGAGAAAACTTTGTATATGAAACTTATGTAAATTTTGATTTTGGGAAGATTTTATATGAGGCACTTTTCAGTATCTCGCGCGGTTGTAAGGATATAGGGGGTTTGTTCGGTTGGGGGGTGAACCCTTCTACTAAAGCCCTGAAAAAGGAGATGTTTAACGAGGTTTTCGAGTTTAAAACTTTTTTTCAGCGCTATTACCGATCCGGTTAGTCGTCGCAATATCACTAAGCATCAGGGTCGTAGCCTATGTTCATATTGCCCACTTGCCATACCCCCATACGCTGTAGCTGGTCTGGAGCGATGTTCCTATTAGCCTTTGGGGTAGTCGTCGGTTGGTTCGTTAGTTGTTAACATTGCGCCCGGGGCGACTTTTTTGGTGGATGGATTTGCGCGTTGGTAAGGCTGACTATTAGTCGCGCAACCGCGGAGGCTAACCGTATTTGGGGGAGTGTATATGCATTAAAGAGGGTGTACACCTATCCGTTCCCTTATTAAATAGCACTTTGCAAATAGTACCACTTTCCGCGGTGCCTATTCGCAAAAAAGACAAGGCTCACAGTACATTTGTTTCGAAACCGCTAGAACTATTGCTTCAATTTTACCTTCTAAGCCATTACTTACACATCTGATAGTCCTCTCGCCTTGTTTTTATTAAGCTTGTTCAGACTAACGCTTTTAATGGTTGAAACGGTTCAGTCCGAAGGCCTAACTAGTCCATTCTAGTGGTCCAAACCTTGGACCAGTTGGTTTAAAACCTGGACTAGTTCAACTGATAGTTGAACTAGTTAGTTAGTAGTCCGAGCGTTCTTATTAGTCAAAAATTGCTAAGACTCGCTAAGACTTGTACTTCTCTGTTGCTCTATCCCTTAGTAATATTATAAACCACCTTCGGAAGACCTTAAAGTAGGTATCTCGTATCCTCCGTAGTAATAGAGAAGAAAAGTAGAGCGTTAGTAGAGTATTAAGGGTCTAAGCATTGGATTTCCGAAAAGTAGTAAATATTATCAAATTCAGTTTTTTCGCCGTAGGGCTAGGTAACCGAGAGCCGCTAAGCCTCTTTAGTCAGAGTATCCGGATTTTGTATGGTAGAGTTGCTACTTTTCTGCATAGGGCTTAAACCTATAGGGCTGCGCTAAACCTATTCCGTCAGACTCTACAAACCGTTTCAACTAACAGTCCAACCAGTTGGTCCAGATGTTGAACCAGTTGGTTCAAATCCCAAACCAACTGCTTAGTCATCCAAACCAATTGGTCCAAACCGATAGTTGGTGGTTGGACTGGTCCACCATCAAAAGCGTTGGTTCAGACCATCGTCATCGTCCCAAAGTTCGTGATTAGCTACGTCATCAAGGATGCTATGCCCGCCAGGACGATTAGGGTAAACGCTCTGTCCATAGACATCGCTCATAATCAGACTACCGTCAACC
>JAABUP010010845.1_pt1 | contig 10590 bp, 14 predicted proteins | sample 5559201 | NCBI WGS metagenome assembly JAABUP01 (sample SAMN10711887, study PRJNA513373) | rock metagenome | isolation source: Antarctica rocks | place: Antarctica | reverse complement strand
CTAAAACGCCCATATACCCAAAGCCTGCGCGGCAATCCCGACAATAAGCAGGTAAGTCAATTGCAACGTATTATACGCCACAATCTCATTCTGTAGTGTCCCAACAACCGTTACAGTCGTATTGAGCGAATCACCTAGCAAAAAGTATCCGATAAGGTAGAAGAGACTCTGCTTCAACTGCCAAATCTGCGTCAGAGCACGCCAGAGCTGCCAGAATCCCGCGATAACGATGTTCATGCCTGGGTCCTGACCTGGCCGGCGTTTCTCCAGTATGAACCACGGGATAGCCAGGAGGAGCCAGACGCCCGATGCGAAAGCGATAAGGACCGACAGACCCCAGTTGTTATTCGCTACCGAGGCGTTGACGTTCAGAGCGAACATCACTCCGACTATCACCGCCAAGATCACGATTTCGCCCAGAGACTGGATGTAGAAAGCCATATTGCTGAGTTCGTTCCGCTTCATACTATCCACATGGTCGTATTCATCGCGCGTGATGGTTCCTGCCTCGAACTCTCGGGCTTTGTCCCGCATAATGCGAGTATTCCGAGCCAGACCGGGGAAAGCCGCGGTCCAGTACGTCAGGCAAAGTTGGTAGGCAATGAGACCGATAATGTAAAGACCCAATCCAGTTTGCCATTGGGACTCATAGTGGACGCCCAGCCAGCCGAAACCGATCCCGAAAGCTACGAGGGACAGTACGATGAGGATGTTGGGCCGGAAGGTGCCGAAATCGGCGTAGGAGCCTAGGATGAGGAAGATGACGATCTGGATCGCGAAGCTGATGCCGTTGGAGAGAAGGACGATGCTGTTGATTGTGCGGTCTGCCCCAGCGAAGTAGAGAATGGTGTTGTCTGGGCCGCCGATCGCTTCGGCTTGTTGGGCTAATAGGTTCTGTGCTGCGGTGGGCGCGAAGTTGAAGAGCGTTAATCCGTTGTTCTAGATCGAAGTCGTGAGTATGGCAATCTGTAGTAGGCAACGTCGACGTGGTTAGGCTTACGCCGATGTAATAGCTATAATACGCCCAGATTTCCCACCTGCTCGTTTCGAAACGTTCGTCATATTGGTCGGGTGCAATAGGGTGGTCCTGTTCGACCAGACCGTCTTTGCCGTCTTCGACCATGCCTTTGCTTGGGTCCTCGGCGGATGCGGCAACCTGCGCCAGGCCTGGGGCTGCGGAGGCCATCTCAAGTCTTTCCGGAACAAGTCGAGGGACAATCAAAGTATACGATTGCTCACGTGGTTGCTCTTGCGCTCAGAGGACGCCAGAAGTATGTATGCGACAGCATGTGAAGTGGTTTCTCAGTATGCGGATTTCCACAGGATGCGATACGAAGCGGGATGCGATGAGAAGGAGAGGGAGTAGTGGAGGAGGACTATTTACTTGGAGCGTGGGATGGTAGTATGCTTACGGTATATATACTCACTCACACTACTGTGCTTCGAGATCTTTTACGGATGATGTCGGTTCGCATGCACTTGTGTGTATGAGGTGTTAGCGTGTGCGATAAGGAGACGAAGCCGCATAACCGATCTGGCGTCTGTATCTCATCCTCCTCCTCGCAACCGCACGCTTGCGATATGATACAGGTAGACATGTTGGATATGAGGATCAGGCTGATGACTCGGGCATATACGATACGGAATCTCAAGGTCGTCGGAGGGTGTAGTGTGGAATACTGTAGGAAAAGATGGATGGATGGAAGGATGGAAGTGAAGAAAGCATCGTGTGGATGAGTCATCTCACGGCTCTACCCGCCATACCCCCAGACATCTCCACACTCTATTCCACTTCATCATCTCTTCAACCCACGATGGCTCCACCACCGCTACCACCCCTCTTGCCCCACCGCCGCTCGCGACGCCAGCGACAGCAACATGTCGTCCACGGCGTCGCAGCGCGCGCTCGACTACCTCGAGGTCCTCCCGGGTACCACCTTCAACAAGCTGTACCAGCAGCCCTCCACCGCGCTGGCCATCTTCCGGCGCATGCTGCCTCACCTGGCTAAGACACTCGTCATGGCCATGCTCTTTATGCCCACACCATTCGCGGTATCAGACCTCGATATCTGGGTGAAGCCGGATCCGGAGAGTTTGCAGGCGCGAGATAGGACGTTGAGTGTACTACAAAGACTACACATTCTTCTCGATGCGCGCGATGGTGCTGGAAGGGCAGCGTACGAACTCTCGCAGCACTTCGCCAAGAGTCTGCGCCTAGCGTTGACAGGTGGAGGAGACCATAGAAGCTTCGGCGTACCGTGCAATACCCCGGACAAAACGCCAATGACGGTGGACTACCTAGATGCCTTCGCGCGCAAGCAGTGGGAAGCCATTCTCTACTATGTCGTTGGCAGCGCGCACACCGGCCTCGGCGGCTCTGTGGCCATCACTCCGGGCACGCAGCTTCTACTGCAGACCGGCGAATTCGTGGCGCTGCGCAACCGGCAAGCACACATCACCCAGTCAGGCTTCACGTTCCTGTTACAGGACATCAACGCACAGATCTGGACCTTGTTGATCGTGTACCTGGAAGACTCGAGTAGACGAGACATGATCTCTGTCGACGTCCTGTCGTTCCTCTTCACCCTCGGCTCGCTCGAATTAGGCATCAGCTACAGCACCTCGAATCTCACCCCGACCCAACTCCACATGCTGGACGACCTCTCCGACTTCGGCATCATCTACCGCCGCACAAGCGACAGTACACGCTACTACCCCACCCGCCTCGCCACAACCCTCACCTCGGACGCCCCGGCCCTCCCCAACAATAGCCTCACCTCCACCACCACCAACACCACCTCCAGCAGCAGTAACCAACCCACCCAAGACGAAAAAGGCTACATAATCCTCGAAACCAACTACCGTCTCTACGCCTACACCTCCTCCCCCCTCCTCATCTCAATCCTCTCCCTCTTCACCTCCCTCCGCGCCCGCTATCCCAACCTCGTCACCGCCAAACTCACCAAAACCTCCATCCAAGCCGCCATCCACCTCGGCATCACCTCGGACCAGATCATCTCCTACCTAACCACGCACGCCCACCCCCTCATGCGCGCACACCAACAACAAGCTCAAGCCCAACAACAATCGCAAAGCGGGAACCCCAACACCCACCCCGCCAACAACGCCCCCGTGTTGCCTCCAACAGTCGTCGACCAAATCCGCCTCTGGCAGCTCGAAGGCGAACGCATGGTCTCGCACCGGGGTTACCTGATCCGCGATGTGGGCACGGCAGAGGAGTACGACCGCGCGGTGCGGTATGCGGAGGCGCTTGGGGTGTTGAGGAAGGAGTTTCGGAGTCGGGGGAGCTTTTTTGTGACGAGGATGGATCAGATGAGTGGGTATTTCAAGGGGCAGGCAGCGAGGAAGAGGGAGGCGGCAGCGGGGGGGAAGAGGGAGGGTGAGGTGGGTGGTGGGGCGGCCGCGGTTAAGAGGGAGGGCTAAGGATGGACTGGGTTGAATTTGGGCTGGGTTGAGTGGGCTTCAAGACGACTTAGGGCGGGTACACGCATAGCGAGGGGAGCTTGGATCTAGATGGGGATTTCTCTGGGCTCAATTGAGGGCAGGAAGGTGGTGTACACCGGCAAGTAGTGACAGCTCCCGTTTTGTACCATTACATTGCCCATTACACAGCCCTCCAATTACCCTTGTTACACATGTTGCTAAAATGCCCATATGTGGCGGCTTTGGCCTTCCGCAAATCAGCAGTCACCCCAGGCCCGGCCGAATCATTCGCACACAAATCAACACCGCACGCCCTTTCACACCAACCCCTGCAAACTCCGCCTACTCCTCCCCAACAGCCGATCCATAAAGGACCCTTTCCTCTTCTCGGCAGTATCGCCAACACCAACACCAACACCCTCACCCTCACCCCTCTCCTCCTCACTCCCGCCCCTAGCAGCATTCAACACAATCTTCCTCTCCGGCAAATTCAACTGCAACGGCCTTCCCAACTCGGGCAATCCCTGCATCGCCGCGAACTGCAACTGGAAAACCACCAGACTCTCTCTCGCTTCCGGCGTCGCGCATAAGCCGTGAAGGCGCTCCAGAGCGCGGCGCATGCGCCGGGTATTGGCTTCGACACTGTGCATTTTGTCGGATTGGGCTTTCGAGGCGCCGAGGTGGAGGGCGAGCTCGTCGTTGCGGTAGCGGTCGTTGAGGGCGGCGAAGCGGCCGCACCAGTAGGGGACGGACTCGGCGGTGGTGATCTGGGAGGGGTTTAGCTATGACTGTGCGGTGGAGTATGGATATGGTAGGCGTACTTGTTGGGCGGAGCGCGATGGTGAGAGGAGTCTTGCCTTGCTCGATAGCTTGGTAAGCGATGGGTCCCGCTCGCTGAGCTGCGGCAGCTGTGTTGTCGATTTCCTCAACGCAGTCACCTTTCCACTCACCAATGCCTCGGCGGATAGCGTCGCCTCGGGTGGCGGCGCCGGAGGGTCGGGCTGGACTGCAGACAGGAGTCTCCGTTCCAGGATCTCGCCGTGTCGGGAGTTGCGGCGGTTGGTCACGTTCGTCAAGACGGGCTGAGAGTTCCATCTCTGCACAGGTGCTGGCCCGGCCGGAATCGATGGTCGCTCGCGAGTTCTTCGGTACGCTGGGCTGCTGAAAGATGCCTTGGATGCGTGCGGGACGTGGTGAGGGTCGTGCAGGGAGCTGGAGAAATTCTCACCGCAAGCATCTATAAGGTTAGCCGGATCGAGGATAAGTCAAGGCTGGGCAGCCTCGCTCACCAAAATGCAGAAGTGGCTCACTACCTTTCCCGGTGTCCATCCAGCCATGTCGATTGGCATAGCCACGCGACTGGAAGGCGGAGCCATAGTAGTCCCGGTCTTCGTACATGGCCGTCTCCGGCAACGGCTTCACCGGACTGGGCGAGATGTTCTCCTTGAATGCCGTCGAGCGATGCATGTTGGATGTGTGCTCGACATTCACCGGCAACAAGGGCTCAGTATTCGACCTCTTCATGCGGTTGCGGATCAGTGGCGCTTTGGGCTCACTCACGGGCAGCTTCGATACGCTATGTTTCCGGTTCGACGCGGCAGGTGATGGCAGCCGGCTCGAGGACAAGAAGGCGGACGGTATGCGAGTGTGAGAGTGGAAGGGCACATGAGGCAGGGCTGTGTTCCTGCGTGCTCGGTTCGGCAGCGGCAGGTTGCTGAATGTCCGGCTTCTTGGCATGCCTCCAATGGGGTCGTCGGGCAGGCAGATGTAACTGTTTCTTCGGGACGGGAAGTTGCCTAGAACAGGCGGTATGGGAGGGGCGGTCACCTCATCCTCGATGGAGAAGAGCTGGGAGCTGGACGACTGCAGGCACTGTGGTGGTGGTTGTGGTGCGTTGGCCGCGGTGCTGGACAGGGAGAGGTTGCTGGTGGAGGAGTTGGTAGTGGTGTCGGTGGTGTTGTTGGAGCGGCGGCGGGTGAAGGGGTTGAGGGCGTGGAAGGAAGCGATTGAGCTCAAGCGTTGCAATGACTTCCGCTTGGAGTCGGAGCCGGCATCGCTCGATTCGCTTTTGCGGAACGGCATCTCATGTACCTGACCTACTGGAAAAGGTGAAGCGGTTGACGGGGAAGAAAAGATGGAGAGTTGTGTGCGGAAGGAGGACGAGACATTGCCCCGAGATGTTCGAGCTCCGACTTCTTTAAGTGCGGCGGCTCCACTTGCAGCGCGGCCGCGCTTACCTTACAGAAAGCGGAAGGCACGACCACGGTCGTCTTCAACTCGCACCTTCCACATCAAATGCTGTCCAGATCTCGGCTCTGGCCGAAAATCAAAGCAACGTCGATGGCCTCCGCCGCGGAAGCGAGCAGGACTCCAAGGAAGATACTTACATGTACATGTACATGTATACTGTAATGTCAGGTAGCCATCCAATCCATCCCCCCCACATTCACTTCCTCGCCACCTGCGTGCCACTGAAGTCTCCATGTCACCGCCCATGCGCTTGCAACTCGCTTCAGAATTGGGCTTCGGTGGTGCTGTCCGGCGACTTCGTTGTCGGGCTCGGCATGTGCACCGTAAGGGTTGCACAAAGTGTTGCCCAGCTGCCGTTACTGCCATATACATGTAGCTTGCAGCTTCGCGAATAGGTAGGTAGAATTGGAAAGCCTTCATTTGTCCAAGAGAACGATCCTGATTATACTCATGTGTGAAGCATGCCCCGCAGCCAACGGTAAGGTGTGCACAATGAAATCCAGTCGCATTCGCAAGGCAGCATACGTTACCCTCCCACCCAGCGCCCTGGCCCAATTCAACATCACCACAAGATGCGGGGGGGCTTCTCATATCCAGGCCGACATCCAGGCCGCCACTTCCTTCACCCGCGAGGCGGTTCACTGTTCGTATGTGATCCCAAGGTTATGGAGCTTGATAATCTCCTTCCTATCCAAGGGGACGAGCTCAAAATTCTCCGGAAGCGGCAGTGAACTCCTGCCATCAGCGCGTCAGCGATCATATCATGTACTTGAAATCACGACAGCACGCTCCACTCACTGGAGAATCTTGGACTTCATAAGCCTCGCCTTGACCCGCATGGCCTCCGCATCCCTCCGATCCAGCCTGTTACCCTCCTCCATCTCATCCAGCTTCTTCAGATCCGCCCAGGCAATGCCTTTGCGCTCAATGAGCGAGGCCAGCACAAGTTCCTCTTCGTCCGTCCATGGGATCCGCTTTTGCGGCAGCTTGATCTGCGACGCCGCGATTCGATTGTGCTTTGCGAAGGTCTTGGCATACTTATGCAAAAGAGCAGGGGGAAGAGGCCCGTCTTCGGGATCAGCGACTGGGATAGGCGGTGGGATGGCCGAGCCCGGATTCTTGCGTTGCTTCTTCTCTGGGCTCGTCCGGGCGGAGGTGGCAGCCGGTGTCCTGCGTGGGCTCGAACTCCTCCGGCTCGTCGTCTACACGAGCGAAAGGACGCTTGGCGGGCGCGCTGCTCGAAGTTATGTGCGACGGCGCTGAAGAGCGGCCTGGGAGCCGAAAGGTTGCGCCTTCGTCAGGCAATACGCCTCGAAGCTGCTGGGTGTCCGCGACATCCTCCTGGCGATCGAGGAACCGTACCGGCGCCTTGGCTTTCTTGGCATTCTGAGCCTGCATGTTGCGAAAGCCAGACATGTCGAGCGTTGCTGCCGCTCGCTGCTGTGCAGGTGGCTGGTCTTCGACTTCATCCACGGGCGGCGGCACCCAGTCGTCCTCGCTTTGCGCCTCTGTCGCGGCCATGCGTGGATTCATGCTCGGAACAACAGGCGCACGTCCAGTTGGGGCGGAGGCTGCAAGCGCGACCTCACTCATCTCGGACACCCGCTTCTCGCGCGCCTTCATGTTGGCGATTGCGCTCTTGCCGAATCCTTTCGTTGGCCCACTGCTGGCAAAGCTCTGTCGTTTCATACCGGCTAGGCGTGCGTCCTCCCCGCGCTGTACCTCTTTAGACATGCTTTCCACAATCTGCTCAATCCCTCCTGCAGCGGCGATCTCTTCTTCTAGTTGGGCACTACGATGCACGTAGTAGCCGATGACCTCGTCCACGAACTTAGCCCACGTGTTCTTGCTACGAAGCTCTGCCACCGCCTGAGCAATCGGGATACCTTCTTTGAACGGTGCCTTCAACCTTCGCGCAATTTTCGTCACGGCATCCCAGATCTGCACGTGATTTTCGTCCGTCAATCGCAGGGCTCCAGCATCCTTGTACATCAACTCGCCATCGACGTCCCTGTTAAAGAAGCTGTCGGTGATAACATCCATCGGATCGAAATGCGGTGCTTTCTGGAATTCTGCCAGCCGGACAAGGACAAGCTGGGTCTGTATCTTCACGAGCAGTCGGATGGCCTCTCGATCGGGCGTAGACTCCGTCGTAGAGCCGGCGATGCACTGGACGAAGTGAGCGTCAAGCAGCTCGAGCGAGTTGTAGACCCCTTGCGTGAGCTCCTCATCGTCGCTTGCCACCGTCACCACCCCTCGTAACATCTCCGCCATGTTGATCATGAACAAAATGTTGTCTGGTCGCCACGGTCCGTTAGGAATCTCGCTGATGGACTGAACGCCTAGCAACGCACGGGAGACGATGCTTGGTTGGATGTACGCTTGACTGCCGAGTTTGGACTTGTGTACGTCGAGCGACTGTAAGCGGTACGTGTAGCGCTTGTTCTTCAGCGACCCCGTCGTGCGCACCTCCTTCAAGCTCATGGGTCGGGTCGCAGTGTCGTCGTCCACGAGTAGGGAAGCCACCTTGCTCGCGTCCTTGGCGAGATCGGGAAGCACATCGATAATCAACTCCGGGTCAAGGTCGGCGATCTCCTCTTGCGAGAAGGTTGTCTTTGCGGTAGTCCCGGAGATGCCAGAGTATCCAGATTCGCGGCGGACCACTTCCGCAGAGAGAGCTGCCTCTTGCTCTGCTGTCAGTGCCGACGCTTCGAGGTCGCCTTCCTCTGGTCCATTCTCCGTAACGGTTCCAAGTCCTATCTACGGTGTCAGCCTCGATCGCGAGAAAATGTTCGCCCCAAGTATCGCGGCCTCTTGCCCAGCGTGATGATGAGCTTTCACAACGTATGTATCAAGCGCGCGTTGCGGTGATGGGACTGATGTGAAGTGATGGTGTTCGCCCGTTCGTACATCCAAAAGTCAGGGTTAGGTTTAGGGTTTGGGTTACAAAATACGCGAAGTTGCTAGCAAACAGTGTGTACCGACTCACCTCTCATCTTCTTTGCGTTCTTCTTTTGCGTGCCAGCAGAACGGTGCGTGGTTACACGCTCTTCAGGCTCTCGACTCTGGCTACGTGTCGTTCGCGTCGTCGTCATGGGTGGAGCGGTGGGCGCTGCAGCTCCGGGCGCATTACTGCCCTGGCGACTTGCTGGTCGCGCAGAGGACGATATCTTGGCCATGGTCACTCTGCACTATTTATCGACATTTCACGCGTTTGCAATGGGAGGAGAGTGGCTCGCTCTGGCGCGAGCAGAAGGGGGTTGAGGCGAGGAGTAGAGGAGCAAGAAGGCGCGCATGGCGACGAGAGCGCGTTGTTGATGTTGTTGATCTTGATTTGATCGCGAGCCCCGTACTAGACCATGTACAGTCAAGCCAAATCACGTGACCCGCATATCCATACAGACCACGGAGCTGAACTGCACCGCGATAAAACACATTTGCATGGTCCGTTTCCGTGTTTCGGTGAGGCGATAAGAACAACTGCACGGTATCAACTTCGCAATGTCTTGGCAACACGTTCAAATGTTATGAGACACTTGCATGGTGAATTACGAAGGTCACGTAATCAATCCTCCTAATAAACGTTAGGCTGACAGCTGGCTGGCGCCACCTCCTTGGCATTGCCGCGTTACCCCGGACAAGGCGGATGCTTGGGTGGAGCGGAACGTCGAATCTCTAACCAACAGCGTTCGCATAAGCCCAACCAATTGGAAAAGCGTCGGCCACCATTACAACAATCCTTCATCCATCCTCTCCTGGTCCCCCACATACACCTACCATCCACGGAGTGCTGTCCCTTTCGACAATCGGACCTACCCGACACCAACTGTCCCCGGCAACCTGCACCTACCCGATCCGTCCGTGACGAGAGACCACGAGGCCGAGATTCCATTGTGACGCCAGCGACGGCGTACAGCGCCACATACCTTTCTGCTGTCCATTCGTGATTTCCTGAGGCAGCATCGCCAAAGCACATACACATCCGCCTACCATGCGGCTACGGAGACCTTCGCCACTGCTCCTACTGCTGCTGGCCACCGTCACACTTGCCGACCTTGACTCTCCCCGGACCGGACGCCTACATAAGCGCGATGAGGGATCGCTGAGCAAGGAAGCCATCTTCGAGCTGAACAAAGTCAAAGACGTGCCTGTGGGGAGAGCGAAGGGTCTGACACGGGTCGCGCCGGTTGAGGATGCGGCGGAGAGCGCACAAGCAACAGCTTCGACAAGGCCATATGTTGGCACAGAAGACGCGCCGGTGGATGGCTTGGATGGCAAGCCGCACGCTGGACCGTTCGTGGACCGAACACCCGAGGAGTCTCAAACGCTGAAAGGGGGCGCGACGGCGACAGCGACCGCCAAGGCAGTGCCAACATCTCTAGAGAAGTTCGCGCAAGCGGCGTCGTCTGAAGATGGTTGGAAGCTGGCAGACATACCGGAGAAGAACGACGGCGTAATGAATGATGAGAACAGAGCAGCACCGAAGAAAGGGACTACAGGGACCGAGGGAGGTATAAGTGAGAAGGAGAAGGCGCGCAAAGCCAAGGCTCCGACAGAAAATACACCGCAGGAGCCGAAAGAGGCGCCGCCATTACCGCATAGCGAGCAGGAGCGCATAGATAATGAGCCAGGAAAAGGAGTGGCAGACAAGACAAAGCAGACCGGACCCAAGAAGGATAGCGAAAAGGACTTGAAATCGCCAGAAGGACCGAAGAAGAAGGGTGGTGAGTATGGTGTGGGTGGCTACGGCATGGAGAAGCCAACGAATCTGCCTGAAAAGCCACACAACGTCCCGCATCCGGATCCGAAGGGACCTAATACGCCTGACAGCGGCAGCGTAAAGAACGAGAATGGCCCACCAATAACCTCAGCAGGCAAGGAGAGCTGGCTACAGAA
>JAABUP010010843.1_pt1 | contig 10595 bp, 10 predicted proteins | sample 5559201 | NCBI WGS metagenome assembly JAABUP01 (sample SAMN10711887, study PRJNA513373) | rock metagenome | isolation source: Antarctica rocks | place: Antarctica | reverse complement strand
GTAGGCATTTAGGCTTGAGAAGCAGACAAGGCTAATAAATGTAAATACGAGTGGGATTTTTCTACGCTAGAGTGATTTAGCAGCACTTGGCGCGAGGCTGCTTGTGCTTTTCGGATAATGGAGATGGTGGGTTTTCAGTGTGGTTACACTAAGTGCTATTGCTGCTGTGGGATGTTACTTTCGCGACGTGATGCGGTTTAGCCTAGGACGAGCGATTACGGCTGTGTGCAGACTTCATCGGTGCCGTGCTTTCAATCTAGGTGATAAAGTCTGGCCTTTCGACCACAGATAGGAACAGGCTATTCCGGTTTTGAGCGACGCATGGATTAAATAAAAACAGAGTTTACAAGGGCAGCTGGGAAACTGAGCAAGGATCCAACATTTTCAAAGCGGATCGTTGCATCTGCAAACGACCAGTAAAAGGCCTGTATCATCAATAAAAGAAACTAATTTGCTCTCAACCACACCCGCTACGGTTTGACAACTCGACGCATTTGTCATAGAAGGCCGCTATACTCCTGAAAGCAGAGTACTCATTCGAAAATATCATCCTGCTCGTCGTAGTCCATCTGTTCCTGTAGCTCTTGAATCCGCAGTTTAGTCGCTTCTCTCAGATGACGATTATGAGGTGAACCAGAATCAGCATGATCTAGCTCTGGCAACCATAAGATATCTCGCTTACGCACCCCTTCTTTGACATACGCGCTCTTCCCTGGTGCCGTGATTAGCAATTTAAGCACGACATCTGCCTCGTCAATAAGTTCAAGTATTTTACTCATGACGAAGCAGGCTGCTGAACGCTGAGATGATGTCTCATAATAAGATATGCCGTCAACGATGCAGAAGATGGGAGTACTCTGAGGAACCTGTGTTATAAGCCTGCTGAATAAGTCACATACGGTGTCCAGATCGTTGGCCTCTAATTCTTGCTGGTCTTTGAGATGGATAAAGTCCAAATCGAAATCGTGCTGAGAAAGCAACTGTGCGATTAAGCTTTTGATCATGGCAATTGGGCCAGTCGCAGGATCTCCGATTTGCGTATGGAGCCCACAGAAGAAGTTCATGGAGAGGGCACCATCGACAGATCCAAGAGACTCTAACAGCATTGCGCAAACCACGGATAGGGGTGAAAGTTTCTGGTCGCCGTCCAGATCACCGTTGACCATGAGGACTCCTGAGTAAGGAACGGTCAACCAAGCTTGCAATTCGGAGGAATTTAGGAAACGGTGAGCGTGTTCCTGGTAGCCTGTAGGAAAATCTGGTCCCAAGCCTTCCTTGAGAACTATAGGAATATCTTCCTGAGCAGCCTGCGGTGACGTACTCAAAATGCGTAGAAGTTTGCGTGGTGAAATACCTGTGTATTTCCGTTAGCACTAACAACCAGCTGGTGTGCCTAAGGACTTACCCTTCTTCAACGGAGGTGTCGGCATCACTGCGCGCTCGATAGCTAAAATTTTACCTTGAAAATCTGATAAAAGTGAGTTTTCTTATATCACCACACAGCTCTGGGTTTGCGCGAACTTACATAGAGCTTGATGCTCCCAACGAGCGCCTGCTTCACGTTGTATATCCTTCAGGTCTGAATACACTCTGTTGACAACTTTCAAGACCTGCTTATTCGCGGTTGAAGTTTCTGCATTCTGAAGCGTGTCTAATGAGACTCAGTCATACGCGTCTTTGGGCAGGAATCTGCTCCGGTTCCTCACGATAAGCTTGGTTGGTTTTGACATCTCCAAGGCGCTTATGCATGCATCTCTCGACTTCGTCTTTCATTGCCGCCGCCCTAGCTTTGACCCTCGCAATGCCTTTTTCAATCTCCTTACCATAAGCAGAGCCACCCACGATGGCTTTGCTCCCTTCCCACACAGACCGTATGATGCGGCCTGTGGATTGTCAGAAAGTAAACGACCGGTGCTTGTCATTGACCTACCGGATGGCCTTCGATTATACCATTCCACGATACCTCTAAGCGTATTTAAGATGGTGCTGTATAAATCTGAAACCCTTTCATGTAACACCAAAGAAGTGTATAGGTCAAAATGAAACATTGCGTCCTTGATTATTTCTGGTATTTGTCTGATAGTCTTGAAGATTGTCTCACGGAGCTCGCTCGTCTTGACGGCTGCCTGAATGATCATCTTAAGCCCACCACAGAGTATACTAGTATAGTCACCATCTGGAAGGAGTTTCAACCATTGCAAGAGGGTGTCGCCGGAATCTCCGAGCTTTCTGCAGAAACAGTGAAGGGCACCATTGACGCCCTTGGCGGTGGTGGTTCTGTATTTGTTCTCCGCGTCGTTCGCCACGTCTAGGACTGCTTTCCAGGCTGCTTTATCTGGCAAATCAAGTCGAACCCTTTCAGCCTCTCCATTTTCTGCTTGGTACTTTTCCAAGGCTCGTACGAACTCATTTCTCTCTTGCTTCGCATTGTTCCAGATTCGAAGGCTTCGAGTGGATTAACTTGGATTCCCATGACATCAGGCACGGTAGCTTACCGAGAGCTCTCCTCTTTGTCACCATAGCGGTCTAATTGCGGAATATAGGTGACATCAGTGTTAGCAAAACTGGGATGGAAGTCTGCGTCCAGCCTGTTATCCACATATTCCTTGGCAGGGTGTGTGAGATTAATGGCAGGAGAAGTATTATCTTCCATCTGTGTCATTCCAATTTCCTGCTCCTGTAGCCTGCTCTTTGAGCCTCCTTGTATGAGATTGTTCGTATAGGGGTAGCTAAGCCTTTGGGTCCGGTAATCGGATCAGCTAATGCAGAGTCAAATAATCTCTGCAGCCAAAGACAGAAAATCAAGCATATAGCATCGTTGGAAGGATGGTTCATTAAGCTACTCCAGCAATTCTGTATAGATTGTGTGCGGGAAAAAATGGTGACAAAGAGTAAAGCCACGTCCCGCACGATGACGATCGCTATTAGAAGTATAGCAGATATTTTTATTAGTCCTCAGCCAGCAAGTCCTCCAACAAGCTCCCACTGCCTTGATTTGGTACAACGGAGCTGGCCAATTAGCGGGACAAGAGGTCAAAGGTGGTGTCTGCCGCTTAGAATTTCGAATCAACTTATCTGAGGCTACAGCGCTGAGAAGACCAAGTCTTCTTGAAAAAATATGCGCCGAGAATCTCTGCCGAGGATCTAGATCGAATACAATCGTAGACGAGCCTGAGTTAAGATCAGTGGACCACACGGCGCTCGACCTCCCGAATCGTTTTTACAGGATTGAGGTAGGTGTGGGAGTACAGACATCACGGAAACCGACATGGGATGGCCATGCTTTTTAATAGACTCGTTCAGCGCACAATCTCCTCTCCCCTCGAAGCAGGACTACTACGGAGATTCCGATAAGCTGTTCCTTACCCCATCAAAAGCGATTTATTCTGACAGCAATAGAATTGTATAACAGTCAAAGAAGCTGCGAGATGTCGAACTTGGACGGACTTCAACGACGTGTCGCTGAGCAAAGTCTGGTGCTTGGCGCGGACACTAGTACGAGTACTCGTACTCGTACCCAGCAGGGCCAGCCCAAGACACAAGCGACGTCCCCAACGAGCGTGAATGCTTTAACAACCAATCCCGACAGCCAACAAAACCGAAGGTTATCGACCGAGTCTGTTCTTGAGGGCAAAGAAAACGCCGGCACAGATGATGAATCCCAAGCAAAGCCCACAAGTGGCCATACAGAGTCAAGACCTGAAACGCAAGACGATGAGGCAGTTAGCGATGGCACCGATATTGATATATATGAAGTCGTACAACCGAATCGTCTGCTGGAGACAAGGAAAAAGGCGGCTCCCAAACGAGTGAGGCAGCATTTCGAGTACATCAAACTCATGGAGGATCGAATGCAATTCCTAGAAAAGAAGGTTAAGATCCTTAGCAAGGAGCCGGAACAGCCTCCGGAATCAGTGCCTCCTCCAAGCTTGATACTAAGCTCATGTGAGATGACATGGTCGGAATTTAAGAGCCCGTCCGCGCGGAAACACGTCATCGATGTGCTGCTCGGAGATCCCTATGTTGACATGCGCCGTACAAGGTTTCATTCACAAATAAGCCATGCGATGTCGAGACATCTTTCTGTCGAAACTGTTGCATTTCAACCACGGCTTTCTCAAGATGTAAGCGAGATCCGAAGTCTACTTCCAGAGCGTATCCGGATCAACTCCAGCTTGGTTATCAAGATACTCACTAAAATCACAGCTGTGCCAATAGACGTAGAGCATTTTGTAATCCTCAGACCCTTTAAGTTACTGATCAATTACGATCGCGAAATCAGAGAGTTCCTTGATGGGCTCGAGGAAAAATGGAAGGGTATTACACTTACTCACACGGAAGCTTCTGGTTCAAACACGACGAAACCTGCCCACAATGGTAACACCGCCGCCAACAGTAGCAGAGGCCAAGGCGGTCGCGACGCAGAGATGGCGTCCGACAGTCTGGGGTCGCAGAATGTAGCTGGCGTGACTGATGATGGAGATCTTGAAGATCTAAGTTCTGATTCTGAAGCGGCCCTCAAGAGACTTCGTGTCCTTGTCAGATTCATGGATCATTATATTGATCTACCGGTCAAAAAGCTAGTGAATGACCCATCCCCGAATGTCTACTTTGCCGATTTGTGGCATCTGTTCAAGCCAGGAGAAGAGATTTACTGGCCTGCGGCTCGCTTTCAAGGCGGGCAAATTCAAGCTTTTAGAATTATCCACACTTCTGGTGGAAGAAAATACCTTATGGGAGTGGAACCGGAGGACTCCAAAAATTCTAACGAAGACTGGGATTCTTATCACGAGAAGATCAGTCCCTTCACGGTCACGTGTGTATATGTTACCTTTGATGGGAAGGAATTCTCCGGAGTTCAGACGTCGTTTGAGATACGTGAGTACGCACGAACTAGACTCATTACCAGCCTTTTTCCATGTCCGCTCAAATATGCCGAGAACTCTGCTTTACTGAAGCGTGAGCTACGCGAAAGGGGCAAAAGATACCTAGAGCTAGTACAAGAGAAACATAATCATTATACTGGACTAACCAAGGAGCCAATGGAAGAGATCGACTCCCAGATCATCGTAGACTTTGCAACGACCTTTCAAAACAACGCCACATGGGCTCCGGACTTCAGCTCGCGATTTCCCACCCTGTCAGACAGACGAGAGACGATTGAATCGTCCGTCAAGATGAATCTATGCGTCCAACCTGGTTGCTGTAACAATGACTACATTCATCAGGATGGATCTCTCGACCAAAAGCGTATGATGGAGCTGCTCACGACATACCCTATATCGCGCAAGGACGTTCGTGTTGTTATCAAGCCTACAGGAGCGTCAACAGATGAGGTGATCTTGGAGGAAGATGACATGTTGTTGCTACCTGGCCATGTCTTTGGATTCGTTCTTCGTTCTCGCACATGGGGTATGATGAGATCAGAAACACCTTACATCAAACAGCGACTTACCATTGTGTAGCTGCTTTCAAAATACACCTCATCCGAGATATCCCCAAAAAGGCAGACGGGTTTGAACAATTGGTCCTCCCTCCTGGACACAAAGAGCTTGTTCGAGCTTTGGTAAAGACCCACGATCGTGTTCCGGAGCATGGAGGTAAGGATTACGAAGAGCATCAAGTTGATTTGGTCAAAGGCAAGGGTAATTAGTTCTCCGCACACCAAGACAATGAGAAACTATATTAATAGCTTAGCTAGGCAAGGGTCTTATCATGCTGCTGCATGGTGTGCCGGGAGTTGGGAAAACATCTACTGCCGGTCGGTATAGCCCTATCTAGTTTGCCGGTGGGCATGTTGTTCTAATCACCCCGTGTTAGAGTGTGTTGCTGATTATACTGCTCGGCCTCTCTTTCCTATAACATGCGGTACAACTCCCTTTTCCCATCTAAGAACATTTCCCCGCTCACTGTCATGGCTTCAGGCGATATTGGTGAAAGTGCACCTATCGTTGAGAAGAACTTGGAAAAGAATTTTCAGTTAGCCCATAAATGGGGCTGCGTTCTACTGGTACTGCATACCCAACCTTTGGCTCCCAGCTCATACCAATGCTTACTTACAATTCCAAGCTTGACGAAGCAGATGTATTTCTGGCTAAAAGGACTGGATCTGATATGCAGCGTAACAGCCTTGTGTCTGGTAGGCATCCCCCCCAATGGCCTGTTATACAGAAATTGGCGATGATCGAACTGATATGGTGCTAGTGTTCCTTCGAGTTCTAGAGTACTATTCAGGAATATTGTTCCTTACCACTAATCGGGTTGGGACTTTTGATCCGGCATTTAGATCTCGCATCCATATCAGTTTGTATTATCCACCACTGAATGGCGAGCAGACTTTGAAAGTCTGGAAAGTGAATCTCAAAAGAACAGTTGCGAACGACAAATACAGGGTAGAGAAAGCGGAAATCATTGCATTTGCTAAAGAACGATTCCGGAAAAATGCATCTGGCACTAGATGGAACGGGCGTCAAATCCGCAATGCCTTTCAGACTGCAATAGCTCTGGCTGAATATGACTTGGCGGAGGATATCAAGGAACAACAATTGAGAGATCAGCAAGATGGTTTGAACATTGACAGACCTGAGCTAAGGGGACGGAGAGCTGTACTTAGAGTGGAGCACTTTGAAAAGGTGGCCAGGGCATCGGAAGACTTCGATGAATATCTTACGTCTGTACATGGTCGAAACGAGTCCGAAAGAGCCTTCCACGAGAGTACGCGGAAGGATGATTGGGGGCAAGCGTCAGCGGTCTGGATGAGACCAGCAAGCACACCCAACAGTCAACTGAAACCCACCTTTAACGTCAATCGAAAACCCAGGAGAGCATATCCTCAGGATGGTGGCGTTCTTCACAACGACTTCAGGGCGTCTTCCGATATTGATGATCTCGATCAATACGATACTGGGCCAGCGTCCCCAGTACCCAACAATAACACAGGCCATCCTGGACAGCCAAATAACCTCAGGGCTAGCAAACGCACCTCTAAAACTGAATACAGCGAAACGCCAACGAACCGTGGCAGAGGCAGCCAGTCAAAGTCCTCGAACCTACAACGATGGGATGGCGGCAATAACCAGCCTTCTCGCCGATCTCGTCCTGCCAATAATACCTACGAGAGGAATGTTCAGGACGTATTAGACGCAGAGGAGGAAGTGTTGGAAGATTTCGGATCGGACACCGAAGACGAAGACGATCACACAATGGATTATGGAAAATAGAGGTTTGCGGTCGTACAAAGTCCGGTGCTGGCCATCGTGGCAAATGGACCGCTCAACAGATGTGCCGAAATTGGTCGGACCCATTGATTCTTTGTTCCTTTTTTGGCACTGTAGCTATACCACATTAAAAAAACAGAACTTTATACTGAATCTAGAAAAGACACGTCAGAATTTCGTCACTAATAGCCGAAAGCCTCCAGAAAATTTCCTCCCAGTCTATCTTTCGGGCTACCTTGACTGGGAGCTATTTGCAAGCGTGTCGAAAGCGGGAAACATCCCCACGAATAGGAGAGGTATTCATGTATTCGAGCCTCCAACCCCAACGTAACTGCTAGCGAGAGCGGGTTTAGATAGGGGGCACACCCATTCATCTTTGCCAGCAATCCCATTGCAGGGAACAGGGGACTAAATACAGTAGGTGAGCTACCTATCTGTTTCGACTATCGTCTCTTTGGATTCAGCCGGGAAGTCTTTGATTCTACTTACTAACCTGCTCCATATATTCACTTGCTTAACAGAAGAAGTTCTTGATGCTTCTAAGCGGCTTCTGAGGCTTCGATTTGCCTAAAAGGCGGCTTGGGGGCCTAAGTGCTTGTGAGATATGTGACGTATAGATATGGAGCAAATTGAGTTTCGGTAGTTGGATTAGCATGCTCTGAAAGGGAAGAAACCCATGCAAAGATGATCTTGGTTGTGAATCTTCGAGTATCTTCATATCTTATGCTCGCTTGGCCTATGCTTCGCTTCCCCTAATAGAGCTTCCAGCATTTCGATCTTGCCATAGCATCGTATGCAAAGGAGCTGTAGTTGCATATAATCAATCCCAAATCAGACGTCTAAGTTTTCATTTGATAATAAAAGTTTCTCAATTCCCGATTTGGCAGCTCCAAGTACATACTGACTACTGTAGCTTGAAGGCGGATCCACTGATTGGTGGTTCGAAGACTCTTCCACAACACGGGGCACTATGCAGGTCATAATTTTGACCTTGAGAGATCGATGTTCGGGATGACGAGAATCGCAAGATAAGAATGTTCATGGTTTGGAGCCCTGATCTCAATTTTCTAAGTTCCGAGTCTTGAGTCTGAACCTTCGAGCTTAAAGGAGGATCCCAATGTTGGTAAACCACCTTTTACTGCATGTACACCCCCTTCTCACCCCCTCTTCACTATTGATAGAAGTAAAAGTGAGGTAAGAGCAACAAGGTCGTCGTCGTCGTCAAGGTGTGTCCTCTTTATTGAAGCAGCAGGGATTAAATATATCTGCAACGTTCCTCATGTCATCGTCTAATCTTCGGTTTGTCTTCAGAAGAGAGTGTGTATAACGTTTCAACTTTGCGGTCTACGAATTTTACTTCATGAGATTCGCCTTTTATTCGTGAGAGTTTTGATATCAAACCTTTTGATATCGAAATTCTTGACTTTCAATTTTCGAGACTTACTTTCGACTTTGCAATTCTTGAATCTGTCGATTTCAGAACGTAGGACCTCGATTTTTCGCTATCGTCTTTCAACTTTAGTTTCGACTTTAAAGTTTGGGCTTTCAAGAAGTACGCTGATTTAGACGTCATTGTGAATTGAAACACCAACCCCCCTAAGGTTTATTCTGAAATAACCGCCTACCGTTGATCGTTCGTGAAATCCTTCAATCCAAATTGACATTGTAATACGTACTTGTAAACCTCCACCAAGCAACCAAAAAGAAGCTTTGCCTTGTTAGGACGGGTTTGATAGTCTCACCAAATATATGATTAGTACCGTGGAACTGTCTTAGGTGTAGTAAAGGTCGACACTACATCGACTGTTATTTGTAAAGAATTGGACAAAACCGCGGCCTATTCAATTTTTTACCTCTTGAACGCAATAGCAATGGCGATGACGAACGTTTGCAGACACGTCGCTTTCGAGTAAACGGCCCTCAGCAGCAATTTTTGAGGAAGAGCACGTACATACGCAGCAAGTCCAAAGGATTTTTTGATGAGCAGATGGTTTAGAGAAAGAAGATGTGGACTGAGCATTCCGACTGCTAATTCTCTCTGGACGCCCACCGAGAGCCAGTTCAGAGTAGCGAATTGAGAAGCCTTCTCCAGAGGATGATGGTTTGAGAGCCCTGAAAGGCTTAAGGTTACTAGGACACCGCGCGAAGGTGCACACAATAGGCTCCTTTCAAGAACAGAGATACAAGCTTGGAGGTTATGGCACTGCATTTGCGAACCAAATAACATACCAATAGTTAATTCAAAACAAGGGAATCAAATAGCCCTGGTTACTGAAGCCTACAGTTGGACGCGGAAAGTTGAAATAGAGCATATAGAGGCGACAGATGGTAAACCAAAATTCTCCTGGTGTAGACCTGAACTATCCGGAGAATGTCCTTGTGTCGATTATCTAGGCCGCCGCTGATTAACCTCAGTCACGGCAAGCAAGAATCGATAAGTAGGAGTTATTGACAAACAATTGGTGGCGTTTTGACGCTCGTCCTTCGGTATCTTAGAGCGTTTTCCCACTTTCAGTCTGTACCACAGGAGTAGCGGCCTTGTCACAATACAATTCCCGTGAAGCTAGAGCGCCATCTTGTAGACCCAAGACCTGTTGCTCCATTCACCTTCCACGTTTCGAATTGCCTTTCTTTCTCTTTTAACTAAGATGGACTGGTTCACGATGATATGATCATCAATGGTAGGAACTGATGCTTTCTAAGAAGAATAGGGATGAGCTTCTTGTTTCAGATTGAGAGTGATGTAAGCGCTGGGGCGGTATCGTTCCTGGGAGCGGGAAATAACCTGTGGGGAGTCGGTGGGTTTACCTGACTTAATAAGGGAGCTGCTAACCAGTGCGGTCCGCTTCCCTCTAATAGGGTACCTATGTAGCAACAAATCGAAAATCATATTGAGGACACTACTCTAGCTTAAGCGAGAAAGCGACCGTTTTCATCACCACAGTTGTTGCTCTGCTACGTTGATGTATACCTATCATACGTGATTCACCTTAAAGGGAACATAACAGGCTGGTCATTACATATCTTTTCCTTATGACATTACCAGAGGTAGCTTCCGATGTAATTGAGCGCCTTTTCCGGCAGTCTTTTTGGTGTTCTAATTGAGCTTCCCACGCGACGCTAGAGGGTAGACTACAGATAGGACGCTCCCGAGTTCACTGTCGACAGGATAGCTTTAACTTCCTAATGTCAGACTGCAGCTTCTCCTCTATCGCGAGCTGACAACCTCTTGGTGTTGATGCAGTAACCTGAGGTCGGGCTGTGGTTGAGTGCTTTAGTCCACCTCAAGTGGGTCAATTGCGCTATGGCTACACAAACGCCAGAACAGCCACCGCAGGCGCTCGGAAAACCACTCACGTTTGATCTTCGTGCTTACGA
>JAABUP010010838.1_pt1 | contig 10599 bp, 15 predicted proteins | sample 5559201 | NCBI WGS metagenome assembly JAABUP01 (sample SAMN10711887, study PRJNA513373) | rock metagenome | isolation source: Antarctica rocks | place: Antarctica | reverse complement strand
TGAGCTGCACTGGGCCCGCGCTGTCAGGCGGTGGCCTGGGCCGATGCGGCTGGAAGCGACGCACTGGCGCGTCTTCGGCAGTGCTCTTCTGGCCGCGTGCTGCCGTATGTGTAATTAAATAATACAGTCCTGCGTGCGGCCAAACCCTTGCCGCCCTCCTCCAGGGTAAACAGGTGATTGTTACTTATCCTACTGCGCGCCGTGCAGCGACGGGGGCCTCGTGCTGACGAAAAACGCGATCCGGGCGGGCTGCGGGCGGGGCGAGCTGGCGTACGACTACGTCGACCTGGGCTGCGAGGAGATCGTGCACAAGGCGCGTCCGCGGCTGCAGCATGAAAAAATATGTAATGGACAGGGTACCCATGGGGTTGGGGTGCCCTAAACGGTAGAGTATCCTACCATGGCAGTACCTAACGCGCGCCGGGAGCGACCGCCGCTGGTCTGGGTGCGCCTGGCCGACAGCACTGAGCCGCGCGGCGCCGCGGCGCAGGCGCTGCTGGCGCAGCCGGCGGCGCTGGTGCGCGCGGCGCTGTTCCTGCGCGACGCGCACAACTGGCGCCGCGGCGGCCGCGCGCGCGCGCTGGTCGCCGCTGGGCCGCCCTGCGCGGCCGGCTGGTGCCACATCGCCTCGGTCGCGGACCCGCCGCAGGGCGGCGAGCAGCAGGTGCGCGCGCGTGCCGGGCTGCCGTGCTGCTCTGATACCACCCGTATGGCTGCTTAGCACAGTGGTGCTGCATGCATGTCAAGGGTTTTGCAGCAGGCTTCGCCATGTCGAGATGCGTTGCCGGACCGCAGCGGGCGGCGCGCATTTCGCGCGCGCACGCGCCCGCACCGCGACAAGTCATGCTGGCATCCACGTCCCCAGTGAGCAGCAGCTGCGGGGTTACGTTATGCCCAGGAAATGTGCCTCAGCGCGCACATCTCAGGGCTGCCGGAGGCCTGTGGCTCGCTCCTCGCCCGGGCATGCTCTTGGCACGCAGGGCGGCGCGTGAGCGGCGAGCGCGGAAGCCCTAAACCTACCCTGTCATGCCGGCCTGGCTGACAGGGCGGCGCGGCTGCGCGGGCGCAGGGGAACCAGTTCGGGCTGCTGTTCCACCAGGCGGCGGAGCGAATCGGCGGCGGCTACAGCATGGACAGCTTTGACGCGACCGGCATCCGGGCGCGCGCCCGGCCCGGGCCGCCCGCACCGGCAGCATTAGGGTTTGGCAACACAAGGTAAAACAAACAGCGGCAAAATGGTGCAAGCTGCGCTGATGTGTCAGAGGGCGCACCGCGCTTCTGTTGCATGCACGCGCATGCTTGCCAGTGCAGGGCGAGCGCGCCGCGGCCTCGCTGCCGGTGCCGTGCGAGGCAGCCGGGGCATGCACAGGCTGCGGAGCAGGGCATGTGCCACCCACCGGCCGGCCGTTCCCAGCGGCCAGCAGGTCCTCCGGCGCGGGCGCAGGTGCAGCGCGACGATGTGGCGCGCTTCCTGCGCGAGCTGCGTGCAGTAGTCAATGCCGCGGCGCGCCGGCCGTAAGCCAGGGCCCCATTGCGGCGGGCGCCGGCCTGCGGGCCTCGGCGGCAGCCGGTGGGGGCGCCTGCGCTCCTGCGGAGCGCTGACACGGCCGGGCGCCGGCGCGCGGGTACCCAGCTGCCGCACGCGGCAGGCCCTAGAGGCGTCCGCTGAGCAGAGCGTACTGCCCGAGCTGCTGCGCTTCATGCCAGCCAGTGCATGGGGCTGGGCACGGCGGCGTCGCCCCACTCAGGCCTGGTATGCCACCTCACGGGCATCGGTGGACGGAGTCAGGCAGTGCCGCGACGGTCGCCCCGCCTCTGCATGCTCGCGCATGCGCACTCGCGGCCTGCGGCTGCCGAGCAGAGCCTGGCGCCCATAGAAGGCGTCCTGGCAGCGAGGACAGGGGCCCCAACTGGCGCCCCACGCCCTCGCATGGCAGCGTCTCACGTTGTTCAACTCGCGGCGCGGCATCTGGCCCGGGTGTCAGCGGGCTTGCCGGCGCGCGGCGCGGGGGCACGTGCTGGGTGGGTGCGCGTGCTGGGCGGCAGATGCGTGCGGGACGGGTGGCAGGCGCGTGTGGGGTGGGTGGCAGGTGTGAGTGCAGGGCTTGTGGCAGGTGCGTGCGCGCGCGCTTGCTTTTAGGGTGAGGGCGCAGGCTCCTGTGGCCCAGCGTGTGGGGATTGCTCAGTGAACGCGCAGTGTGTGTGAACTCCCAGGCACTTCGAACGGTCCCACGAACGGTAGCACGAATGGTGGCACGAAGTGCATGCTGCCTGCAGGTGTGAATGGTAGGGCATCGCCTGCAGGTGTGAATGCTAGGGCATCACTGCGTGCCGTGACTCACCTGGCGCCCTGATGTGAAAGCACTGCCTGCATTGTTGCAGGGTCCTCTAAAGCCCCGCCGGCAGGCATCAGTGGTAGCTGTGTGTGTGTGCGCCCTGCAGCTCAGCCTGCATGCGCAGGTCCCCGTTTGTTTTCCTGGCTTGGTCCGAGCGCTCAGCCACCACTCCAGCTATGTGCAGTGGGCAGCTGTTGCGCGCGCCAAGCCCCGCGTCCCGCCAAGCCACAGCATGACCAGCGTTGGCACGCAAGTGTGCAATGTCAGTGTCGCTCATCGACCTGCCACAGGAGGTCCTGGCAGTGGTGATGGGCCGGCTGCGGCCGCACAGTTTTGGCCTGGCAGCTTGCACATGCAAGTATCTCCATGACGTTGCCAGCGCGCCCCGCGACTGGGCTGGTATGGACTGCGCTTGGCTGCAGAAAAGCGAGCCCGTGATTAGCTCGCTTCCCATCTTGTTCACTAAATGTTGCTGGCAGCGAGTGCTTGGCGTCTGGCGCAGGCCTGGTCACGGCGGAGAGCTGGCAGGTCCCCATGCCCGCCCACTCCCGGCTGCAGGTGCTGGCAGCCGACTTCGGCGTCCACTCTGACTGCATCTCTGGGTGCGCAGCTGCGCCGGCGCAGCAGCATTCGCGGCCACGAGCTGAGCTTGCAGGACCACGCAGCAGCATGTGGCTGCCTGGTGCACACCTGCGGAGCAGCGGCATAGCGCACACGCTGTGGCGCGCGGGGACAGGTCGTGGCGGGACTGCATCGACCGCCGGCGCCCAGGCAGCTGCAGTGTCGATGACTTTGAGCGCTGGAACATGGCCCAGAGAGACGAGGTTGTCCACGTCATGGTCCGCAATTGCAGCAGAGCCCGCCACTGGAGAGAGGGTGCGGCCTGCGCCGTCGCGCTGCTGCCGACTCTCTGGGCTGACACAGCGCAGACAGGGCGCGCCGCGGGCGCAGGCACGCGCCTGGAGTGGCCGTCCAGCCTCGTGTGCGACGCCGAGCAGGGGGCAGTCAGCGACTGCAGGGGCACGTGCGGATGTTTGTGGCCAAGCAGACGCGTGATGATCGCGCATATGGAGCGCGTGCGTCCTGGAAGGGGCGAGCTTTCCACAGTAGCAGGCGGTCGCGCCGGCGGGGCGAGCCGGGCTGTGCACGGGCGGCAGGTGGCCGGCGGAGTGGCGAGCGCCTCGAGCGCAGGGCGCGTGACCTTGCGGCCGCCGTTCACGCGCGTGTACGTCGTGCCGAGCAGGGCGAGCGACGAGTACCCCGTGAGCGCATTTGAGGACGTGGTGAGCTACTACAAGGACGGCTGGCAGGACAGCCACTACGATCCGTTCCAGGCGCGGGCGGAGCACGTCCGCGCGCTGGTCTGGCACGAACGCGTGTGGCGGCCGGGCAAGGAAGGCGCGGTGCTTCGGCGGGCTGTGAAGGAGGCGCGCGCCCGGCGCGCGTCCCGCCTGACGGTCGGGAGCAGGCGCGGCTCTGTGGAGGAGCGGGCAGCCTTGAGCGGAGGCGGGGCGCGCCGCAGTGGCGCTGGCGGAGCCTGGAGAGTCGCTGAGCCGGCAGCCCTGAACTGAGGCGGGGCGATCCGCAGTGGCGCTGGCAGAACCTGGAGAGCCTCGACATCAGCCGCCAGCCGCCGGCGGAGGCGCTGCGCGGCGCAATCGACTATGACAGCGCTCCGGCCTTTGATGGCGACCTGGCCAAGGCGCTGCGGCTGCTGAGGCTGAGGCACCTGGCGGCGCGCCACCTGTACTTTGGTGCGGACGCCCTCCCGAGAGGGTCCCGCGCTTGCTTCCGAAGCCCGGCTATTGCTAGACCCTGGGCACATCAGCATGCGCGTGCATGCGGCCGACGCTCGCGCCCTGTCACCTGCCCAGCGTGATGCAGACCTCCGTACCTGTGGAGCTTGCCTCCACATGCCGCAGCCCACCACCAGCGCGTCACGCGAGCATGCTGTGCATCGTCTAGCCATGTCCGCCGGTTGAGGGCCCACCAGTGGACCTGCATCCACCTCCTGGGGCAGACAAAGCTCTGCATGCGGGTACTCGTCACGCCCGAGACAGAGCTGCTGGCATGGCTGGTGCGGGAAGGCGCGCGGCGGCGCGGTTCTGACGTGTGGAAGCAGCCTCATGGCTCTCAGGAGATGGCCGGCAGGCTCCCGAGCTCCTGCCGTCCCTCCACCGTGGCTCTCAGAAGGCCTGCCTTGCCGGTGCAGGCATCGTGTCGTGGAAGGCGCTGGCAGAGGGCAGCGCGGCCAGCCTCGTCTCCCTGGATGTGACCGGCTGCTCGACGTTCGGGATCGTGTGGACGGGTCATCGAGATGGTGTGCAGTATGTGACCGCGCGGCGCGCCTACCTGCCGCCGCTCATGGCGTGCACAGGGCTTGAGGGTGCGCACCAACAAGGGTTAGGGCCTGCAGCCGCTGCCTGACAGGATCCGCCAACCTGCCGTCGTCCCGTGCGGGCACATGTCATTACTGCACCAAGTTATTGTACAGCGTGCGTGCCCCTGCTCTCAAAATCAACAGCTATTTGGTTGTAATAGCATACGCGGCGAAGCGTGGCGCTAGGGAGCGCATGTGCCAGTCTGCTGCATTTCAGGTGGGGAGTCGCAGCAGGGTGCGGCATGTGACAGGCTGCCGCGGCCCGCAGTGCTGCGCATGCGCGGGACGGTAGCGCATGCCTTCCTCGCGGCCGCTGTGCGCGCCGGCGATGCGCTGTGCCTCCGCACGCTGACCGACCTGGACATCTCCGGTGCGCGCCGGAGTCGCACCGCGTGCCAACGCAGGCTGCCGTTGGGATCCGTCCTGCTTTGCAAGACTTCAGTGTCCTGGAGTCTTGTGCTCCAGGACGCGCTTGCCGGCAGAGCGCTCCCGCGCACTGCACGCTGTCCCCTGCGCACCCTCGCCGCTCGACCCGCTGATCACGTCCCTTGCGCCGCGCCCTGCTGGCAGCTCAGGCTGCCCCGCCGCTCTTCCAGTGCCGCTGGCGAGGATGTTTAGGGCATAGGGCTAGGGTTGTGCCGCTCGCTAGGGCGACCCCTGCCGCCAGCAGCTTGGGTGCCCCGCCGCTCTTCCAGCGCCCCTGGCGTCTCGCCCCAGCAGACCCCTTCCCTGTTCCGGGCCCTGCTTGCAGCACACCCGCATGACATTGCCCCCTCCCCCAGCCCAGGACAGCCTGAGCGCCAGCGCTGCGCGCGCAGAGCCCCTCGACGCCGCGGGGGCCGCGGCGTGGACGCCGGGCCTGCTCGTGCTGCTGCTGCGGCGCGCTGCGCGGCTGCGGCGCCTCGCGGCCGCCGGCTGCCGCTCGCTCGCGCAAGGCGCGCCGCACACCGTACTCTGCGTGACGCTCCTCGCACATTACAGACATGTCTTGGGGGCGCGTCCTGAAGAGGTGTTGAGTCTGCCTGTCATGCAGCCGGGCTGTGGCGCCTGCACTGCGTATGTCACGGGCGCACGCAGTTGTTCGGATGGCGTCTGCAGGGACCGCAGGGGGGCGCCCGGTTGAGGCACCTGCACTGCAGGCGATGTGGCTGCACGCAGGTCCTTTAACGGCATTTGCAGGCGCCAGCAGTGCGGGCGCCAGCCGGCAGTGCCTCGCATGCCGGTCCGTGGCAAGCGCACGGTGTTATGGAGGGCGCGGCATGGCCCGATGCCCAGGCGGCCGCTGGGCTGCAGGCGGGGCCGCGGGTGCGCGAGAGAGCCTGCTGCACAGCTGGCGCGCCGCCTGGGCCAGCGACGCCAGCGCAGGGCCCGCGCTGCACGCCCTGGAGGTGGGAGCGCCTGCGCTGTCGCCCTGTGCGGCGGCAGGCAGCGCGCCTCCGCAGGGAGCGTGTGATGCCTGATGCCAGCAGCGGCAGCAGCGGAAGCCGTACTGCAGTACCCCCTCAGCTGCGTGGGTGCTTGGTGGCCTCTGACCGCGTCAGAACCGACAAAACACATAATGATTGGGTCATGGCGAATCGCAAATGCGCGCCAGCCCCTGCTCTTTGCAGTGCTGTCGGCGCATGGCCGCGCGAAGGCAGGCTGGGCTGGGACGTGCTGGTTGCGCCGGGGCAGCCGGCGCCTCGCCACGCGGGGCGCGCCACCTGGCGCGGCGGGCGCGCAGGCGGGCTGGGGCTTCAATGGGGGCGTGCTGACGCGCGTTTTCCAGAGCAGCCGCTTCCTCGCCTCGCTGACGCTGGGCCTAGGCGCGGGCGCGGGCGACGGGGAGCTGCGCGCGCTCGCCGCCGCCTGCCCCTTCCTGCGCCGCCTGGAGCTGCGCTTTGCGGCCGTCACCGGTGCAGGCGCGGCCGGCGCCTGACCCACCCTGCCCTGTGCCTGCGTATGCTGTTCGCTTGCGACACGCTGCAAGCGAGGCAGAGCTCGGGAGCATGGGCAGGGGTGAGGGCCTGACCGCCGGCGCTGCCCAAATGTGCCATGGCGTTGCTGCAGCTGTTGATCTGCAGGCGCCGCTATACCAAGCCGGGCGGAGACCTGCATGTTCGCATGCAAAAGCGCAACAGCAGGCATGTGCGTCAGAAGCGCTGGCTGCCGCCCAGCGCCCACGGCGTAAGCCTGGTCCTGTGCCGTGTCACGAGGGCTTGATCACAGCTCACGGCCGCTTGCCCGGCAGGGGTGGCAGCGGTAGTGCGCGCGTGCGCGGGCCTGGCGGCGCTGCGGCTGCTGCGCTGCGGCGGCCCGCTCGGCGACGAGCTGGGTGCCGCGCTGGCCGCGCGGCGCCCGCGCGAGCACTTGACAGAGCTGGTGCTGCTGGGCGGCGCAGAGCGCCTGTCCGACGCCGGCCTGGCGCTGCTGGCCTCGCCGTGCGCCCCCGCTGCCTGGACTCATCTGAAGCGCTCAGGGTTGCCCGAAGCGCTTGTACGACACCAGCCTCATGCACGGATTACAAGGCGTGTGCTCCGGGCCAGATGTAGGTCGCGCCTGTCACCGGGGGCGGCGGGAGCCGAGGCACGGCACTGGTGCTGGAGGGCGCGCAGCATGACATCGCAAAGCACCCAACCGCTGATGCTCTGTGAGGTGGCTGCTTGCGTCATGCTGGGTTTCGCGCTATCAAGCGGGGGCTGTACGGCTCTGACAAGCACACGTGTTGGCCAGGCTTTTTACTCACTTTTTAATTCTACAACATGCTTTGCCTGTGCCGATAAACCCGTTCAGCTTTGCCCGTGCCGACCAGGCCGGGCACACACACTGGTAACACTGCAGCCCGTGCATGCAGGCGCCACGCGCGGCTGCGCCGCCTGGAGCTGCGTGGTTGCCACGCGCTCACGGCCGCCGGGCTGGCCGCCGCGCTCGTGCCGCAAGCAGCCTCGCTGGAGCACCTCGCGCTCGAGGAGTGTTTTTCTGCTGGGGCGGGCACGGCTGCGGCCGGCGCCGCAGCGGGCGCTGCTGCTGGCGAGCTTGGCCCGCTGGGGGCGCTGCTGCCCGGCTGCACGACGCTGCGCAGCCTGAGGCGCGCTCCCGCCAAGCGGGGTGCCTGTGCCCATGGCGCAGGAGTGTGCCTGCGGGGCGCCAGGGAGCTCCACAGCGATGGAAAACATGCTGCTTGCTGCTGCCTGCCATTGCAGCCACTGGCGTTGAGCGCCTCGCCAGATGTCCGGTCACGCCCACTCCATACGCGTCACTCCTGTGCCACAGCGCATGTCATCATGGCCCAGACCAGGTTGCCGACGCCGCCCTGCAGGCTGCGCCACGCGGGTGCGGTGCAGCCGGAGCCGCTGCTGCACCTGATCAGGCGCGCCTGCCCGCTGCTGGCAGCGCTGATGCTGGACACATGCGACCTGCCGCCCCACCGAGGCAACGGCGCGTTTGCGTCCGGCCTGCACGCTTCGATGCAGGTGCGGGCTTGCATGCCGTATTTTGGCTTTGGGGCTTGCAGGGCGGCGCCGTAACGGTGGCAGTGCTGCCGTGGCGTGTGGCTTGTATAGGCTGGTGCCAGTGTGTCGCGTGTGCTCAGGACCCTCCAGGTTCCCGCCTGCCTTTAGGGCGGCCTGCCGGCAGGGCGCGCCAGGGACGCTCAGGGTGGCTGTCCTGGTTGCCATACGGGGCTGCCGTGTCCGCTGTCTACGAGACATTGCGGCCGCAGCTGCTCACCTGCGGGAGAATGGAAGAGCCAAGGGACAAGCAGACATCCGATGCGAGCGTTAGCCAGATGAACCAATATTCACGAGCGCCTGACAACCTGCCCGCCCGCACGCAGGGTCTGCCAATGGGTCCCTGGTATGCCCGCCACGTGCTCCGTTGCGTGCACGTGCGCGAGTGCACCCTGCACCAGGGCAAGCGGTGCGCGAAGCGCTACTGGGAGCTGGACCTCTTTGAGATGGGCTCCTGTCATTCTACCGAGAGCCCTTTACATGACCTGGTTTCACATGAACAGCATGTGAGCTAGGAGTGGGTCAGCCCGGCCCTTGCACTGCCATGTGTTAGCAGGCAGCAGGGTGGACCATGCTGGTTGAGACCGGCAATACCCCTATGCACACACAGGCTGCTTTCCTTGCGCGGTACAAAGGTGGCACATGCAAGCAAAGTGCTGTACAGGCAAAGCAGCACACTGAGTCACAGCTTCCCACAAGAATGGCATCCCAATCTGCTGCATGCAGCACCCTGATGGCCTGGGCACGCTGTGCGCTGTTACCAAGCCAAAATCCTTGCTGCATGCAGGCGGCAGTGATTCACCACGAAGGCTCTGATAAAGCCAGGCTGCACCTGTGGTAGTCGTTTCGAGCCGCATGCAAGCGGAACACTGGATGGATCCAGAAGGACAGGACGTGGGGGAGCAGGGCTCAACAACAGCAGCACAACACCTGCCGCAGCTTGCCAGCCAGCCAAGTCCCCAGGGCACGCTGGTGCCGCTTGGCGGCCAGCTGATTGTGCTGCTGCTGCTGCGGCACCCGCAGCGCGCGCCTGCTCTGGCAGTGGGGAGCGCGGTCAGCGCATCCGTGCTTGCAAGGCGCTTGTGCGCCTTTGTTTCCACCCTCTCTCGGCACTCTCTGCCTGCGCGATATGCGCTGGTCCTGCAGCACCGCAAAGACCGAAAGGGACGGCGCCAGCTCAAGCGCTGGCGCGGTGGCGGTCATCTCTCTTGAAACAGACCTGCCTAACCTCTCGGTTGCTCGGGAGCGCACGGCACTGCCGGCGGCCTGCACGCCGCGCCTGTTTCCCTCTGCGACACAAAAGAGAAAGAGAAGCTTAGCAGAGTGGTAAGCATTGACATGAGCGACAGCGGGCAAGTCAACACAGATGGATGGTGGGGAACCGTGAGTCACCAGCTCGGTCCTGCGATCACTGCGTAGGCAACGAAGTGGGGGCGGCCTGCGCTGCGCAGTCACTCGGCCCATCACGCGTTGGGCGTGTCGTTCTGTACCACAAGCAAGTCGCTCCGCAGTCGTATGCGAACAGCGACCATCGCTGTGAGCTTGGTCGGTGGCGTCATGGATGTGGCAAGACGCGTCTCCTCCGAAGCCGAGGTCGGCTGCCGGCAGCTGCTCCAGAACCAGCTTGCATTTCCACCTCTACCCTACCCTACATTTGGCATTAAAATCTCTCTCAAGGACTCAAATTCTCTCTCATGCACGAGTGCATGCATAGTCCTCCCAACTCTCAAGGACTCACATGCACCAGTCCCATGTTCATCTCTGCTAGCGCCCTTGATGCGGCACATCAGGTCGCTGGCGCAGCTGCCCTCCGCGCAGCCCGCACGGCCGCCGCGGCGGCCACGGCGTCCGGCGGCAGAACGGCCAGCAGCTCATCAATGTGCCGTATCGCGGCCTCCGCGGCCGCCGGTGAGGCCTGCGCCTCTGGGCGGATTGTGCGTCCGCTGATTGTCACGACCTGCGCGCCCGCCCGGTGTTATTCAGGTCACGGGCGCCTAGCGCATCAGGTGAGCACCTGATTACACACCAAGACCATGCGTAGCATTGCTACGCATGGTCCCCACTGTTGACGAGTTCCTTAACTCGTCAATGGTGGTTTGCACCATACCCGTGACTCTAATTTACCTCATGACTGTTCCATGTGTCCATCTTATGCATGTTACGTAGTGTGTTTCTGGCACTTCAGTGCATGTTATGTAGCATTTTTTTGGCACTTCAGCACTACACTGAGAATAATGAGTTACATCCTTACATCAGCAGCAAACATGCGGCTGGTTCCGAGAGCAAGCTGCAGGGTCTGGCAGACTGCAGAAGCCCGCCCTTGCTGGTCGCGCGTGACAGCCCGGTAAAGGCTGTGCCCTGAAGCGAGGGCGCACATTGCCGATGGCCGCATACA
>JAABUP010010837.1_pt1 | contig 10602 bp, 11 predicted proteins | sample 5559201 | NCBI WGS metagenome assembly JAABUP01 (sample SAMN10711887, study PRJNA513373) | rock metagenome | isolation source: Antarctica rocks | place: Antarctica | reverse complement strand
CTTACGTTGATAGCTGATCAGGTTGTTCGCAGTTTACTCTTCCCAAGATGCCTCAGGCGATGAGGAAGCGCCAGAAACTCGCCCCAGGTCAAGAACGATCCGTCACAGTCAGACTTCGATCTCTCCGCAATCCACCGCTTGACATGACGTCCTCCGGTCAACCGCTTTCCACAAGTATCCACGACCTCAAACAGACTGTCTCCGAAAAAGAGGGGATAGCATCCGAGAAGATCAAATTACTGTACAAGAAGAAGCCCTGCGCAGATTCGAAGACACTGAAAGAGCTCCTGGCAGATGGTGATACGGATGCAGAGTTCGGTGTCATGGTAATGGGAGGATCATCGTCGTCATCGGCAGCGGAAGCAACGGAGACGCCCGCACCTGCAGGAGAGTCAGAAGCACCGGCCGCGCAGGGACCCAGCGGTGAGGCTTTGCTCAATACGGATGAATTCTGGGATGATCTTAAGGGGTTCTTGACGCAGCGACTAAAGGATGAAAACAAGAGCGAGCAAGTGTTTGGAGTTTTCAGAGACGCTTGGAGTGCGCATGACGAACAGCCATAGTGTCGACGCCGTTGCAGGTTTGGATTCGTGTTCATGTTTGCACATTAGCCTCTGGCTACCGGATATGTTAGATATTTGGAGAGCATTGAAACATCCACACATAGACAATAAGCCTCACATCATGTCCAGAAACGCTTACTGCCACTGACCATTGATGGTGACCCCGAGCGGAAATATATGAGTCTCCGTTACCACAAGAAGGGCCTCACACTCTTATAGAGCGTCCAACGATTTGCGGCTCTGCCATCGAATCACTCTCTAGAGATATATCAGATACACCGCCCTGTTTCAGCAGACCTTGAACGGCCGATCTAGGCCATTAGCACACATACACCGTACGCAGCCGCAAGTGCAACCTTATCCCATGCAACCTCGCGTACCTCATTCACAAACCCAAGTTGCCCATGCACCAGAGATGACGCTTACAGTGAACCCTGACAGAAATCGCGATTACTCTCTAAGTGCCACTACGCCCTCCCCACCTTTCTCGGCATCAGAAGCGAGGCCTTACACATAACTATATCCTTACGTAGATTCGCCCGACGACAGCAAGCAGTCGTGACCTTCCTCTTCAATATATGTGCCATCCTCTGCCGTGCAGTAGTACTATCAAGCAAATCAATAACCTGATGACCCATGTAAAGGTCCGCAGTCCTAGCCGTGGATGTGCGCCCCTATCGAGCCAGAACCTCCAGAACTTAGAGAAAGTCACGCCCGGTGCTGTGAGGCGTTCCATCATCAAGCCCTGTCCAAGCTAGAGGTTGAATAGCATACCTTAAGGAACTAACGATTATCTTGCGTCGAAGGCACAGAAACTGTGCAAGAGGAATCGCCTCCGCTGCGATAAGGGCCTCAGAAGGTCTGGAATTCGGCAGCCACTTGAGAGTTTAAAGCAAAGAACACCCTAAGCCCAATGATCGAAGTCAATGGGCAAGAACATACAGTAGATTCGAATGAACGTGCGTGAGAGAGAGGCGCAATTGAGGGTAAATCCGAGACACTTTTCTGTTCTACCGCTCCGAAGCTGAGGGTATCTCATCAGAGCCAAGGTCTTAGGTGCTTTTCCACATCCAAGACAATTCGGTGATCGGCAAAGGACCAAGCACATGGCCGAGGACTTTGGCACGAGCGACCAAATTGAGCCAGGTAGAGGCAGTCGCGGCATGGTATTTGAGCACATACGAAAGGTAGAGAGAGTGTTCATTTCAGGGCTAGAAAGACAGATTCTGTAAGGCTGAAGGAATGTATGTAACATGTCGCAGTACCTAAAACACGAAGATAGGTTATGGATCGTTACCCGGAGCTGGCAGGCTCGAATCTGTTCAACACTTCTCGAAATGATTTTACCTGGCACTGGTTTAGTAAGAAACGAGAGTGACATGGACTGTGGCATCAGGTTTCGACGCGCGAACTTGACCAAATGCATATCGCTGACGTTACTGCGACCCCGTATTTCAGTAGTCTTCAGTCAGGACAGCACGTCTTCAGTCAGGACAGCACGTCTTCAGTGATGATATTGGCAATAATCAGAAAAGAATTCTAAGCAATTTCAAGCTTCCCATACCGTGTACTTCCCCATCCGAATCTACCACCGCATGCTTCTAATGGACGCCTTTGCTGACTTTGTGCAGAACCTCACCATATTCAATCTGGTCTTCGCCGTTTGCCTGTATGTCGACCGCAATTCCGTTTAGAGACCGCTTTAGAGCATCCTTCGACGATGTGTATGTAAACCTAGGCTATTGTATGGACGTTTTAGTCAATCATTCACGCCCAAATAGTCGTGCACAGGTACTTACGACCGGCAAGGAGTCATCTGGTGTCCAAGCGATGAAAGTAACCTTGCTCCTGCAAAGACCTTAGCAAATTATTTCTTCGACCAAAGATGACGTGTATACGAACCTCTTTCCCTCCCCACCTGGAAGTTCATAGTCGAAATCATAAACAGCATAACGTGGCCCACTGCCTTCTTTACCCTTGTGAATCGCCTTTGCTGATATGAGCTTTTCCCGGAACACCTCCCAGTCCGGTTCTTGAGAAGTTTCTTCGACCACTACCTCCTTGTAGTTGTCCGAGAGCTTGTAGATGATGAATTTGATGGAGCCTTTGCCGAGCTTAAGTTCGTTAAACGTCGAGATGCACTCGGGAGCCACCGAGACACTATATGCAGCCACGTTCTGTTAGCTTTCAAAAGCCTTCTTCATGAAGAACTCTGGCGACCGGCGCGGTACCAACATCCGAGAGAGTGGTGGGTCAACGAGGGGGTAGACAAGCGTACCCTGAGGTGGAGGACTTAACAAGCCATCAGTGACAAGCCCAAGTTTTCGCAAACACGAGAAGACATACCATGTTTTACTGTACTTCTACAGACTGGTGGTATGCGATCGGATCCGTATATTGAGAGCTTCAATGCTTTCGTCAGCAAAGTAAAGGACACAAGTCGAGCAGGACCGAGATCAGGCAACAGTAAGAAGCCGAATCTCTTCCCGCATTGTAGACTATTTTTCTAACGTACTTCGGAATGCAGAAGCCACTGCAACGTCAATTTCTCTGAGTAGTTAGAGGTGATTGTAGACTTTGAGGGACGACGAGTAGTAAAGTGGAGGGGCAGTGTTACGCTGCTTTCAGCGACACACGACTTGGTGGGGGTTGCGTTGATGACGCTAGCGCCCATGGTTTTCGGCTTAGTCAGAAACCTGTAGACTGCAAAGGAGGTGATGCCAATCTTTGTGTTGACACAACCAATGCAGGTCATAACGCTGCGTATTGGAAAGTCTCGCGGTTGAGGATGACAGTCAAATGCTCTATTATTTTGTCGCGCTCTACACACGCTGTATTGTACATCAGGAAGCGGCTTTTGTCCACAATGATAGTAAAACAAGATGCAAAAATACAGGAGTGGAGTCAACGGGCGCTAGAAACCACAATGCTGTGAAGTGAACGGTATATCCGAGAAGCTGTACAAGATGCGCCGAGGATTTGGGATTAGAGACTACTATTAAAACATTCCTCCTCCACCCATACCTCCCATGCCACCCATGCCACCGCCCATGCCACCCATACCGCCGCCTGGTGGACCCTTCTCTTCTGGTGCTTCAGCGATTGCCACTTCTGTCGTACCCAGGAGCGAAGCAACACCACTGGCATCTACCAACGCAGTACGAACAACCTTGAACGGATCGACGATACCGGATGCAATCATGTCGACGTACTCGCCCTTGGCACTGTCGTATCCCTTGTTGAAGTCGGAGCCGAACTCATCCATCAGCTTGCCGACTACGACACTGCCTTCGGTTCCAGCATTCTCAACGATTGTCCGAGCTGGACGCGTGATGGCACTCTTGATGATGCTGACACCAAGTTGCTGGTCAAAGTTTGTCGGCTTCACACCGTCAAGAGCCTTGGCGGCTGCCTTGAGAAGCGCGGTGCCACCACCCGGAAGGATACCTTCCTCGACCGCAGCTCGTGTAGCGTTTAGAGCATCCACAACGCGGTCTTTCTTCTCACTGACCTCAATCTCCGAAGCTCCGCCAACCTTGATGACGGCGACGCCTCCCGAAAGCTTAGCTAGTCGTTCCTGTAACTTCTCCTTCTCATATTCTGAAGTCGACGGGTCGTTCATCACACCACGGATTTGCTCGCACCTCTGAGCTATAGCATCTTTGCTGCCTTCGCCATTGAGAATGATTGTGTCCTCTTTAGTAATAGTGATTGAGCCAGTTGAGCCAAGCATATCCGCCGTAGCCTTCTCGAGTTTGATATCGAGTTCGTCAGTGAAAACAGTTGCATTGGTAAGGATACCAAGGTCGCCAAGGATGGACTTCCGGTTGTCGCCAAAGCCTGGAGCCTTTACGGCCGCAACTTGGAGTTGTCCACGAAGTTTGTTAAGAATACAGACAGCAAGAGCCTCCCCATCAATGTCCTCGGCAATGATGACAAGGGGTCGGCGTTGCTGAGTGGAGGCCTCCAAAGCTGGGATAATATCTTGAACAGCAGATATCTTCTTCTCGGACAGCAGGATCAGAGGTTTCTCAAATTCTACCTTCTGCGACTTTGTGTCCGTAATGAAATATGCCGACGTGAAACCGCGATCGAATCTCATACCCTCTGTGACCTCAAGCTCATCTTCGATAGTCTTGCCCTCTTTCACTGTAATTACACCCTCCTTACCGACTTTCTCCATCGCGTTCGAGATAAGTTTTCCAATGTGTGTATCACCATTTGCACTAATGGTTGCGACTTGTGCGATCTCTTCTCCCGTAGTAATGTCCCTCTTATTTTTCTGGAGGAATGCAACCACAGCGTCGACTGCGGCCTGAGTACCTCTTCGAAGGTCCATTGGGTTGCAGCCTGCGGCGACATTCTTGACAGTTTCGGAGAAAATGGCCCGAGCGAGCACTGTCGCAGTTGTAGTACCATCGCCAGCAACCTCGTTCGTCTTGGAGGCCACATCCTGAAGGAGGCGGGCGCCAAGATTTTCGAACTTGTCCTGTAGAGTGATTGCCTTCGCGACTGTCACGCCGTCTACAGTGGTCGTAATCAGCTTATGTTCCTTCCTGTACATACAAGTGGATTATCCCGTACCTTTCGTGATCTTGGGGGAACCGTAGCTGGACTCGATCAACACATTTCGACCTTTGGGACCGAGCGTAGTTGCTACAGCCCTAGAAAGCGTGTCTACTCCTTTGAGCAAGGAAGCTCTTGCGTCGACACCAAACTTGAGATCCTATATCATCTAAAGTCAGTTGTCCTTCATGTCGTAGCGAGGGATTCGCTGAAATGCCAGAGGACGTCGTAGGCCGATCTCGAGTGAAAGTCCTCGCAGGGACTTCAGATGACTTGTTACGTACCTTGTGCGCAAATCTTTGTTGCTGGATATTGTAACCAGCAGCGGCCACCGGTCGTATCCTTGAAAGCGATGCTGCGGGAGAAGTAGATGAAAGGACCGAAGCCCGAGTCCTCGAGGCTAATGTTCGCTGCATTATCTTCGTTACGAAGCTGTGACTATTCCTCAAAAGTGCTTCGGTTGTCCTGTGAAGCGTGGGTTGGAGAGCAGTGTGGCTGTAAAACTCTTAGAAAAACTGCAAATGTTCTGAGAAATTTCGAGAACGCATATCCAGATGAGCTAGGATCATCCGGGTTAGCCGAGCCGTTAGCCTGATCTGGGTAACCACTACTGCATGTCGCCGATTCATCAAACAATCATGCCGCTCTTCAGATGCAAGTCTCATAGATCAGAAATCTTCCTGGATATGGGTGGCAAGGTGTGAGCTAACTGCGTATATATGGGAACACCGTCGGCTCCCAAGGCGGTGTTCATTTCACTTGGAAGCAGGCATTGCATACATGCATCCTGGTAAAGGCCGTCATTACTTTCATCGGGAGCTGTCCTCATCCATTGAGTGGATTGTCCTACTCGCATTACTGACCGGCGTTCCGATATTGATCCACGTTCTTTGCCCAGATACATGCAAGGCTTCCTACGATATTGCCCCAGTCCGTGTTGACAACAATTAGGCTTGTTCTTGTTCTACGAGTCAATTGTAGGGAAAGGGGATTGCTCTGCAACGGACTTCTTGCAGATTGCCAACGGCTTTTGAGTTGACGTCTCGTGAGACTGCAAGCTCGGCATGTCCAGAGGTCCATCTTAGATTTCTCCTAACAATCAGTTGCACCATTTCCAAGTCGCGAATCACAGTTCTATACCCTTACACATCCACTTCAACTGACTTGTGCCTTTGTCATGGGCCTCTTTGCAATTCTCGGTCTATCATCAATGGGTACTAACAAAGGAAAACCTGTTCTGGACGTGTTTCTCTATGGAACAAGAGCTGTCTGGAGATACCAAAAGACCAGGTAAGATAAAGTGCTTGCCATAGCCGTGGCCAACCGTCAGACTAAGACTGAAGACATATAGAAGTCACCTCAGAGCCTCCCACACATCCAGAGACGCTAAGAATTGGCCCCTCCAACCAGAACGCCCAGAAAGCCGCGCTTTCAATCAAAATGTAGGGGTCCCGCAGGCATCATCCGCTAGCCAACGTGTCGAGCGCAATGAGGGGCTGGCAAATATCATAGTGAGTCAGGACCTTCAGACGAAATTCAAGAAGTCGAAGCCACCATCTGGTCCTAGTGTAGGGTCCGGAGGGGTCGGCTCACGATACGCCTGATCGAAATTATCTGTACCCTCCATACCTTCGTCAAGCCCTGTGTAGTACTTATCGGTCATCAGGACTGGCGTATGATCGGAGTAATTAGATGCGGCAGAAGGTGGGTTGATCTCGACGTTGGGCACGTTAGCTTGCTGCGGGATAGTAATACGAGTCGATGGTGTTGGCGGCTGGGAGTAAGAGCTCGGCATTGCCTTGCCAGTGAATGAACTAGGGAGGTATTGAGCGCGGTCAAGCCAATCCTGGTTGTCGAAGGTGGAGGGGCTATAAGAATAACCGCTCAGTCGAGATCCATGCCCGACGTGGGACACTTCACGAAAGGTAGGAAAAGTGTCCTGTTGGTAGTAAACGTTGACATTTGGGTTCCCGTACATAGCTCCAAAGAGCCCACCACGGCCAGGATCGGGTTGGGTTCCGACTGGTTGTTTCAGGTCTGTGATATGGTCACGGTCAGTGTCAATCTCACTCTCGTCGTCGCTTCCACTGCCAGCTCCGGACTTGAGAGATGCGCCCGCATTCGAAGGCTTCGCCTCCTCCAGAGGCTGCGCGGTCTGATTGAGCTTGCCAACTTGAAGGACTACGACCTTGCTCGGAGTAGCTGACTTCGCTTGCGACCCGGGCTGCTCATCAATCCTATCCTCATCTTCATCTGACTCGGCGAATTTCATATATGGCGCTCCCGCTCCCACGTACTCTTCTCCCTCTCCGCTATCATAATCGTCATTGGTGTCATAGCCACCGTTGAGCTCAGCATAATCCACACTGGAACGACGAGCACGATTGCTGGACTGGAGGCCTTTCTGCTTTGGGAGGCCCTTGCCCTTTCCTATACCAGCCTGCTTGATGTCGCGTTTGCGCTTCTTACTGCCCTCCATTTGTGCCACTTTCAAGTCAGCACTCGTGTCCTCATGATCGTCGCTATCTTCCACTTTGATTTCAATTTTGCCCTTGGGCTCTCCCGAGGCTTTCCACGCAGTGTTTTCTTTCTTGTTTCCACGCTTTGTACGTTTGGAGCGCGCTTGACCGTAATCTTCCTCCATATCAGTCGCTTTGTCCACGTCAAATTCCTCCTCATCCTCTTCGCCTGTTCTCTGAGCATGACCTGGAGTTGCCCCAATTTGATTGTTGGACCTCGCTATTGAGGATCCTCCACTGTAACCGGTTGAGATCAAACTGCCGCCACCGCGACGAAGAGGTGGAGGAACCGAAAGGCCTTGGCTAACCATGCGTTGACGGAGCTTCGCCAGATGCTGAATGACGGCGCCATCGCTGATCTTATCGCCCATGATCTTGCCGACTTTGTCCCATGGTACTTTGACACCTTCCGCGTTGCACACCGACTGGATGGTCAAAAGGAGCTTCTTATCCATGTCGTCTGGTCTTGGAGTCAGCGATATAGCTTATCTATGGTGCTATCCAAGCAACAATGCACTTGCTATGACTATGGCAGAGACTGGACATTTGAAAGTGGACACGAGAGTTGGAGATCTTAAAACCCTCAAACCATAGTCACTGAGAGACTATGGCTATCTTCCAAACTCTTGGACACAGAATTTGCGCTGTTTCGTGTCTCTGCGGAGTATCTTTACTCTCTGCCCAAAGGTCACAACGTTTGAATCAATTTCGCTGCCGAATCTACGACAGAGATATGTTCGATATACCCACTGGTTGCTCAGAACGAAATAAACCGCGCACTTCGGGCACCACAGTGGCTCGACAACCATGTTGGAAAGCTTGCCCTGTGCAAGGAGGAGATCTCGGTAAAACCAACAAGATCTACACTAACGGATAACGTACCTGTCCAACGCACCAGATGGCGCTTCAAAGGTCGAGCGCTCTTTTGGCCGGCCATCGTCGAGTTGACTGATCTGTAGGGACTGGCCGCGGGTATGAGGTCGTGGTCGAGAGGCTGCTGTTGCTGCGACTACTGCATCAGTAAGAAGTAAGACACTAAGCAGAAGAAGATCTGGCAATGTTCGAGGAGGTAGTGTGGTTATTTGAAAATTTGCAGCTTATTGCGTAAGTTGTGGTGGAACCCTGGTACAGATCGTCTTGACCAAGCGCCACCTAAATATGGCTTGCCGGACGATGAGGAGCGCCAAGCGATGATGAATGCTGGTGCTCTCCAAGCCGAGACATGACAGTAGCAGGGAATAGTGGTTGGGGTGCGGTGGTTGTTGTAGGTGTGAGTGGTTGAAGTAGCTTTGACGGGATGATGCTTCGAGGCTAGAGAATACCGCAAAGGGGCTTGCGATACGTACCTTTGAGGTGAAGCTGAGACTTGGAGGAGTGCGGCGGTCTTGCGCTAGGATCAAAACCAAGCACATCAGTCAAGGGTCTGAAGGTCCTCAGAATGAAGGTGTTGAGGTTACACAAGAAAAGGAGGTCAGTTGAGGCGAAAGAGAGGTATTTGACATGATTGCATTCACTGCATTGCCCTCGCAGGAGACTGCCGTGCGTATATGCAGGTATTCACTCTACTCGTGAACGTAAACGGCTACCCCTCGTTTGCCTTTACCGCGTCGCAGCACGGTGATGAGAAGAAGCTCGTAGGTTTCACAGGCGGAATGGCGTCATGGCTTTAATAGAGTCACTGCAGATCTGTACGCTTGGAGGATGGATTCAACAGCCGGAAGAGACGACCTTACTGCAGAATATCACTAACAGAACCTCTTAGCTATTGTCATGGCTGCTTCGCCCAGCTCAGAATGACTAACCTCATTCGGGGAGATACCAAGATGCGAACTTATTCGCAAAACCCTCCAACAGCACAAGCAGCAGAACAGCTGAGCCATTGACGACTCCAACCGTTTACTGTTGTGGTCGAAGTTCCGCTCATGGAATAGTACCCTCACCAAACAAATCACCAAAGCCACCGTTCTATTGGCAACGCGGAAGTGTCTCCAAGGTTCGAGAGTTCGCTCTACATTGGTCTTTATCAAGCGCGGATGGTATTCGGACAATAGACCTATATCAATATGCAATCCCTGCGGCTTTACGGAGAGCTTCGGGCCTTCCCAAAAAGGCCTCGGCAGTACCTGAATCATCTTTTCACATTCACCTAGATCTAAAGACCACCAGCATTTGCATCAAAGCCAGACCCTTAGTCTTTCCAGTGGATTAAGCGCGCCTTATATGTTCGATGTTGTCGGGTATGGGAAGGAATCGACACGAAGAGCCGAGGAAGCGAGCGTTGGCTGATCTGTACGACTTGCGTAGCGTGCATGATCTTAGGGAGCTTATCATCTGCTGGAGTGTCATGTTGAAAAGCTTGGGTGAACGAGGTATTCCCGCTCGGGTTTGCCCCAAGGACACAGTTAATACTCCATATGTGGGATTGGTTTCGATCAATGCTCCTTAAAGGGTATGTGTCATCCGCACATCACGATTACTGGCACGGAGAAAGGTGCACTATTATTCCAGTCCTTGACGAGCTGTTCTCATAAACTTCCTCCTTGACTTTCCTTACCGACCGCGTCATAGGATATTAACGGACTGACGAGTGCAGTACGACTGAATGTCGGACCGTACCGAGACCAACGACATATGACCCAAGCTTATATTAGACGGCAAGCAAGGCACGAAGAAGCGTCACTCCTCCCTGTCTTCCGATATACTAGAAATCGCCGCGAAGTACGCCGATCTTGCTATCGTAGAGAACGGGGTCTTTACGTTTCTTCGAAACATTCTCCGCCATGATCGCACCTTTGTCAGGCTCCACCACGTAAGGTCCAATCCCATCCTCCTCTGCGATCTCCCCATTCCCGGTCTCCTCCACCTTCTCTCCATCCTCCTCTGCATTGACCATCTCCACCTTGACGTCCTTCTTGCCCTTGGCAGCTGCTTTGGCGCTCTTCGGTGTCGCAACC
>JAABUP010010836.1_pt1 | contig 10602 bp, 13 predicted proteins | sample 5559201 | NCBI WGS metagenome assembly JAABUP01 (sample SAMN10711887, study PRJNA513373) | rock metagenome | isolation source: Antarctica rocks | place: Antarctica | reverse complement strand
AATCATTAGGTGCAGAAGCTGGGTTGATTACATCATCATTCTGCAACGACTGTGGCATGGGCTGGGACTGTAACAGCTGACTGTCAGGCTGTGTGAGAAGCCCTTTGTTCCTGCGCTCTTTCTTCCTGTCAACTTTGCTCCAAGACTGATCTGAGCTCACGGTGTGTGACTGCTTCCACATGTTGCCTGTTCCAGTGGCTTCAGAGGACGCTGAATCTTGAGCAGCCCTGCATTATGTGCAACACAAGACTGCAGTCTGAGTAAAGCTGATGCCAGAACAAACGACATTTCAAACGAACAATGAATTGTTGCTGACACATGAGAGATGCTGCTGACAAAGCTGACAAGCACATGTTAGAAATTTGCAGTCGGGTTGAGGCTGTTGATGCCACAAGGGTGCCAAAACAGTGGCCATCAGAGCTGCATGCTTGCTCAAGTCATGGTCTGCTGCACAGAATGTTTCAAAGGAGGTATGCCTTCTATCATATGTCCATGCGCTTACCTGCTGATTGTATTAAGCTCTGAGTATACACGAGGCATTTCAAGACCAGTTGATGAGTCCTCCGTACACTCCTGCGTAAGCACATACAATTCAAGAAATCAAGAACAGATACATCCTCAAGTACATGCATGCTGCCAAGACGCAAGAGCATTGCAGCTGAGACCATGCACAACAGCTGTATATGTTGAATACCAGCTCGCTGTCATCATCATCATCCACTTTGTCTTTGTCTTGTTGCTCAAGCAGCTCCTTGTGAAGCTGTGCTTCCTGCTGTTGCTCATCATCGCTCTTTTTGGCAGCCTGCGCATCAGTAGCGTGTGCGTAAGTCCCCATGATGTGCTTCATGCAGAAAGCTATTAATGTCATTGACATGGGTTGCCTGACAATACAAAAATAATAATCGATCAATCAATCAATCAATCAAACATTACATGGTGTAGGGGCCAGCTAAAACCATTGCTCACTTGCTCAATCCTTCATCAAGACATGAAACAGACATTTCTAATCCACGTCACACAAATTCAACAGCAAACAAAGCGCATTGACAACTTACCTTCTTCTTTTTCTTTTTAGACTTCTTCTTGGCATGAGGCTTGTTTTCTGCATTGACCAGTTCCTGCATCATCCGGTCTGCAGCCCTGGCCCTGAAATGGTCTGCAATGACCACTATACAGCTGAGGACCCACTCCAAGAAGCGCTTCCACAGGTGGGTGGAAGTGGCTTTGGTTTGCACAGACTTTACAACAGCATGATTGTGAACCATCAGCTGTTTACCATGGTGCTCTTGAGCCTTCTGAATGAGTTCATGCTTCAGCACACTTGTATGAGCCTTCAGGAGAGCTGCTTCAAGATGGTGGCATGTGTTCCTCATTGCCCTGCAAAGCAGCCAGTCCTGCCCCTCAATCATGCACACACCCGATGCAGGGTCTGCAGACCAACAGGTGAGCACTACTAGCTAGTCACCTTGATTCCAGTCGACGATGGCCAGATGCAAGATTGACCTTATGGCTATGCAGGTCTCAATCAACATGTACAGCAGGCTTTAGTAGAAAGTACAACCGTCTGTGTTGAAGCTGTTAACGGTCAAGCCATGCACCAGATGCTGCAACCATGCCTGACAGCACAGGCACTCAGAACCTACTTGTGAAAAAACAAGTGCGAAAGTGCCGCCGCATCCATGCGCAGGATGAGCGACTGGTAGCAAGGTGACGCTTGCGTGCGAATGGCTTTGAGAGCTGCACTTGCAGCAGCTCCAATACTGTCACAGCCATCCCTGCGTCCATGAGGAGTGTAAGCATGCAGCATTGAGTGAAGCAGCAATTGTGGTCTGCGTCAACCCAGATCTCTCTCAGGTGCTGCACTGTGTTCACATTAAATCCAAATGAGGACAGAATCATGACTCCAGTCTGATGGGTGCTGCTGCAAAGGGGCCAAGGGGGCCAGAGGGTACAGCCAAGCAAGGTCTTTCAGTGCAAGGTCAGCTGCCATCACAGCCTGTCAGACTCCAGGAGCACAGTGCTTAAACAAAAGCAAGTGGTCGCTGACTTCAGGCTGCTGCATATGTGCAAGGCAAGCAGCAGCAGGCAGCTTGACCAGATCACCCGTAGTCTCCATCAGCTGCTTCGACCATGACACAGCACATGTCCTCTGCAGACAGCAATGGCTGTATTGTCGAGACTGGCTTTGGGACTTATGGGCAAAACGCAGCAGGCAGGCTCTGTTTTGACGCAGGCTTTCTCACTAATGCATGGCAGCATGAGAAACGCAAACATAGCGCGCAGGCTCTCTTTGACACAGGCCCTCTCATTGTTGCATGGCAGCATGAGGAAAGCAAACACAGCGTGCAACTAAGATCGCTGACAGGTGCTGACCTGCAGCAATATGGGCGCTTTCTAGGTTTGCACTGTACTCAACCAGCTTTTCTTTGCGTTTTTGAATCTCAGCAAGCCTGTCCTCACATGCTGTCTGCATGTTGAAATTTGAGTAGGCTGGTGTGATGAAGTTGCCTTGTGAGTAGTAACAACAGCAGCAGCGTCGATAACAATATGTGCCACAAATGCACAGGCTCACCCGTGCATCAAGTGTGAAGCTGTCCCGGACAGAATCTTCCTTTTGAAAGGGGTCTTGAGCCATTACTGCGCATTCTGAGCTTTCTTCCATAAAGCTACATCAGAACCACACACCTTTTGACCTGTCAAGGGCATCTTTGCACTGTGAAGAGAGCACACAAGTACAGAGGAAAACAGCATACCTCTGGCAAGCAGTCCTGATGCCTTCCAGTCTGTCCTTTTCATGGCTTAGGTCTCGCTGCATGACTTGTACATGAGCCTTCTGCATGTTAAGGGTGTGATGTGCCAAGCCTGCAGGTGCAAAGCTTATCACATATGTGCAACACATTGTTAAGACTGGTCTGTTTCCAGCAACCGTTTGACAGCAGCTATCAAAAAACCTTCCAACTACAACAGGCATCAGAAACTTACCAGCTACAGCAGGCATCTAAAAGGTACCAACCATAGCAGGCATCAAAAAGGGACCAATTACAGCAGGCATCAAGAAGGTACCAAGTACAGCAGGTATCAAACCTACCGACTATAGCATTAGTACCGTGGGTCACAGCTCTCCTCCAGCCACGTGTGCTGGACTGCACAGCATGGAACAGTGTCAGCAACTTCTGAAATTGGTACCACCAGCCACATAAGCTGCATGTGAAGATGGCTGTCACTAAAGCTATCAACCTACCATCAATCCAGGACTGCTGTTCAGCATCACATCCATAGCACCTTGAGCGCGTGCGTCCTCTTCACAGTAGTTCCATGTTTCCTGCCCAAAGGTGCACCCCTGTGAACATTCAAGGACCCTTGTCAGCAGAAAGCACAACAGACTCTGGCTGTATCAGGTCAGTACTGACGGGGAGGTCCAGGCCTCTGCTTCACTGTCATCACAACAATTTGGAACCTGCCAGGTGTTGATTCAGCCAGGAGGCTAAATTGCAGATGGCATGTGTCAACATCAACGTCGCAAATAGTACTCGCACCGGCATAGTTTACAACACTTACATGCATGACAGCATTTTCCATGTGCATCCTGTGAGATTCGAAGACACCATTGTCCAGAGGGTGGTGTGCCTTGCCCGACGGCGTTGTATCATGGTCAGGCCTGAAAAGGTGGCGCATAAGCATTGGGAGTACATGATGATAGACAGCTGGCTGCAGAAGAAACCCACATGTCAGAATTGTACATCAGCACTAATATGGGCCCCATCATGCATAACTGCCTTGTGTAGACAAGAGACTGACCGGTACATGCTTTGCAAGGGCTTGATCCTGTCACTACTGGCCGGTCGATTCTTTGACAGTGACCTCAATTGCTGATAGCTCAGTAGCTAGAGGTTCCTTTGGCTCAAAGTGTTTGTGGAATTGCAGATGCACATGTGTGGGGTGGTCATGCTGACATGGTGGGGGTATCATGAGGAGGCGAAGATCTCAATCACTGCGATCAGAAATTGATATGCAGCAATTAGGCAGGGCTCACCTGTACCCTGGAATCTGACTCCTGCCCTGGGCCAGACGTCTGAGCAGAGGGCGAGTGAGTGCTTAGCTCTTGCAGACAATGCAGACTAAACTGCACTGTGCCGTCTGAATGGACTTCCAGTGCAGACAAAGGTGTGTCCAGACTCTGCAGCACATGCAACTATTTGACTGGGCTGCCTTCAGCTGCTGTGTGGAGGCAGTCAAGCCCAACAATCATGCAGCTTTGCAGAAGAACACGCAAATAGAATGTCGTCAGGGTGCTGACTGACCGGAGTGCACAGCAGCTGATGCGCCTTTATGTACGGCTCTAGCAGCTGCATTTTCAAGCTCAGATGGGTCCACAGGAAGGTCAGCAGCTCCTGTAGTGGCTCCAGCTGTAGCAGCGCTGCATGCTCCAAGTAAACTCTCCCATTAGAGCATTGCCAGTCCAATTCTGGTCCCAGGTGGTGGCTGATATGGCCACTTATTGCCACCGCCATGCCGACGCTGAATTGCTGGCAGCGTACCAGTAGCTTGACTGCAGCCAGGATCTCTGCCAGGACAGCCTTGCGCAACTGCAGCATCACGTGCTGTGTAATTATGCAAATGCGGCTTACAAATGATGCAAGCAAAAGGATGTGGATATGCTGGGGCAACAAGCCAATGGTCCCAGCAGAGGTCTTTTATCTAAGGCTCACAGCGTGACATTCAGCAGAGCTGGCATAACACCATGCAATGGTCTAGCCCATCATGTACGACGATTGCTAACTACACTTAATGATTATGTGCATATGGTCCAATACATTACGGTACAATGCAACACGTGTGCAACAACAAATACACTGTTTGTGTCCAATAACTGACATGCGTACCAAATCTCTTGCCAATATGCATGGGTGCTTCAGCCCCAAATTCCAGCAAACGTACTCAGAACCTCACCGGCGTGATGTGATGCGTTTGCCTAGCCAATGCCCACCAGGTATCAACAGCGTCAGAGCTGTGATAAGGGTCTGGGTCATGCTGTGCAGTAAGGCTGCCTGTGAGGGACTTATCACAGTCCTGGGCCATGCTGACAAGCTTGCCAGCAGATTTGCAATCTGCCAAGATGTCCGCAGTGGACATGCTCCGCCCTTCTATCCGTGACTGCAAATGTAACAAGTAACACTGATTGGTCATACCATTGACACAGCTTCATACACACTAGTACCTTGGCTTGGTCAGCTTCGTTGTGGTTACAGTGCAACTGTGCATCAAAGAACTGCTGACACAGCTGTGAGCTCTCACCTCTAGTCTGTATATTGGTGCCACATTGATTGAGTGCAGCGCTGCAATGGTTACCACAAGGAACTTGTCAGGGCTAGGAGCGACAGACGGCTTTTCCAGGTGCTCAGCCAGGCTGACAATCAGCTGGCCACGGTTCCTCATCAGTCGGTCAAAGCCGTCACCAGACAGCAAACTGGCCTGGCAAGCAGTGACAGCACAAGTCAAAGATGCAAAGCCGGTCAAAGCGTTCTGCACTGAATGTCTATTGTCTGTTGGCCAATGCATGCGCTGACTAATGATGGAATACTATCAGCATGTTGCACACTCCAGACTAGAATTAAGTGTGTCCAGTGTCAACACCAAAACCCTCGCGCAGTCACATCAATGCAGCGCTGCGCTTGAGGGAGACACTGACCTCTGACAAATTCAGGGTGTCTGCCAAGCCAGAGTGACCAGGCACTACATGTCTCAAGTAGTCTTGGAATGATGTGCCAAAGCCAGCAACCGCTGCACCAGCAATAAATTTGCTTGCTCACATCCAATATCAACAGCAGTCAGGCAATGCAGAACGCAGAACACAATACCAATGATCTGCCCACTTTCTGCAATTTGACAATGCTAAATCACACACCATCCTTATGACAGTCCATGTTGTCAGGTTTGAGTGTTGCAGGACATAGAGGCAGGGTGAACAATGTTCACTGAATATTGCTCCCCAGGCAATTTCAACAGCTGTCAAGTGCTGTGCAAAGACAGAACAAAACTTTGTGTATGCTACAATCTTTTCAGAAAGGCTTTAGCAGCTGTGCAAGCTCACCAGCTGGAGTACCATCATACATCATCTGAGTTGCTTGTTGCAGAATATTGCATGCATCCAACAACGGCCCGACATACGTAGCCCTGCACAGCACAATTGGGGGTAAAATCAGCCGGCAAAGGTGAGCAGTAAAGTAGTGAGCCACCCAAGCCACCCAGCTGACTGGTGTTGGTGTGCCCATAACGCTCAAGCATGGAGGCAAAGAACAGCCAGTAGCCTGTGTAAAACTCAGGACCTGTAGCATGCTGGGTGGTCCCTCTGCTGTATGCATCCAATATACAGCACATGTCCAGCGGACACGCACGAAGAGCAGAATTACCTTAGAGTCCTGTAGTCAACCACTTTCAGACAGTCATCCAGGTCATGGTGCACAGCAGCAGGAAGGGCATCCAGTGGCGTTGGACTGTATCCAATTGGAGGCTTCTGCAAACGCTTTGCAACACTGGCAACAGACTCAGCAGGAAGCAGCTGAGGTGGTGCTTGGCCTGGCCATCTGACCCATTCCCCATTAGTTGCCTGCAATGCAGCTAGTCAGCATTGTCACCCTGATATGCCTGATCTGCCATGTGATGCTTACACTTCCAGGAAAGCAAGCAGGAAGGTTTCAAGCCTGTTTGCCCTAAATCAAGGTAATGATCAGACAATAAGGTGCACCTGCTGTTATGAATATCAATGTGATGCAGATGTGATTTGCACATAAGAGCAGCTGGCCTAGATCTTCTCTCATTGTTGTTTGCACAACTGCACATGCGCCACGATGTGTTTGAGCTTGTTGACATTATTTGCCTCTTCCAAGAACTCGTCATCGCTCTACAGAGGTCATAAGCCATGCTGTCTTGCTGGACATGCAAATCGCTCTGTGCCTGTGCTTTGCACACTCTCGCTTTGGGGAGCAAGAAGCCAAGCAGGCCACAGATCCACAGAAAATGTGCAGTACAAAAGCTCACCTTGTTTGGCATCTCCTCATTCAGCACTTCTGTCAGCGCTGGCCATGTGTTCAAACTGTCAGTACCATCACTAGGCAGCCAGGAATGTCGTGTGACTTGGCCTGCTGCAGGTATCAATGCCATCATGGCTTTTGCCTGCGTTGCAGCGCAGTTCACAGCAGCAACATTAGAAAGCGCAACAGGCAAGCTCCTGAACTCATAGTTGCAGCCATTGCAGTGTTGAACAAAGTTGTTAGAGGCATCCTGTGCAAACAGTAAATGGGCATGCTATGAGCATGTTTATTATTGCCATGGCCAGTCAGGGTTGAGAATACACAGATGCTTGTACCTCATGTTCCGAGCATAATGCGTGCTGAGACCCCTTCTTGTGCATTTCAGTTACTGCTTCCAAAGACACCTTGGAGAGAAGTTGCAAGCGAGCTAGACAGTCCTTCGAACTCTGCAAGCAACTAAGCTTGTTTCCTGTGTTTGCTCCAATATTCAGAAGAGTGCAAAGCACATGCTGCGATGCTTGCTAACACTGCATGGTACCCACAGACTGAAGTGCTGTAGCATAATGCGCTGCGGCGCTGGAATGACAACAGGCGGTAGCAAAGCCTGGAAGTGTGAAATTGTTCAGTGCTATGAGCTATCAGGCACAGTCAGCTGTCATACCTGATCCTTCTTGATGTCATCCAGCACAAAGTTCAGCACCTGTACAAACAAGCGGATTCTTGTTGAGCACATGGCAAAGCCGTCGCGTGTGCACACTCAAGCTTGTGACTCAAGCCAAGAGTCTTTGCAGGAACGTGTTTGGCCAACAAGAGCTATGGTCTAGAAATCACCTGATGAGCCAGTTTCATCTGCTCCTCTGCTGCCAACGAGTTTGCTTTCGATGCCCGCAGGTGCAGTTTGTGCATAGCTGTATGCATATGTCTCGGGGCGGATGTTTTGTGCTGATACTGGTACATCTCTGGGTCATGTGCATGCTTCTGGTGATGCTTGCCAAGACATGCAACCTTCAAAATCACAGAGTAGAGTGTTATGTCAGCATGCAAAACAGGCTAGGCTTGCCACACAGGACAGAGAGGTGCACCACAATATCAGGCAAGATGCCAATGTGCCTGAAGCATGGCAGCCAGTTGACATACCTCCATGTGATGTGCTTCCATCACACTGCACAGGGCCTGTTGACGACCGCTATCCAGCAGTCCTGCTTCCTGCAGCTTACGAGCAACAACCCTTGAATTAAAAACCATTACCAGACTCCCTTCAGACCTCTGATGCTTGCTTGCATCCCACGCTTTCTCCATTTCATGTCTTAGCGAGATCTTCAGGTGATCTGTGCTTTTGTGTGCTGGCAATCGTTCAAAGTCGCAAAGGTGCTTCTTCTGCATGTGCAAAACACGTTCTTCACTTTGCCAGGCATGCACATGTGGCTGCAAGAAAGGTCTTTGGCAAGACTGTGAACCTGGTATAGACTGCAGTACCTGTTCCACAAGCTCAACTAAAGGATCTGACAGTTCCTCCAACTGGCGTGGCATGGTCAGTGGCAGAACAGGTAGCATGATGGCCTGTGAAAGCCTGGCATAAAAGATGCCACACAGCAGGGATCCATACTCTTCAGCCCCTTGCCTTGAGGTGGCTACTGCTGACAAAAATTTAGTGCGCAAGTCTTCGCTCAGCTGTGTGGTGTGCAAGGTTCCCAAGGCTTCGATCTCATTCCTTGTGTTTCTTTTCCAAAGTTCGACCGTCTGATATAGCTCTAGCTTGGACTTACAGAGGTGCAAAATCGGGCCTACACAATCGGACTCGCTTGAAATTAGTGTCATTCAAGCGATATGTTGTATAGTTGTCCATCCGGGATCTGCTGCCCAACATCAATGTGCACCCTGATACTGTGCCAAGAGCCAAAATTCCTGACCATTCTTTGCAGATGCTTATGCGTGCAAAAATCCGCAGCAATTGCAGCACACAGAAATGCCATGCAGCACAGCTTGCGCAATGCCGATGCATAGGAAAGGCAGCACCTCGGTGGCTGCTGACAGAGATGGAATGCAGAAAAAAGTCGCATCTGATGCAAACCGTTCACCTCATTTACTACATGTAGTATGCAAGGCATGACAAGAGGTTATCATGAGATGTTGTAGCTCTGGCTCATACTGGGCCAGGACAGGCAATGGGCCTGCTCAAGACAGCTGACTTGCCGACACCAGAGATGATGTTCACATGCCCATGCAATGCAGCATCAAACAGGTATTTTGCAGTCTGCTCAAAGGGCAGCCTCATCAGCACGCCCTCTTTTGTCTTCTCTACTCCAGACCTGGTAATGCCTAGCACTTATCCCTGCATACCACGCCTTGTTAGTTTACACCTATACCTCCCTGCCCAGGTGTATCCCAAGCGCACTAGGAATGGTGATGATAAGGCTGTAACATAGCAGCAATGCACAGGTTACAGCAGCTGGGCTCGAACAGGCATCATAAAGGCTTAGCCGTCAAAGGATGCTTTCAGAAATGCCTGCAAGCGCGTTGCATGGAGGTGCATGCAACTTGCACTGTAGACAGCAACTCACTTGTGCACTGGGTAAATTGAGGTTACAGCGTCCTGCTGCATGTGTGTCAGGAGACCATATTGCGTGACATACTGGATCTTGCAAACACATGTCACAAACAAGTGCTTGAAATCACAACGCATCTGAATGCATATCAGCCTGTCTCCTTACCTTGCAGGTCATGCAGTCAGCCAACAATTTGGTGTGGCGCACATTGACAGCTATCCCAAAAGCTGTCATTTTCTTGAAAGTGAGGCAGCCAGTGCCACTATTATCTCTGAAAATCACAACGGACAATGAATGCAAGTTTGCATTAATTGATTTGTAAAGTCAACAATAGTGGCACGGGCTGCCTCAATTGGAAAAATGTTCCAGGTCTGCATGATGCCATTTTTAGTCTGTGTGCCCAGTACCCCAAGATTGCCCATGACCTTGGCAGCTCGTACCCCTCAACAAGCACGCAGAACCTGCATTTCATGCAAGTCCTTTTCTATGCATTGCTGTTGGGCCGAAATGTGCACAGCAGTATTACAGTGTAGACACAGTGTCACAGTATGTAAACACAGTGTCACAGTGAACAGCAGTGCATTGGATGAGAAGCATATGCTGGGCACCCACAATGGCCTTGCTCAGGCGCCCAGGCAGCAGCTGGCTGTTGCGAAAGCAGACATACCCATCTGAAGGGCACATAATAATAATAATAATAATAATAATAATAAAAATGCTTTCCAGCTCATGATGAGCTAGGTACGTGCAGGACAAGTCTTGTCTCTCCAGAGCAGCCTGTCTTGTGCATCCCTATAAGGCCTACTAATACGACAGTTTGGACAATCACGTAATGCAACATCATTGAAACTAGACCTGGGGCGGCCAGGTGGGCGAAGCCCCTTGACTTCACCAAACAAAAAGCTTCTTAGGCAATCTATCGTTAGGCATCCTGAAAACATGACCTAGCCACCTGAGTCTTTTGCCTTGCAGCTGAGACTCCACAGATAGGGTGTTGCACCTATTCAGTATGACAACATTTGGCA
>JAABUP010010835.1_pt1 | contig 10603 bp, 17 predicted proteins | sample 5559201 | NCBI WGS metagenome assembly JAABUP01 (sample SAMN10711887, study PRJNA513373) | rock metagenome | isolation source: Antarctica rocks | place: Antarctica | reverse complement strand
GCCGCCGGTGCCCTGAGCGTCGCCCTGCTGGTCGCCGTGACCTTCGTCCTGGGCACCGGTGAGCTCTTCGCCGAAAGCGCCGCCCTCGCCCTGGTCCCCCAGCTGGTCGCCGCCTCGCAGCTGGAGCGGGCCAACGGCCGGCTGCAAGCCGGTGAGGTCACCGCCGGGCAGTTCGCCGGCCAGGGCCTGGGCGGGGTGGCGTTCGCGGTCGCCCTCGCACTGCCGTTCGCCCTCGACGCCGCCACGTTCCTGCTGTCCGCGGCGCTCGTCCTCAACCTGCGCACCCCGACCCGGCGTACGCCGCCGGCGGCATCGCTGCGGCGGCTGCCCGCCGAGACAGCCGAAGGGTTGCGCTGGCTCGCCGGTCACCGGCTGCTGGCCATCCTGTGTGTCCTGCTCGCCGTCCTGGCGGCGGTGTCCGGCGCCTTCTGGGCCGTCGCCGAACTCTACGCCGCCAGCATCCTGGGTCTTGGCCCCACCGGCTTCGGGGTCCTGCTAGCCGTCGGCGCCGCCGGGTCGCTGGCCGGCAGCCTGCTCGCCGAACCCCTCGCCGCCCGGCTCGGCACCGCCGGCGCCATCCGCTGGCCGTCGCCGTCGTCACCATTGCCATGCCGGCCTCGCCGCCACCCGCAGCCCGCTGGTCGCCGGCGCCCTGCTCGTGGTCAACGGGGTCGCGGTCCTGGTCTGGAACGTCGTCACCGTCTCCCTGCGCCAAGCGATCATCCCCGACCGCTCGCTCGGGGCCTGCAGCCGCCGGGGTCGGCCGACAAACCGTTCGCCTGCCCGGCAGGCAGCCAGAAGGATGGGCACATGCTCGCACCAGCCCCAACCGACGTCGTCCTGGCAGCGGCGGCGCTCACCCCGCTGGCAGCAGTACCCGACCAGGACCCCCGCTGGGAGCAGCCGGCCGTCCCAACCCTGTGGCCCGCCGACCGGGCGTTGCAGCACATCACCGACGCGCTGCTGTACTACGCCGGCCATGTCGCCCGCCGGGCCGCCCGGCGCCTGCCGCCGCTTCGCACCGAAAGCTTCGCACCACCATCGGAGCTGCTCGACAACGTCCTGACCGCCGCCCATGTGCTCACCGGGCTGCTGCGCGACCTGGGCACCGGGCGAGCCTGGCACCCCAGCGGCCAGGCCGACGCCGCCGGCTGGACCGGCATGGCAGTCACCGAGATCCTCGTCCACGGATACGACACCGCTACCGCGCCGGCGTCACACTCCCCCTTCCCGCCCAGGTCTGCGCCCGGACCGTCGCCCGCGTCTTTCCCTGGATGCCCACCGGCACCGTCGCCGGCACTGGCGCCGGCATAGTCGCCGCCGACCAGCTGCTGCTGGCCACCACGGGCCGCGTCCACCTCGACGGGCTGGCCTGCGACCCGCACTGGTGGTGGCAGTCCGCGCCGCTGTCAGAGTGGGACGGCCAGCCCCGCCGGCGAACCGCCCGGTCCTCCCAGCAGCCAGCCTGAGCCTGAGCAACCCGGCGCAGCGCCCGGGCGGTCTGGCCAGCCGTGCGGCAGCACGTGCTGACGCCCCGTCCGCGCAAGGAGACCGATGCCGAACGACCCGGTCACCGGCGAGCAAAGGAGCCGGCCGACGATGTACGTCATGGTCGGGCTGCCGGCATCGGGCAAGACCACCCGGCCCGGCAGCTCGAGGCCGACTGCCCGAGCGCTGCGGCTGACCCCCGACGAGTGGATGATCCCGCTGTTCGCACAGGCCGAGGCCGGTGGCAAGAGGGACGTGCTCGAGGGCCGGCTCGTGTGGCTGGCGATCCGGATCCTTGCGGTAGGGGTCGACGTGATCGTGGACTTCGGGGTCTGGAGCAAGAACGAGCGTTCGGCGCTTCGCCACCTCGCAGCCCAGGCCGGAGCCGACTGCGAGCTGGTGTACCTGGCGGTGGAGGAGGCCGAGCAGCGCCACCGGGTCGAGGCCCGCTTGCCGGCCGGGGCGGGTCGACCGCCTGGGACGTGAGCTCGTCGTGGTCCTTGCAGATCCACCCTGGGCCCACGAGATCCAGGTGGGATCGGGCCGGTTGCGAGCGCGTCGGTTGACCCCTGGCTGGAAACGGCGGTGGTGGTCATCGAGCGCCATTCCCCAGCGAGGTGGCTCAGAGCTTCTTGTAGTACCGGACCAGGGGCAGTGCAGTGAATCCGGCGCGTTCGTAGGTGCGCCGCGCCGGGGCGTGCCCTGGGTCGCCACCGGTCGCGATGACCGCGAGGCTGCAACCCGATCTGCGGATGTACTCGACGGCCAGCTCCGTCAAAGCCCCGCCAATGCCTCTGCGTTGGTGATCCGGATCGACCGCGATCATGTCGACCTCGCCGGTGCTGGCCTCCGGGTCCACGAGTACGGCGACAAAGCCGGCCGGACGTCCGTCCGCCTCCGCGACCCAGACACTGGCCTCACCCGACAGGCAGGCCGCGCGGACCGCCTGAGCCTGCGTGCTGGGCCAGTCCGGGTACAGCCGGAGGAAGACATCTCGGCCGAGCATCTGCTCGAACGACGCGAAGACCGGAGCCCCTGCCCGTACCGAGAACGCGACCACGTCCTCGACGTCGGTCGCCAGCAGAGGGCGAACAGGCAGTCCCACGACCCCAGCATGGGTTAGGCGGTCAACGATTTTAGGTGTGCCCGACCCGTGATTGTCACTGGCCTCGGCGTCCGTCGATCCGCTCGCGCAACAGGTCGACGTGACCCAAGTGGCGGGAGTACTCCTCAACCATTCCGACCAGCACCTCACGCAGCGACATCGACCCTCCGTCGCTGCCGTGCCGATTCTCGGGATCGTCGGCGGTGACGTCGAGACTAGGCGCCTGCGCCACCCACCGGGTGGAGAAGTCGACCTCCGAGTGCCATGCCTCCCACGCCTGGGCAACCACCTGCGGGTCGGACACGGCACCATCAAAATCGCCATCGCGGTCGGTGTCGGAGGTGTACAGCTTGGGCACGTCCTGGCCCGCCATCAGCACCCGGAACGTCGCGCGCTCCATCTCGGCCAGGTGTCGCACCAGTCCCAGCAGTGACATCGTCGACGGCTCGATGGGCCGCCGCGCCATGGCCTCCACGTCGAGTCCCGCACACTTCATCTCCAGCGTGAGGCGTCGGCAGCGCAGGGATTCGACCAGCGTGATGCGCTCGTCGCCCAGCCTCGGTCGGTGCTCGCGCGGGTCATCGGCAGACGGCTTGCCGTCCTCGGTGAACATGTCGGCGCGTCGGGTCGCGGCCATGGCCGCGAGTATCGGCGCTGCGCATAGCCGAGACAAGCGATCAACAAGATCCTCGCCGGATCAGCCGAGGAACTGCCGGCGCTCCGGGCCTGACCGTCGAGCAACTGCTCGACTCACCGTTCGTCCTGCTGGCCCGTGGCGCCGAGGCAGCCGCCGACGAACTCCGGCGCCGCCAGCAGCTGTACGGCTTCGACTCGTTCACCACCCACCAGCCGAGCCCGGAAGCCCTCGGCGAAGTCATCACGGCCTACCGCCCAGCCAGCAGCCACGAGCCGGGCTGCGTCAGCCTCCCGCGCACGATGGTCCGCCCGAGCAGCCGGAAGAGTCGGGGCGCGGCGCACGCAACAAGGCGCTCAGTCGTCACCCAAGCCCTGGTTCTCGCGGAAGCCCAGGCGTTCGTAGAGCGCCACAGCGGGGTTGCCGCGTGTGACAGCAAGGGTCCAGTCGGTGTACCCGAGGGCCCGAAGACGTGCAGCGCTCTGACTGATCAGCGCGGTGCCTACGCCGCGTCCGCGGCACTGCGGCAGCACGAGCACAAACGCCAGGAGGGGGCGGCGCCGCCACTCGGTGACGACCACAGCCCCCACCATGTCCTGGTCGCACTCGGCCACCAGGCTCGCCGAGGGCACCAAAGGCCCGTAGCCGCCCGCGACGGTCCTGTCCGCCTCCGCCCGATGCTCCTCAGGCGTCTCCCCTGCATCGTCCACGGTGCCAGTGAAGGCCAACATCATCAGCTGACCGAGTCGCTCTGTGTCGAACGGGTCCAGCATCCGCACCCGGATTGGCTGCTCGAGGGCTTGCAGCGGTACCGCCAGCAGGTCACCCAGCATGGGAACGACGTCGCGCGGCACCCCCGCAACCTAACGAGCACCCGCGATCAGCCCCGACTCGAAGGCTCACACCGACGCGTCCCGGTGGCCGATCGGCTACTGCGTTGGCTCGCCGTCGGCTGGCGGGTCCGCGCGCATCAGGACGCCGACCCCGCCGTCGAAGGGTTTGCCCAGGTAGCTGGCTGCTCGTCCTGCCTCGATGAAGCCGAGACGCGCGTGCAGTGCTAGGGAGGCGCGGTTGCTGGCGCTGGTGAGAAACCACGCTGCCTGGTCGCGCTGCCACACCCAGGTTAGGCGGCGGCGGGTGAGCTCCTCGCCGATGCCCCGACGGCGCCATGCCGGAGCCACCACCAGCCCGGTTAGATACATCCCGGCCGTCGCCTGGTCGTCCTCGCCTCGCGGCTCGCACCAATTGGCTTTGCCGTAGCCGACCGGCTCGCCCCCAATGAAGGCCAGCAACAAGCAGTAGTCCGAGCGGCTGAGAGCTTGGTGCATCCGCTGCCGCCAGGTCCTGGAGCTGCCCGCGATAGACGGCGTGCACGAGTGGAAGGCGGTGCAGAACTGGAGCGGGCCCAGATCGCTGCCGCTGTGGCTCGACGACCCCGACTGGTATGGCATGAACGCCCGCGACACCACCCGCGCCCGAGCCACCGGGCTGGTCACCCGTTTCCTGGAGCAGACGCTCACCGACACCCTCGCGTGGAAGCTGACGCGCCCCGAACCCGGGCCGCATGGTGCTGGCCTCACCGACGACGAGGAACGTCGCCTGCTCGACTCCCTCGCAGGCGCCGCCCGATAGCTGATCGACCTGCGGGACGTGCTCCGCGAGGTCGGCCGTCGTGGAGTGGGCACCGCCTTGCCACGGGGATCAGCGAGACTGACAGACGTGTCCTCGGTTGTCGCGGTCCGGCGCTACCCGCTGAAGAGCGCTCGAGGCGAGCGCCTGCAGTCGGTTGACGTGGACCGGGAGGGGCTGCGCTCGGACAGGACCTGGGCATGCATCGACCTAGAAGACGGCACGGTGGGCAGCGCGAAGCACCCTCGGCGGTGGGGCCGGCTGCTCGAGGTGGCCGCCCAGGTCGAGGAGCGCAACGGGACCGCAACCGTCACAGTTGCAGTGGCGGGTCGGCGGGCGGTAGCAGGTAGCGCAGAGGCCGACGCGGCGCTCAGCCAGCACCTGGGGCGTTCGGTGCGGCTCACCCAGGTCGTGCCGGAGCAGGCCATGTTGCACCGCCAGTTGCCCGACGACGAGGGACTGGTGCCGGACTGGATGAGCGACGCGACCGCCGGCCAGGAGATGATCACCGAGGTGTCAGGCGCTCAGCCAGGTGGCCGGTTCGTGGACTTCGGCTCTGTGCACCTGGTAACCACAGGGGCACTTGAGCGGCTCGCGCGACAGCTCGGGCGCCCGGCCGTCGAAGCATCGCGGTTCCGGCCCAACCTCGTTGTCGACGCCCCGCGGGACCCCGAGCCTGGCCAAGAGCTACGGGTCGGGGACGTCGTCCTGCAGGTCGTCCTCCCCACCCCAGGTTGCGTCGTCCCGGGGCTGAACCCCGAAGCGGGAGCGCCAGTCGACCAGCAGCTGCTGGGCACTCTGGCCCGGCACCACCGAACCGCTGTAGCGGACTTCGGGACAGCGGCGTGCTTCGGGGTCTACGCCGAGGTCCTGCACCCTGGACGAGTCAAGGTTCACCACAGCATCCGCTAGTCGATCGCCTACCAGCACTACAGGTTGGCCAGGGCCTGGTAGGCGGCTTGGACACGGATGGCTTCTCCGGTGGCCTTCAGGTCAAGCAGTAGGCCGCGGACAATGGCGAGCGCCAGGGTGGCTTGTGCCTGGACGTGGGTGGGGTCCTGACCGCCGGCGATGAGCGCAGCCTCAAGGTGGGGTAGCCAGTCGTGCACGGTGGCGCGGGCGAAGTCGGGGTGCTGGTGGGGTGCCTGAGTGGCGAGCGCGCCGACCGCGCCAAACAGCAGAGAGTACGGGCGGCTGGCTGGTGCCTGCACGAGGTCGGCGAGGACGACGACGAGTGACCGCAGGTCGCCAACGAGATGACGCGCGAGGTGAGATCGAAAGTCGCTGAGCATCTGTGCGCGGGCCTGCTCGAGCGCAGCGCCGATCAGTCCGTCACGTGAGCCGAAATGGTGCACCAGCACCCGCGGACTCTCACCCAGCCCGTCGGCGAGGGTCACGAGGGTGACCTGCGCGGTCCCCATCTCAAGCAGGATCCGGCACGCGCGGTTCCGCAGGTCGGCACGGCGCCGCTCGTCGCGCGGTCGACCCCTTTGTGTAACGTCGTTACGCGAACCGGCCGGCAGCGAGGAGGGCGACACCATGACGGAGACGGTGTCAGGAGAGCGCGGGCAGCAGATCGAGCGGCTCTACGCCGCGTTCAACCAGCGCGACGTCGAAACCGTGCTCGCCGCTCTGACCGACGACGTCGTGTGGGCCAACGGGATGGACGGCGGCCACGTGCACGGCCACGACGGCGTGCGCAGCTACTGGACGCAGCAGTTCACCCAGATCCGTTCGACGGTCCAACCGCAGCGGCTGTGGCAGCAGCCCGACGGGCGCGTGGCCGTCGCCGTCCACCAGGTCGTCCAATCCATCGACGGGTCGCAGCTGCTCGCCGACACCACCGTCCGCCACGTCTTCACCTTCGATGACGACCAGGGCCTGGTCCGGCGCTTCGACATCGAGTGAGCAGGCGCTGCTGTGTATGGCGCCAGGTGGGGTCACACCGACGACCGAAGGAACAGCGCGGGTCGTCTCAGTAGCCGAACCGCTGAGCGGGACGATCGGTGTCAGCCGGTCTGGGTCAGTTGTTTGAGCATGGCGGTGAAGTGTGGCTGTTGGTCGTCGAGGCGGGCGAAGAAGGTGTGGTCGACGGCTTCGACGGTCGCGTTGGCCGCGTTGGCGAGTTCGGCCCCGCGGGGCGTGGCGGTGAGGGCCCGTGCGCGGGCGTCGGTCGGGTGTGGGCCGCGAACGATGAGGCCCTTGGCTTCCAGGGTGCGCAGCACCTGGGAGGTCATCATCGGGTCGGTGTGTGCGTGTGCGGCGAGCTCACGTTGAGTTACCGGAGTGTCTGAGTTCAGCCAGGTGAGGGAGGCGAGCAGTACGAATTGGACGTGGGTGAGGTCGAAGGGATGTAACGCGGCGCGTTGCGCGGCTTGCCAGGTGTTGGTCAGCTGCCACAGCAGCAGGCCTGGGCTGTCGTGCGCGGCGCCGAAGTCGCTGCTCAGTCCGTTACCGACGACGCAGCCGGCGTCGGTCATGCTTGCGCGTGCATCGCGTCGCGCAGGATCTCGACATCGGCCGGGTCCAACGACACCAGCCCGCGGCGCAACTGGTGACCCCAGTTCGGGCCGGACGTCAGCGCAAGCCGGGTTGTGACCTCCTCGATCAGGACCGGCCGGGTCTGTTCGTATCGCACGCGGCGGCGGAAGGGCCGACAATCGCCCTCGTCGGCCTGCCAGATCTCGTCGTCGGCGAGCACGCCGAACGCGGTGAACTGGCGTAGTGGTGTCTTGTCGCCCAGTCGCTGGACCGGGGAGTAGTAGATGAGCGTGTCGCCGGGGTGCATCCGGGTCAGGCCAGCGCGCTTACCGTGCCCGATCTGGGCGATCCCGCGGCTGACGCCGCGCTGCACGTGCTCAGCTGATACCACCCCCAGCCAGCCGCTCACCGGTGTTCGACCAGGGCGACGAGGCGGTCCAGGTCAGCCTGGGCGGAGTTTCGGAACCCGCCGCCCATGATCTTGGCCCACAGCCACGACAGCGGCCCCGACATGGTGACGAGCACATCTAGCCTGGACCCGGTTCCGTCAGAAACGGCAGTGTGCTGAAACACCAGCCGCGCGCCGGGCAGCATCGAGGTGTCGGTGTACTCCCGACCCGGTGTGCAGGCGCTGATCACAAACTTCACCTTCGGGCCGCCTTTCGGTTTCAACACCCCTGCCGTGCCGGCCGTGACCGGGCCGTCAACCCGGACCCATTCGGTGTCCGGTGACCACTGCGGCCACGTGTCATGCTCGACCCACCTGGCGAAGAAGGCATTAGGATTAGCAGTGGAGGTAGCGGCACCTCGGCCAAGTTCTGTCATCGGGATAGTATGCGCGCATACTAGCGGCTGGGCAAGGTGCGTCGTGCCGTTCCGTAAGCCAGTGAGCGGAACGACCGGCTCAGGAGTGCCTCGCGTGATCCTTCCGAAGATCCGCGACCCTCGCTTCGTGACGATCCGTCGCGGTGGGACCCTGACCGACTCGGACCATCATCTCCTCGCCCTGTGGGCGGCCTCGTGCGCCGAGCACGTCCTGCACCTGTTCCAGTCAGCCGAGCCTCAGGACTCTCGACCGCGTCAAGCAATCGAGCACGCCCGCGCGTGGGTCCGTGGTGAGGTCTCGATGATGCAGGCACGCGCGGCGGGCGGCCATGCAATGGGGGCTGCTAGAAACCTGCGTGGAGCGGCACGGAACGCCGCCTACTCCGCTGGCCAGGCCGGCGCCGTCGCGCACGTCGCCGCGCACGACCTCGGTGCAGCCGCCTACGCGATCAGGGCCGCACGTGCTGCCGCGCCGCAGGTCGAGGGCGAGGCTGCAAGACGACTCGAGTGCCGTTGGCAACGCGACCAGCTCCCGGACGCGATTCGTGAGCTCGTGCTCGACGACCAGCGGCTGCGCAACGACATTTGCTGGTCTGTCTTCGACTGCTGAGCCCGGAGCGCCGACACTGCGGTGCGCCAGCCGAGCGGATGCCGGGAGCTGCCTCCGGCTCCAACGACGGTCACCACCTGTTCTGATAGTCGACCCCTCAGCGGTGTCAGCTACCCGGGAGCTGTTGGGCATCGGGCGGCGCCTGGGTGCGGTAGTGATACCGGCACATCTCGGTGAAGCCCGTCCGGTTGTACAGCCGGCAGGCCGAGTGGTTGTCGCTCTCGACCTGGAGGTACATGCCGTCCGCTCCCCGGGCGCTCGCCCAACCGGCGAGCATAGCTTAGCTAGGACGCTGCGGGCCGCGCCCCGGCCACGGGCCTGCGGGAGGGTGGCCATGCCGAAGACGTCGGCCCAGCCACCGTCAACTACTGCGCGACCCACTGCCAGGACCTCGTCGCCCTCCACCGCGCTGGCGTACGCACTGTGCTGGCTCACCCGGGCAAGCACGTCCGACTCGACGCGGGGGTCGCTGCCGTGGCCGGAGACGGCGTGCCACACCTGCACCCACGCGGGTGTCGGGGTCTGGTCCAGCCGGACGTGCGGCCCGTCCGCGCGTACCCGGGCCTGGACATCGGCGGTCAAGGCCACCTGCAAAGACATCGGACCGTCCCAGCGGTAGCCGCGCTCCGCCAGGGTGGTGTCCAGGTCCGCCGGGCACGCGCCCGGACTGATCTGAAACCTCGTGGCGATACCGAAGCCTGCGTAGAACCTCTCGGCGACTGAGATCCGTTGCGCCAGCTCGTCCTGGCGGGCTTCGCCGTGCGGCAGCACAGTCGCTATCCACCAGGAGGGGCTCGAGGAGTGCCGCAGCGACCAGCCGCCGACATGCTCGACGTGCTCCGCGGGCTGGGCGCTGGCCGCTCTCTCCTGCAGGGCCCGCACGGTGACCGGGCTGCGCGGGATCAACGATGACACGGCACCGACTCTTCCATTCCTCGGGTGTTGCACCGCGGACCGGTCGCTCGAGCTGGTCCTCCGCGTCTCACTGCGCCCCTGGCTGACCGCGACATCCGGCACGGCTGACGGGGAAGGGCCGCGAGGTCGGTCCGGCTGTGCCCGCCCGGGGCCGGCGTCAGCTGAGAGCGGCGGCGAGGACAGCGAGGGCGGAGCGGGGAGACGCGTCGAGCAGCGCCGGCAGGTCGCCGCCGGTGTCGGCCAGGAACCCGGCGGCGATGTTGGCGAACGAGGACACCACCGTCGGGACTTGCCAGGCCGGTAGGCCGGCTCGGGTGAGTCCCTCGCGCAACTCAGTGAGATCGGTGGGCTCATAGGACACGTCTCTGCCGGTAGCGCCGCCGACCGTGCGGGCGATGTCAGCGCCGGAGACGGCTCGGTCTCCGACGAGCTCGTAGATCCTTCCACGGTGGCTCGCCGCGTCGGCCGTGATCTTTGCAGCGACGTCCGCCAGGTCCTCCCGCGCGACAGCAGCCCACTTGCCGTCGCCCATCGGCCCGTCGTACGTGCCGGTCGCCGCCGCGTGCCTCGCGCCCGGGACGGCCAGCTCGGCGTACAGGCCGTTTCGCAGGATCGTCCAGTCGGCGCGCCCGGACATGAGCCGTCGCTCGGTCCACCGGTGCGTCAGCGCGAGCGCCAGACAGTCCCCAGCCGCGGTGAGGCTGGTGTACACGATGTGTCCGACGCCAGCCCGCTCCGCGGCGTCGATCGCGGCACCGTGCCGGGTGATGACCGTGTCGTCCTCTCCTTGGCTAGTGTCCGCCGCCGTTAATTCGTTTGAGAAGTCGTGCGATGGACTCGAGGATCTGGTCGGCGGTCTTAGTCCAGATGAACGGCTGGGGGTTGGCGTTCCAGTTCGTGATCCAGGCGCGGATGT
>JAABUP010010834.1_pt1 | contig 10603 bp, 10 predicted proteins | sample 5559201 | NCBI WGS metagenome assembly JAABUP01 (sample SAMN10711887, study PRJNA513373) | rock metagenome | isolation source: Antarctica rocks | place: Antarctica | reverse complement strand
GCCGCGCTGGGCACCACGATCGGGGTGGACACCTTCGACGGGCGCCGGGAGTTCGAGGTGAGGCCGGGCACCCAGCCGGGCCAGCAGATCGTGCTCGACGGCCTGGGTGTCCCGCACCTGCAGAGCACCGGTCGCGGCAACCTGATCATTGCCGTCGACGTGTCCGTGCCGACGAAGCTGGACGACCGCCAGGAAGACCTGCTGCGCGAGCTGGCCCGGCTGCGGGACGAGGAGTCGCCGCAGGGCGAAATCAACGCTCCAGGGCACCACGGGCTGTTCTCCCGGCTCCGCGGCGCTTTCCGGTGACGGCCGGTCAGGGGTCCGCTGGTGAGGGGCCGCCCTCGGCCGGCCGGTCGGTCGTCGTGACCGGGGGAGCCGGCGGGATCGGCCGGGCGATCTGTACCGCCTTCGCCGCTCTCGGGGACCGGGTCGCCCTGGTGCACCGGCCGGACTCGCGCGACCGCGCCGGAGCAGTGCTCTCCGGCCTGCCCGGGGACGGGCACGCTGCGGTGGCCGGGGACCTCGCCACCGCCGCCGGCGCCCGCAAACTGGCCGCCGACGCCGCCGCGGCGCTCGGCGGGATCGACGTGCTGGTCAACAACGCCGGGGCGGGCATCGCCCACCCGCCGCTGACCACCGACGCCGAGGAGTGGGCGGCGGCCTGGGAGCAGGTGCTGGCGGTGAACCTGCTCGGCCCGGTCAACCTCACTCACGCCGCGCTCCCGTTCCTGCGCGAGTCCTCGGCGCCGCGGGTGGTCAACGTGTCCAGCCGCGGCGCCTTCCGCGGCGAGCCGGACATGCCGGCCTACGGCGCCAGCAAGGCGGCGCTGAACTCGTTCACGCAGTCGATGGCGCTGGCGCTGGGCCCGGTCGGCATCGCCGTGTCCGCGGTGGCGCCCGGGTTCGTCGACACCGGGATGGCGCGCTGGGAGTCCGGCCCCGCCGAGCGGCGCGACGCCATCCGCGCGCAGTCGCCGCTGAACCGGGTCGCCCGGGCCGACGAGGTCGCCGACGCGGTGGTCTACCTGGCCGGTGCCGAGTGGGCGACGGGGTCGATCCTCGACCTGAACGGGGCCAGCTACCTGCGCTGAGCGGTCTGGCCCCTCGGTGTCCTGCCCCCGATCAGCCGCCTGCAACCAACCTGATGGCCAGGTACACCTGGACGCCGTCGGGCGCCTGTGACAGAATCGAACACGTGTTCGAGTCGGTTGCTCCCCCTGTGCGGAAGTCGGCCGCCTCGACGGGTGTGCAGTCGCCGGCCGGCGACCTGACGACTGCGGTCGGTGCGGTGCTGGACCGTCTGGGCACGCTCGTCCGGCAGGCCGACGACCTGGCGCCGACCGTCCGCACGGTCGAGCTGCTCGATGCGGTCGCCGCGCTCGAGCACGCGCAGACACTCGTCGCGCTGGCCCAGGCGAAGGTGCTCGCGGCGCTGACGGTCGTCGAGCCGCTGCCGTATCAGCCCGGGAACGGCCTGACTGCTGCGGTGCGGCTGCACGCGGAGGAGACGACGGCCCACGAGGTCGCGGCCACGCTGCGCTGCTCGGTGTCCGTCGCGCGAGACCGGCTGGCCACCGCCGGAGCGCTGGCCGGGGTGAGTGCTGCCGTCTCGGCGGCGACGGACGGCTCGCTGCGTTGGTGGCAGCTGCGTCGGACCGCCGACGCGGTGGTGACGATGCCCGCGGCCGCGAGGGCGGAGGTGGACCGGCGGATCGCCGAGGACGCGGCCGCCGGCCGGTGCGCCAGCCGGTTCTCGGCCCGGCTGACGCGAGCGGTTGTCGCAGCCGACCCGGCACACGCGGACGCGCGCCACGACGAGTCGGTCGCGGACCGCCGGGTGACGGTGCGACCGGTCGATTCGGGGATGGCGTGGTTCGGTGCCTGCGTGGCCGCCGAAGACGCGCTCACCATCGGGCGCTGCCTCGACGAGCTGGCCGATACGGAACCGGGTGGACGGTGGACACCCGTCGACTCCCCAGCCGAGACGCCCGGAGCGTCCAGGCCGGACGTCCGTACGTTGGACCAACGGCGAGCCGACGCTCTCGTCGGGCTCGCCCGCACCGTGCTGGACGATCTGCACGCCGCCGGCGTCGGCCGCCGGGCGAACGAGAGCGGCGGCGCGGCGCCCGGCGTCGTGCCGAGGTCCAGCTTGTCGTCTCGGCCGAGACGGTGCTCGGGATCTCCGACGCACCAGGTGACCTTGGCGGGTACGGCCCGGTCGGGCCGGCCCAGGCGCGTCGGATCGCCCACCTGGCCGGGACTACCTGGCGGCGGGTGCTGACCGACCCGGCGACCGGTGTAGTGCTCGACCGAGGCCGGACCGCGTACGCCGCAGCCGCACCGCTCGCCGAGCACGTCCGGGTCCGGTTCGGCGGTCGGTGCACCCGAGCGGGCTGCCCGCAGGCCGGCGCCGACCTCGATCACGCCACCGCCTGGCAGGACGGCGGCACGACCGGCGTCGGCAACCTCCACCCGGTGTTCCGGTGCTGCCACACCGCGAAGCACACGGGTTGGACCGTCCGGATCGACCGCGACGGGACGACGACGTGGGCCACCCCGCACGGCCGCTCGGCGAGCACCCATCCCGCCGACCTCCGACCGGAGGACCGGGTCCGGACCGCCGATCCGCCGCTGCCCGCGCACGAGCGGTCCGAGGTCCCGGCCTGTCGCGCCGTCCGAGTGGTCCGGGACCGGTCCGCCGAATCCGTCGGTCACGAGGCCGCCTGGCTGCGTCGACTGCAGCGGTCGACCGGATCAGAACCGCCGATCGTCCGCGAACACGATCCGCCTCCGTTCTGACGGTTGCGTCGCTGCCGGTGTCACCACCTGAGGCCGGTTGTGGCGGCCACCCTTCGCGGCAAGACTCTCCGGGTGGCTGACGCGACCCTGTTCCAGCGGATCATCGCCGGCGAGATCCCCGGCGAGGTCGTCGCGGAGTCCGAGCACGCGATGGCGCTGCGCGACATCGCGCCGACCGCTCCGACGCACGTCCTGGTGGTGACCCGCGTGCCGTACCCGGACGTCGCGACCCTGGCGGCACAGGACCCCGACGCCCTGGTCGACCTGCACCGGCTCGCCGCCCGGGTCGCCGAGCGGGAGGGGCTCACCGCCGACGGCGAGGGGTGGCGGCTGGTGTTCAACAGCGGTCCGCGCGCCGGCCAGTCCGTGCCGCACGTGCACGGACACGTCATCGGCGGCCGCGACCTCGGGTGGCCGCCCGGCTAGCCTGGGGGGCAGCGACCACACTCCCGCCAGAAAGGTCGGTCAGGTCCGCGACGGACCGCCTATGACGACTTCTTCCCTCCGGCCCGACAGCGCGTCCGCCAACCCGGCCCCGGCCGGGTCCGCATCCACCTCCGGCGGCAGTGCGCAGACCACGATCGTCGTCCCGTCGAGCATCGACATGGTCAGCCTGCTCGGTAGCCGGGACGAGCTGCTCCGGGTGGTGGAGGCCTCGTTCCCCGCCGACATCCACGTCCGCGGCAACCAGGTGACGGTCACCGGCCGCGCCGAGGAGGTGGCCCTGGTGGAGCGGCTGTTCGACCAGCTGGTGACCGTCGTCCGCACCGGGCAGGGACTGACCCCCGACGCCGTCGAGCGCAGCGCGCAGATGATCCGCGACGACGCCTCGACCAGCCCCGCCGACGTGCTGACGCAGAACGTCGTCTCCCACCGCGGCCGGACGATCCGCGCCAAGACGCTGAACCAGAAGCGCTACGTGGACGCGATCGACCGCAACACGCTGACGTTCGGCATCGGCCCCGCGGGGACCGGGAAGACCTACCTCGCGGTGGCGAAGGCGGTCCAGGCCCTGCAGGCGAAGAAGGTCAACCGGATCATCCTCACCCGCCCCGCGGTCGAGGCCGGCGAGCGTCTCGGATTCCTGCCGGGCACGCTGTCGGAGAAGATCGACCCCTACCTGCGGCCGCTGTACGACGCGCTGCGCGACATGGTCGACCCGGACGCGATCACCCGGCTGATGACGTCCGGCGTGATCGAGGTCGCCCCGCTGGCCTACATGCGCGGACGCACCCTCAACGACGCGTTCATCATCTTGGACGAGGCCCAGAACACGACGCCGGAGCAGATGAAGATGTTCCTGACCCGGCTGGGGTTCAACTCCCGGATCGTGGTGACCGGTGACGTGACCCAGGTCGACCTGCCGCGGGGCAACGCCAGCGGCCTGCAGACCGTGGTCCGCGTGCTCGAGGGTGTGCCGGACGTTGGCGTCACGACGCTCACCGCCGGGGACGTCGTCCGGCACAAGCTCGTCGGGCGGATCGTCGACGCCTACGAGCGCTGGGACGCGCGGCAGGACGCATGAGCCGGACCCGACGGTGAGCATCGACGTCGTCAACGAATCGGCCGTCCCGGTCGACGGCGAGGCGCTGTCCCGCCTGGCCCGGTTCGCACTCGACCGGTTGCGGGTGCATCCCGCCGCCGAGTTGTCGGTGCTGCTCGTCGACACCGACGCCATGTCGGTGCTGCACGAGCGCTGGATGGGTGAACCCGGACCGACGGACGTGCTGAGTTTTGAGATGGACGAGCTGCGACCCGGCTCGGACGAGGAGGAGGCGCAGCCCGGGCTGCTCGGCGACGTCGTGCTGTGCCCGCAGGTCGCCGCCGACCAGGCCCGGACGGCCGGGCACTCCCTCGCCGACGAGCTGGACCTGCTCACCCTGCACGGGGTCCTGCACCTGCTCGGTTTCGACCACGCCGAGCCGGACGACCACACGACGATGTTCGGCCTGCAGGCCCGGCTGCTCGCGGAGTGGACCGGCGTCCGCGCCGGCCAGCCGCCGCTGGCGCGCCCGGCAGCGCCGCCGAGCGCTGTCGACCGCCTGCTGCCGTGAGCACCGGGTGGGGCGTCGCGGCCGTCGTCGTCCTCGTCGGGGTCGGGGCGATGCTGTCCGCGGTCGAGGCGGCGACCTCCACGATCAGCCACCTGCGTGCGGAGTCGCTGCTCCGGCAGGGTCGCCGGCACGCGGACCGGCTGCTGCGGGTTGCCGCCGAACCCGCGCGGTACCTGTCCACGGCCACCCTGGTCGGCGTCGTGGCGGAGACGACCGCGACCGTCGTGCTCGTGGAGCTGCTGCGCTCCGCGTTCGGCGCGGTATGGCCGGCCCTGCTGGTCGCCGCCGCGGCGATGTCGGTCATCCAGTACACGCTGGTCGGGGTGGGTCCCCGCACCCTCGGTGTGCAGCACGCCGAGGCCGTCGCCCTCGCCGGCGCCCGCCCCCTGCAGGCGTTGGAGGCGGTGCTCGGACCGGTCCCGGGCCTGCTGATCCTGCTCGGCAACGCGATCACGCCGGGGCGGGGCTTCCGGCACGGGCCGTTCGCCACCGAGGCGCGGCTGCGGGAGCTGGTCGACCTCGCCGAGGAGGACGCGGCCATCGAGTCCGACGAGCGGGCGATGATCCACCGCGTCTTCGACCTCGGTGACACCAGCGTCCGCGAGGTGATGGTCCCGCGGACCGACATCGTCGTCATCGACGCCGGCGCCACCCTGCGCGAGGTCGAGTCGGTTGCGCTGCGCAGCGGCTTCTCCCGGATCCCGGTGCTCGGCGAGGGATTCGACGACGTCGTCGGCATCAGCTACCTCAAGGACGTCGCCGGCCGGCTGTTCGACGACCCGGGAGCCCGGGACCTGCCGGTGTCGGCGGTCATGCGCCCCGCCGCCTTCGTGCCGGACTCCAAGCCGGCCGACGACCTGCTGCGGGACATGCAGGCCCGGCGTACCCACATGGCGGTGGTGGTCGACGAGTACGGCGGGACCGCCGGACTGGTGACCATCGAGGACGTGCTGGAAGAGATCGTCGGGGAGATCACCGACGAGTACGACACGGCGGTCGCCGCGCCGGAGCAGTTGCCCGACGGCGCGGTGCGGGTGCCCTCGCGGATGAGCGTCGACGACCTCGGGGAGCTGCTGGGGATGCCGCTGGACGACGAGGACGTGGACACGGTCGGCGGACTGCTCAGCAAGGGACTCGGCGTCGTTCCGATCCCGGGTGCGACGACGACGATCCACGGCCTGCAGCTGGTCGCGGACTCCACCGGCGGTCGGCGCAACCGGATCGGTTCGGTCGTCGTCAGTCGGGTGTCCGGGCCCCCGGACGGACCGGGCGAGGCTGGTCAGCCGGCCGGGTCGCTCGACGACGCGTCCGACGGGGCCGCCCCGGTGTCGACGTCGAGCAGCTGACGCAGCCCCGCGACGATCTGCCAGCCGGTCCCGTGCTGGGTGACCTGACCGACGCGCGGGTGTACCACGACGTCGGTCGGTGGGCTCGTCCCGGTCACCAGCAGCACCCGGACCTCGGGATGGTGGCGCAGCACGCTCGCGGCGAAGCGGGTGCCATCCATCTCGGTGCCGGACACGTCGTAGACGACGGCGACCATCGCCGGGTCGGCGTCCAGCGCCGCCAGTGCCGCGCCCGCATCGGCGGCCGCGGAGACGGCGAATCCGGCGCGGTCGAGAATCCGGGCCTGGACCGCCAGGTGCTCCGGGTCGGCGTCGACGACCACGACGCCCGACCGCGGACGGTCGCCGTCGTGTCCGGGTTGCCCGGCGCCCGGCTGGCCGCTCGACGCCGGGAGCACCACGCGCACGGTGGTGCCGACCCCGGGCCGGGAGGAGATGTCGAGCCGGCCGCCCAGTCGCTCGGCGATCCCCGACACCACCGACAGGCCCAGACCTTTGCCGAGCCCGGCCCCCTTGGTCGTGAAGAACGGGTCGCAGGCCCGGTCGCGGGTCTCGGCGTCCATCCCCGGCCCGTTGTCGGTGACCTCCAGGGCGACCGCCTCGTCGTCGTGCCCCGTCAGGTGCGTGCTCCGGACCCGGATCACCACGCGGGCCGGCTCCCCGTCGGCCGGCGGCGTCTCGGTGAGCGCGTCGCGTGCGTTGAGCGCCAGGTTGAGCAGCACCTGTTCCAGCTGGACGGGGTCGGCCAGTACCGGAGGGACCGGAGCGAGGTCGAAGTCGACCTGGACCCTGGACCCGCGCAGGCTCTCGACCATGGGCTGCATCTTCTCGGCCAGCCGGGCCGCGTCGACGGCGGTCGGCGCACCGTCCTGCTGACCCGCGAACAGCATCAGTTGGCGGGTCAGCGCGCTGGCCCGGGCCGCCGCGTCGAGGATTGCCCCCGCGTCCCCGACGGCGTCGCCGGGTTCACCGGCCAGCGCGTCGGACCGGATCATGTCGGCCCGCATCGTCATCACGGTCAGCACGTTGTTGAAGTCGTGGGCGATCCCGGCGGCGAGCAGCCCCAGACTCGCCAGCCGCTGCGAGCGGCGCATCGCCTCACCGGTCCGTACGAAGTCGGTCACGTCCTCCACGATCCCGGTGACCCGGGTCTCACCCCGGATGATCACCGGCCGGCCGAGCACCCGGATCGCCCGCGCCGGCTCCGTCGCGGTGTCGAACCGGCTGGTGAACGGCGCGGCCATGTCGACGGCGGCGCGGATGGTGCCGGTCACCCGCCGGCGGTCGGACTCCCCGACGGTCTCGAGCAGACCGTCGAGGGTGAGCGGGCGGGTCCGGGAGCGGAGTCCGAGCAACGCCGCGGCCGTCGAGCTGACGCTGACCCGGTCCGTGGTGGTGTCCCACTCCCAGCTGCCGACGACCGCCGCCAGGTCCTGCGTGTCGGCGTCGAGCTGATGAGACCGATCGGTCGCGGTGGGCAGCGGCTCGTCGCCGACCCCGGGTTGGACGCGCCAGACGAACCCGACCGCATCGCCCGCCGGGAACGCCCACCCGGTGACCCGTTCGAGCTCACCGGCCGCGCTCGTCGCCCCGAACGCCAGGGCCTCGGCCTCACCCGTTCGCAGGACCCGGTCCCACACCTCGTCGACGCCCGGGCCGGCATCCGTCCGCCGACCGAGTCCGGGGCCGAGCGACCACGTCGGGGGTCCGCCGTCCGCCGCCGGGAGCAGCCTGACCAGGTCGACGCTTACCTCGGCGTCCCGGACCAGCTGCGCCAGCAGCTCGTGGGACATGGCACGCCGCGGCTCATCCAGCACGCGCGCTCCGGTTCTGCCGGTCTTCGCCCTCGTCGTCGGTGGCCGCCTCGTCGGTTGCCCCGTCGTCGGTGTCCCGGTCGTCGGTGTCCCGGTCGTCGGGCTCGGGCTCCAGGTGCTCGCCGGCATCGGCACGGGCGTCGGGGGCGTCGAGCATGTACCCGACCCCGCGCACCGTCAGCAGCAGGGGTGTGTCGAACGGCCGGTCCAGCTTCACCCGCACACTGCGGACCAGGACGTCGAGGGTGTTCGCGTCCGGTTCCGCGGCGAAGTCCCACAGCGCGTCGAAGATCTCGTGGCGGGTGACCGTGGCCCCGCAGTTGCGGGCCAGCAGGTGGACGAACGCGAACTCCCGGGCGGCCATCGGAATTCGCGTCCCGGCCCGGGTGACCGAGCGGGAGCCCGGGTCCACGACGAGGTCGCCGACGGTGATGATCGGCTTGAGGGCGACGCGCGGCCGCCGCCACATCGCCCGCAGGCGTGCGCACAGCTCCGCGGAGTTGAACGGCTTGGGCAGGTAGTCGTCGGCGCCGGAATCCAGGCCGAGGACGCGGCTGGACACGTCGCTCAGCGAGGTCAGGATCAGCAGCGGCGTGGAGTCGCCCTCCTCCCGGAGCTCCCGGCAGAAGTCGATGCCGTTGCCACCGGGCAGGTTGACATCCACGACGAGGGCGTCGAACGGCACCTCACCGACCAGCCAACGTGCCTCCACAACATCCCGGGCCGCGTCGACGGCCCAGCCCTGACGCTTGAGCGCCACGGTGATCGCGGCAGCGACGAGCGGCTCGTCCTCGACCACAAGAATCCGCACGGGAACCTTCCACGAACGACGACCGAACGGATGCGGCCGGCGTCCCCGACCGCACCGTCACTCAGCGTGTTCAGTGTATGGCACGCAGTGGTTGCGGGGCGGGAGCCGAGCCTGGCCACAGGTGGGGCACAGGTCTGTGCTGGCACGTTCGGCCGGAGCCGCGGGTGCCCGCCGACGGTCCCGTGCCGGTGATGAGGAGAACTCGCGTGCGTGCAGTGCTGATCATCGACGACCGGGCGGACCGTCGGCTGCGTCCCACGGAGCGGGCGGCGGGGCGGCCGGTGGACCTCGTCGCGGCGCTGGCCCGGGCCGGGGCATCGCAGAGTGGGCTGCGCGTGGACCTGGTCGGCTGGAGTTCGGTCACGGATGCATCCACCGGCAGCGCCGCTATCGGCAGCGCCGCCATCAGCAGCGCCGGCATCAGCGGCGCCGCCACCGGGACGACCGGCGCCGGCGACGTCCCGGAGCCCACGGCTGCGCTGCTCCACGCGGCGGACGTCGTGCACCTCCTGCCGGGCCCCGGATACCACCCCGACTCCCTGATGGACCTGCTCGGCAGCGTCCCCGAGCGGCTGCCCGTGGTCGTGTCGCTCCCGGACCGGCCGCCGATGCCCCGGTTCGGTGGCCGGACCCGCTTGCCGTCCCGGCGCTGGTCGGACCGCCTGCCCCGGTCGACCGTGGCTGCGGATCCACCGGTCCGGCGCGGCGTCCACGTGCTGACGACCGAGCCCGTCCAGACGGGGTACATGCAGGTCGGCGTCGGATCCGCGTGGGTGGCCTCGGCGACCCGCATCGGTCCCGGATACGACCCGCCCCCGCTGGCACCCGCCTACGACGTCAGCGGACCGGTCGTCCTCGCCGTCACCGGACCCCGCGAGACGGCCGAGGCCGTCGAGGTCCTGCGGGCGGCCGAGTCCCTCGGCAGGTCCGGTGAGCGGATGACCGTGGTGCTGGCCGGTGTGGGCGAGGATCAGCCCGCGCCCGCGCGAGCCGCGACCTTCGCCGAGGCCTCCGGGGTCCGGGTCAAGCTGCTCGGCCGACCCGGTGCCCGGGAACTTGCGCGGTGGCGGGCGACGGCGACGATCGCGGTCACCACCGACCGCGATCCCGGCCGGCCCGGTGACCTGGCCGGTCTGCTGATGGCCGGCCTCCCGGTGGCAGCGGTCCGCAACCGCGCCAACAAGGCCGTCGCCGCACGTTCCACCCTCGGGCCGTCCTGGTACGACGCCGGGGAGTCCGCCGAGCTGGCCCGGGTGCTCTCGGAGCTGCTCGACGTGGCCCGCCGCCAGGCCCGGGACCGCACCTTGCGGGACCCCGCCCGCTCCCGGGGGGAGTCGGGGCGCTCGACGCTCACGCTGCTGGTCCGACCAGACCTGCCCGCCGGGCAGTCCACCGGCCGGGAACCGGACCGGCACTGCCTGCCCACGTGGGACGAGGTCGCGGCAGACGTGGCCGAGCTCTACCGCACGGTGGCGGGTATGCCGGCGGCCACCACCGGTCCGCGGGAGGTGGTGGGCGGATACTCGACCGGGTGACGCAGCCCGGGTACCGCAGCGGTTTCGCCTGCTTCGTCGGGCGGCCGAATGCCGGGAAGTCGACGCTGACGAACGCCCTCGTCGGACAGAAGGTGGCGATCACCTCCGACCGCCCGCAGACGACGCGGCACGCGATCCGCGGCATCGTGCACCGTGCGGACGGCCAGCTGGTGCTGGTCGACACCCCGGGACTGCACCGGCCGCGGACCCTGCTCGGCCAGCGACTCAACGACGTGGTCGCCGG
>JAABUP010010833.1_pt1 | contig 10603 bp, 8 predicted proteins | sample 5559201 | NCBI WGS metagenome assembly JAABUP01 (sample SAMN10711887, study PRJNA513373) | rock metagenome | isolation source: Antarctica rocks | place: Antarctica | reverse complement strand
CTCACTCTGAACTTTCGCTGAAGTCTCGCTCACGTCCTCTGCTTTTGTTTGCTGCGGGAGAATTTGCTGGTGCTGAGGATGTACAAGCATCGTCGATCTCTCATAGAAAAGCATGAAGACTCCACCTTGAGATAGGACTGCTTCCTCGCTCACCTCCGTCACATCCTCGTCACTAAGACGCCACCAAGGTTCCCCGCCCTCATCATCAGTCTTTTCTATTGTCTGGGTAGGATACGGAGACTTTCTGTAGCATATGTAATGACCATTTTCATGCCGGCCGTAATGAGTGATCACTGCTCGAAGCTCATAACCCTTCTCAGAGTCGAGAACTTCAGAGTCATCATCGGAAAGCATCGACTTTGAAGGGTCAGTGCTCCAGCTTTCCACATCACTATCCTGGTCACACGGTTCTGGAGTATTACCGAGACACCAAGATCTCAGGTCCAGCTTTCGGGGAAACGTAACGGTGGCCAAATTCTTACTCTGCAGACCCGATATTTCGTCGAAATTGCTCCGATTGACATGAATCACCAAAGACTTTGGGGCGCGAGCGATCACAGCCTGCCGAGATTTCGTGGTCAAGGCTCGATTTTTGGGCGGTATCTGACACTTCTTAAGCGCCAGGTCAGAGAAGTCTTCGTCGTCCAACATCTGGTCCACCAGCTTTAGTCTCTCGTGCAGAATGTCTTTCTGAGTAAGGAGTGCTTGATCTGAGATTTGGCGGCTCTCCTGGAACGAATGAATTACCTGCTCCAAGGACTGCTTGGCATGAAGTAAAGTACATTTTGCACATTCTACACCATTGATCGGCTCCAAAGCAGTGTACTCATCGAGACAGGAACGGACGTCGTACATCCATCCTCTACCCAGTGGAACTGTTAGGCAGTTGAACGGGACTAGAGACAACCCTTCAACGTAACCACACTTTTGACAGCCAACCCGCTGTGCCAAAAGTCCTTCAAGAGGATTCCTTTCGATGAGTGACAATAACTCATCGGGCATTCGAGCCATGCGTGCGACCTCAATTGACGACGATGATGTTCCCGTGGTAGTGGTCGTTTCTGTAAGGGATACCCCAACTCCAGAATATTTGATAGACTTGGTTTCAGCGGACAGTTCCCTCAGTCCCCCGTGGCTGAGCTTTCGCCTTGTATCCTTTGATGAGTCTTTCTCCATTTCATCCGAGATCTTCGAGAAATATTCCTGAGCGTCCTGCTGCTGCCAGCTGCTCATACTTTTCAGTTCCGCCGGAGTCCACAGCGTTTTCGCCACGTTCGCTGGGTCATTCAGCCGCATTATGATCCTTCTCAGCGCTGACTTCGTTGGTTGTGAGACGTCTGACAGTGTGTCCTGGCTAAGAAAGCCTGGCAAAGATCTCAAGGCAGCTAAGCTTTGCAGGACACTGTTTTGATAGCAAGAGTTGTCCCAATTACCTAGACCTGGTAGATTAGTGTTGGGACCTGATCTGAAGACGCTTCCTAAATTTGATAAGGTCCTTGTCCTTTGCACACTAGTCAAGATTCCTGCCTCATCTAGACCCAAGATGCGACGCATCGCATTGCTCTTGCTCGCATGGTCCTTCGGATCAGAATTCGTCTCGGTGTCTTTATTTCCTTCGACCATGGCTGTCTCAAACCCACTGTCAAGCTTTGAAATTAGAGAGGAAGGCGTGGTCCAGACAACAGCGTTCCACAAGATTTCTGATAGAGGTAGGTCTATGTGATCGAGATATTGGAAAATGTAGTAAGTGACGATAGCGATCAGAACAGCATAGGCGACAGCCGTAGATGAAATACCCACAGGAGATGATGCTGATCCATGCTGGCTCTGCAGGGCGCTGAAGTCACGGAAGTTCCTTCCATAACTCATGTTGGACGAAGGATGGAGGACCAGGAGCCACTCTGAGATTCTCAAGAATTAAAATCAGAATGGAACTGACTCATGCTGGATACATGAGCATTATCAGTCACGGTCTGTCAGACTTATGGGCTATTAAATGTTGACACTTGAAAGGCGGTGCAGGCAGATAAAGAAGTTGCGACACCAGCGGAGTCTTCTTTGCGGACAAGCCAGTCAGTGATTGGTCAAAAGCTCATGCCTTAGCGCTAGTACCATATTGGAAGTATCTGCAACAACATCTTGTAAAGCACTTCGCCAGTCTATTACAATCCTCAGGATGGCTTCTCCAGGCCTGCGCCACACGTCACAGTGCCTGAAAAGATCCGCTGTGTCTTTTGCGGCTCCGCGAGACCCAATGATTGTGAGTGCGCCGACTCTTTGACTTCAATTTCCTAACATCAATGCAGCATTGTCTCGCATCGAGCTTCTCCCGATCTATGGCTACAGAGGCCCAGCTGCCTCAGGGCGAAGTTTACAATCCTTTCACACCTACCCTTACGCGCCGACCGCCACCATCTGTACCAGATGTCCTTGCGACCGTCTACAGCTTTCCAGATATGGAACCCTTACGCTTCACACAATACCCTGTCAACCATCTGCATCTACCCCTGCGCCGAGATATTCTTCAACGCGCTGTCGTATACGAAGCTGATGTCGAACGAGGACTACGCACTGCCAACACCAAATATAGAACGGAAGTGCATGGCAGCAATCGCAAGATACGACGTCAGAAAGGAACAGGGCATGCAAGATTGGGTGACAAGAAAAGCCCCATGTTGAGAGGGGGTGGAGTAGCTTTTGGTCCGCATGCTAGAGATATGAGCACGAAGCTGCCACACAAGATTTACGATTTAGCATGGCGGACAGCACTCAGCTATCGATATAGGAGAGGTGAATTGGTTGTGGTGCAAAAAGTCGAAGATATTGAATTGGAAGACTCGCGGTGGATAGAGAAAATTATGGAGTGGAATCACTGGGGAAAAGAGGATGGAAGATCACTTATTGTGACAAGAAGGATCATGCCCAAGTTGTTTGAAGCACTCAATGGTTCTAAAAACGGTCAACCAGGGGCTGCTCGGCATGGGAAGGTCGTACAGGAGGGGAAAATCGATATTAGGAATTTATTAGGGATGGGAAGGGTGGTGATTGAGAAGAGGTCGCTTGATTCGATATTAAAGAATCACTCCAGCGATTTGAACATGACTGTACCTTCTGCAGTATGTAATTAATCCATTGTACTCTGGAATGACTCGCTCTGAAATCCGATCATTTGGCTTTAGTAAATCTAATCATGAGACATTGATACTTGATCAGGTTTCTTTTCCTTCTCGAATATCAAACCCTATCCGTGATATTGTAGCCCTAAAAATCAACACGCCAAGGACCGAGGTCCGTGACAGTCGTCCAGAAAGGCTCGATGTCTCCAATTCGCAGTAATGACACCGCCATTGATGTTCTTGCGACCTTGTTGTGTCCCAGCTTCAAGACCGCTGAGCTGGATCTCGCGGTCCCGATCTACCATCATGCCTCTCAAGGCGAAAATACTGAACCCTGTAATATCAGGGCAAGCATCGACAGTACGAAAGCTTCCTTCTACCAACTCCACTCTCGACTGACTTCACTTATAGATGGCAACATCTACAGATCCCCAAGTACCCAAAGAACAGCCAAATGACGACCCCGACGATGTCATCTTCAATGCCGTCTACAATGTCCGAACTATCGAGCTTAACCGTCCCAAAAAGCTCAATTCCCTCAACGCCTCGATGGCTCGCAAAATCATCCCACGACTCCTCGAATGGCAGAAATCACAACTTGCTTCAATCGTAATAATAGGGGGTGCTGGCTCCAAAGCTTTCTGCGCCGGCGGTGACGTCGCAGCACTGGCGCAACAGAATACGAATGGTCCCGAAGGTCAACAAGCTTCACACGACTACTTTGGCCTCGAATACCAGCTCGACCACCTGATAGCAACATACCCAAAACCCTACATTGCATACATGGACGGCATAACCATGGGTGGCGGTGTCGGTCTCTCGGTCCACGCACCCATACGAATAGCAACCGAGCGCACCCTTTTCGCCATGCCCGAAACAACCATCGGATTCTTCCCTGACGTGGGCGGGAGCTTCTTCCTTCCCCGACTAGAAGGAAAAATTGGCCCCTACCTCGCCCTGACCTCCGAGCGACTAAAAGGCGTAAATGCCTTCTACGCCGGCATCGCAACCCACTACATGGACTCTTCCACCCTCTCCTCCCTCACAGCTCGATTAGCCGAGCTCGAATTCAAAGACTACGAAGACATGCACTCCCGTCTCGCGACCATAAACGCCACACTCGCGGAATTCAACACCGGATTACCCCATGACGAACCAATGCTGATAGCTGGCGAGTTGCGAAAAGCAATAGATCGATGCTTCGGCCACAATTCCGTCGAGAGCATCATCTCCGCTCTCGAATTTGAAGAGAGCAATCGAAACAACCTGCCCCACGTCCGCGAATGGGCAACCAGCACATTAAAAGCACTCTCGGAGCGCTCTCCTACATCATTAAAAGTCGCACTGATGGCATCGCAACGAGGCCGTAACTGGAGCATCGCCGAAGCCTTCCAGCGCGAATACTACATAGCTGGTCAATTCATGTCACATCCGGATTTCGGCTCCGGCGTCTCCGCACGACTTATTCACAAACCGCCCACGAATCCAGTGTGGAGTCCGCCGACATTGGAAGATGCGACGGAAGAGCAAGTCAGCAAGTTCTTCTCCGCGCAAGGGAATCAGAGATTGCAGTTGTTAAGCAGACAGGGACAGGAACCGTACAAGGACTACCCATTCAAGATGGGATTAGTGAGGGAGGAGGAGATTGAGAATGTGGTGAGGGGAGGGGGGATGAGGAGGAAGGCTTTGGTGAGGAAATTTGTAGATGAGAGTGGGGGGAGAGTGGGCGTGAAAGAGAAAGTGGAGGAGGTGATTGCGAGGATGTGTGGTGTAGACGGTGATGGTCTTTTATTCTGGAGTCCGGAAGAGTAGAAAGTCAGGCCATTTACCGTGTATATATATGTTGTAAATTGGGAAATCACCACACTGCCAATGGAGTCGGCCGAGTGAACATGTCTCACTGGCAAAACAACAACGATTCATACTCACGCCCTTCAAATGCAGTGTCGAGAAACGTCTTGGCATCGCGTGCCTTTGGCGCCATGGTGAACCCAAAAAAGGTCACGGCCACGCTATTCAACCCAACACAACCCAATCCCAATCATCCTCTCGGAGCAAAAGGAAACAACAGCGCAAACAAGTCACTCTTCCTGAAAGAAATCATGAAGGCGACAACGATTCCGTCTCGTCATCAATGCTGCGCGAGACTTTCGACGAAGAACAGAGCACGAGACGTCTTCCCCAGAAGTGAAAAATGAAGCTATTCTCGACAATAATGATGATGAGACAGAAACCCACTGGAGATGAGCCGGACTCGACTCGACGGACACTTTCTCGGTCAAGTGGGCATGGGAAAGTGCAAGAATGCCATGTTGTGAGTGAGTCGGAGCAAAATTCCGAAATCACCCCGAGCAGGAGCGAGAGATGAGTTGCACGTCATGTTCTGCGTCACCTTTCTCACGCATCATCGTCTCCTCCCATTTCCCATTTCCATTTCTCCCTTTATCCCAGGAAAAAGTGAAGGCAGTGAGAAAAACACTTGCGCGTGAATTTCCAACGAAAAAGATATGTTCATTTGAGTTCGGTATACGCTCAGTGGTATCATAAGGTAATTACAGGCAGAAGAAGAAAAGAATTCATCGCTTTTTAAAGAAGTGTTCGGGATCTAGCCGTCGTTAGGAAATCCGCGCCGGCCATATAACGTCAAAGGGAATCGTCGTGAATGGGGAGTCGGCCGCCGTAGGCATCATTACATACCTACCACACATACTCCACCAGAATTCGCCATCAACAGAGCTCGCCCTCAGGATGCAAACAGTCATGTCGCCGCTGAGCTATTCGAGAAGCGCTCTCATCATCTCGCGACCTGGGAAGCTATGCCTTCATCGCTCGTGTCATGATTGATCGAGCTCGATAATAATGCTTCCAGTGCATGCTCATCGTTGACGATTGATGTATTTGATCGTTCAGCGGGAGGGGATGGGCTATTCATATCACCAAATATGCTCTGCCTTGGCGACTCTGGGCCGCCTGGCATGCTTTCAATGGGGCTTTGCTCGCGCTTCAACACCACGCCGTCATCCGCGGCATCGAGGAAATTGTGGGCTCCTGACTTCATGAACGTTTGGATCTGTTCGCAATCGCAGCTATTGTGCTTCAGCATCTCGGTCTTGAGGAACAGGACCTCCTGGCGCAGCGATTCGACACTCATCCGCAGCATATTGTTGTTCTTCTGCAACTCCCGAGCGCGGTTCTCAAGGTTCTGGGTCCATTCCTTCTTCTTCTGGCGACACTTCGACGCAGCCACACGATTACGCTCGAGAAACTTGGAACGCTTGACGTCCTCAGGCTTATCACTTGTATCTATGGCATTGGAACCACGAGAGGCATATTTACGAGAACGCTTGGTAGGCTGAGCCACTTGCCCACCAGTATTTGATTGGCTGTTCCTCTTTCGTCTCTTGGCTGGCGACACGGTCTCGGGTGGCGCTATCTGTCGTCGCTGCTGCTCCTGGAGCTGAAAGTCGAGTAAGCTTGCACTATGGTCCTCGTCATCCGGCGGTGTGACTTGACCATACTGAGCTCGAGTGCTCGATGGATCAATATTGGTGAAGATGTTGGTAGGATTCCGATGCTGATATGGAAACGCCCATGAACTTTTAGGGGAAAATGAGGCCGAATCGGGTGGGGAGAGCGGACGGAAGTCCGTCTCATTGCCCCACGACATTCCTGAGGCCCCTGGAGTCGAGAACTGATCACGATATGGCGAGCCAGAAGTGGCAGGTGGCTCGAAGTCGAAGAACGAGCTCTCGTCTGTGTTCACTGACTCAACATTCCCAGCGCGTGGCGCATGACTGTTTGTCTGCTGAGTCTCAATGGCACGATTGCTGTTTGTACCATGGCCAAAGGGTTTAAAGATATCATTATTCTTGGCGGTATCATTACCAGATGGAGCAAACATGTTGGATGGATCGTATGTGCTCGGGGACATGTAGCCTTGAGTGGCTGCTGTCATAATTGGGAAGATTCGCAAAGTGGTGAGCTGTTGTATCTGATTGCGGAGGTGCAACGTTAGCCAGGATGTACAGATGGCACGGGGCAGTCATGACTGACATGCTGCCTCCGACAGGCTTACTGATGGGATATATGCCGAATGCAATGACCGACTTACCAGCAGCGGTATGGGAAGAAGGCTTCCTCACCATCAGGTGGCAAATCGGAAGCGGAGGGAGAATGTTCGGAAAGAGGTGGGTTTTTGAACCGGCTTCTGACAGAGTCTAGCTTTACTTGATACTTTGAAAGGCGGATTCGGTGTTGGCAATGTTCAATTGCAAGGGATATGGTGGACGTGGACGTTTGAGGTGGGACTCATGTAGCAAAGGCAGCCGTGAGAGGGACCCTCTCGAGCCCCTCCTCTCCCGGCAGAGGCGCTTGACCCGAAGGAGAGATGGCGCCGTCGAAAATCAGCGCCCAACGCCACGATTCCACGATTCCATGTCTTCTGCCGTAGCCAAAGCCCTAGTGCCGAAAGTCAGGCGCGATGGGACCGATCTTCAGGAGATGACTCCGGTGACAGGGGTCCTCGTTGAATCGATCCAGTCCCACCTTCTGCCATCGGGCCAGCGACCCCACTTGCTCCAAGGCCATTCTTCCCGTTTTACCCTTGGTTACGAAAACGAGAAGCCACTTTGATCAAATGGTCGGGCCGAGATGTTCGGCCGAGATGGGGATAAGACGGAAATAACAATCGCCAAGCTCGGATGATATCCGCTGCCTCTGCCTGCCATTTCGGGCCAAGACCTCTTTGATCAGGCATGTCAAGGGCGATATCCCCTCTACGCGTTCAAATCATCCAGAGTTCATCTGGATGGCGCAATCACTCTGATATCGGCAATCCGCCGGTATTACCACATCAATCTCCAACTTTTCATAGAGTTATGTTTGATGTCTATCACCTGTGTCACTCTATTGTCACTGCGACCCTGTCAATGCATCCATTGATCAATATTTCCGCACATTGAATACCGTTTGTGATGCATAATGTACCAGTCAACCTCGTCTACCGAGTCATTTTGTGTTCACAGTACACAGACCGATTAACCAACTGCGATCCTCGGTCAAGCTGCGGACTTTGAGGCATTGTGAAAGCCATGTTCCGGCCAGCGAAACGCCTGATCTACACCTTGGCGTCACGCTTTCTGTGGATTCCACTTCGAGATTCATGCTCAATACTGCACACGTTTTTGTCACTCCTGCAATCACAACGATCGGGATCCGTCAGATGCCTACTCAATGGACTGGCAGAGAAGATCTGACTTCACATCCCGGATACACAATCACGACTTACTCACACGCCCGTAAATGACGCCGTGATTTTCGATTGCACTGTAATGAAGTTTCCGTGAAGATCATCGATGCAATATTTGAACCCCCTCGCAACCACGATCCTTCTTCCTTCTTTCCTTCCTCCAAAATTCTCTCAACAATACATCTGTCAGCTTTCTCTCGGCCACAACAGCTCTTGTTACATATATAGCTAGCATACAAGGGTGGTTATCCCATCAATCTTGCTTGCATCTTACTTTCACAACACCCACTGTCAGCACATCCGTCGACTCCATTGTTCCATTACAGAAGCCACTCGTGGAAGCTCGTTGCACTCAACATGTCTCTTTCATGTCCATGACGCCTTTTAGTTTGAAGTCATTCCATCCACAATCCCCAGATCCACTGGTGCATCGTGGTCGAAAGCCAAACGACAAAGCTCCAACCTTGATGATTTCCTTCAAAGAAATTCGAAGAGACTTTAAAGAAGATGTTTGAGAGCATTCTCAAGGCTACCACTCGCTTCCACTGGCATTGTCACGTTCATTACAGACCTTGTGCCACCCACATCCTCAATTTTTTTCCGAAAGAAGAACAGCTCTTTGCTCGCTCCCATAATTGATTCTCTCAGACAATCGAGTTCCTGCGGACCGCGAGCATAACGACTGTGATTACCATCATCCAATTTCTCATTGAAAAAGACCACCGCATCCTTTCCATTTCTGGCTACCACTGTGGCTTCCCATTAACTAAGAAAGCCATTGCCGAGGATTGAGACTTCCAATTCTGAAGATTCAAATGGGGGCGTGACTCTCAAGACATCACTCCATACTCCTGTCAACAGTAGGCATTGGTTCTTTTCCCTTCCTCCACTATAGCCATGTCGACACTCTGTCTCTGCAGCGTTGCTAATATATATTTTCATCTAGCTGAGATCCCGTGCAAGCGTCCTTTTGTCATTTGATAGTGTCGAAGACGACGACACTCCAGAGGCTCGGCTAGACTCCTTCATCAGAGCCGGCAAGCGCAGACTTGGTCTGTCAGGGTTTATCGAGAATCCAAGGGGAAGACCCCGCTCAGAGTCCTTAGGAGTCTCAAGCACAAAGTCCGAAGAATGGTACTCCGGAAATACTGCCGCCAAGGCAGCAAGAATAAAGAGACACAGCCAGTGGAAACTTGCATACCCCGAAGAGAAGCCTTTCGACTCTTTCAGATGATACCAAGGTCTACCTGATTTTCTCAAAATTGTATTGTTGATTCCAGGGATGGAGCTCGCATCCTGGTATGGGATGCCCATGATGCAGATGATAAGTCACCTTTGCCTACTGAAGCTAAGAGATTGATTGCATCATGCTTCGTGTAGCGAAACCGTCCAAGGGCTCAGAGATACCTCTGAAAGGGGCCGATGTGAATCGGCTCGCCGGCACCGCAGTGACCTTTGTGTTTGACCCGCACTTCGGATGGCTCGGTGGGTCGATGACCATGTTGAAGTGCAACGATTCGGTCGGACTGATAACATATAAGGGAGGCTCTAATTCCCCTTGCCCGCCCGAAGGCACCAATGTTGGGTAGAAAGAAAAGTGTGGCATTGGCTTTGGTCCACGCTCTGGACATTCGGGGCGTATATTCTGGTATGTGTCGTCTCTGGTGCTCTGCTGGTGAGGACCCGAAGACGGCTCTAATCTTGGCTTTAGAGTACGAGTCGCAAAATCACGAGGTCGTTAGCGAACGCAGTCCAGATCCGCGCCGCGCTGCCGCCTACAAGCGGATTTGCTGACCTCGCACCACATGGACGAGAGAGGACGGATGGATACGATAGCACCATTCATGAGACGTCTTCTATAGTCAGACTTGGGCGGAGGGGTTAGAGACGGGACGAGCTGCGAGGTCAAAAACAAGACACTCGTCGAGGAACCACCTCATTCAAATTGCTATCTAACTCTGATGTCTGTCAACTTTTCCCTCTTTCCCATTATACCCTCTTTATTCAAATTCCAAGCAATCTCTTCCATACATACTCTTCCGGAAGGAAATGTCCCACTGTGAAATCTTATCTCGATTCGATCTGCATGAAAAACTTTGAAGAATGTCTAGTATTGTCAGGAGCAGCTTCACTGGCTAGCTAGGAACCTGGCATGACTGCCGTCGCCATCGCGTATTAGGCAATCAAGCAAACCGGATCGGCAAAGTGTGGTAATTTCAATCCACAAGATGTTACAGGT
>JAABUP010010831.1_pt1 | contig 10605 bp, 9 predicted proteins | sample 5559201 | NCBI WGS metagenome assembly JAABUP01 (sample SAMN10711887, study PRJNA513373) | rock metagenome | isolation source: Antarctica rocks | place: Antarctica | reverse complement strand
TCGCCCAGGCGCACCGTCAGGTTGCGCGCCGCCTCATAATCCACGGTCTTGAATGTTCGACTCATGCTCACACTGTACCATCACAGACGGGACGGAGCGTTCGCTTCTCTCCGACAAACTGCTAGATGATGCAACCGGCGTATGATGTCGATGTGCTCGTCGTCGGCGCGCGGGTGGCGGGGGCCACCCTCGCCGCCCTGCTCGGCGACGCCGGCCACTCCGTCCTGCTCGTCGACCGGGCGACCTTCCCCAGCCCGACGCTCTCCACCCATTTCTGCCGCGGGGCGCAGGCCCTCACCGTGTTCGAGCGCCTCGGGGTCCTGGGCGACCTGCTGGCGCTCGGTGCACCGCCCCTGCGCCGCCAGTACACCATACCGCGGCAGGGCGGCCGAGACCGCCATCGAGCCGCCGCAGGACGCCGACGCGGTTGGTTACGGCCTCTCCGTGCGGCGGGAGCCGCTCGACGCCGTCCTCGCGCGGCGCGCCGCCTCGTCGCCCCGCGTCACGCTGCGCGAGCGCGCCCGCCTCGTCGGGCTGCTGCGCGAGCGCGGGCGCGTCGTCGGGGCGCGCCTGGCCCTGCCCCGGCCGGAGGGCGAGGTCGCAGTGCGGGCGCGCCTCGTCGTGGGTGCCGACGGGCGCCACTCGGCGGTCGCCCGCGCGGTGGAGGTGCCCGTCGCGACCTCCGATCCGCTCGCGCGGGCCATGTACTACCGCTACGTGCGCGACTTGGCCGGCCCGTCCGGCGACGCCCTCGACGGCGCGGAGTTCTCGCGCCTGGGCGACGAGGTGGCCTACGTGTTCCCGAGCGACGGGGGGACGGCCTGCGTGGCGCTCTCGCTCAACCTGGCGGCCTTCGCCTGGGCGCGGGCGGCGCGCGAGGGGCAGTTCGACGCGCTCCTGGCCCGGCACCTGGGCTTGGCGGGGCGCGTGGTCGCGGCGACGTCCGCCGGCCCACTCCTGGGCTGCGGCCCGGAGGCGAGCTACGTGCGCGTGCCGGTGGGGCCGGGCTGGGCGCTCGTGGGCGACGCCGGGCTGCACCAGGACCCCTGGAGCGGGCGCGGCATCGACATGGCCGCCGTGCATGCGACCTTCCTGGCCGAGAGCCTCGGCCTATGGCTCGGCGGGGGGCTGTCGGAGGGGGAGGCGCTGGCGGCGTACCGAGCGCGGCGCGACGCGCACGCGCTGGACATGTACCGGCGCACGGTCACCCTGGCCCGCGACCTGAGCCCCTTGAGCGCCTGAGGGGGACGAGATCCCCCGTCGACAGACGGCGGGGCACGGATCGCGATTCGGCTAACGCACGGTCACTATGTCATGCTCGAGTTAATGCCTAAGCTAACCAGTGGAACACCCACACCACGGTGGGGATGTGTGACTCGGGTACTGACCGTGCGAGACATGCGCGCATCGCTCATGGCCGCGCCCTGCCGTCGCCAAGGCGACGCGCAACGCATCTCAACGCCGTTGGGCGCAAGCCCCCCCCATGCATGTCTATACGCTGAGATGTATGATTATCCGTTGGCGTGAGTGGTCATCGGATCGTCATGGCGGTCGCGAGCCGGATCGGGCCAGGGTGATGATGGCGCGCATCCGGCTGTCGCTCTTCCCCTACGCCAGCGCGTTGACGAACGTATGCCGCTCCGTTCATGGTACGCCTTCGCGGCCGGTCATGCAATCGTTGCGCCGCACCCTTTCGACGCGCGTTTGAGGTACTTCGGCGAAACGCCTTCATTGTTGGTAACACGCGATTACAAACGCGTCGGCGTGCGTTAGCTGACCCACTGGTACGCGCAGTAGCTATATCCATGTTGGTCGCAGAGCCAAGCGTTATTCCGGACACCACGCTCATCCGCGAGCCTCCAAATGCGCGTCATGGCCGGAACAGCATCCCTACCAAAAGCTATGCTCGTGAGCCATACGCAACCCGTGGATGTGCCGCTTCGTGCTCACTGACGCGCGATAGAAGATGATGAAGCCATTCGGCCGCTGGAGCAAAATCTGGTGCGCTGGCCTGAGCACTGCACTCCTAGCGATGGTGGGTGAGGGAACGTGAAACGTTATTCGCGCGCTTGCATACGGCCATAACGGCTGCCCACGACGCCCTGATCCAGCCAGCCGGACCACCGTGATAGTCACCAGAGCGGAACGGTCTTCATCCGCGCGCCCCTTCCTGTCACAGCGGCCCTTCTACCACGATGGAGATATCGCTGGGGCGAGACAGGCCATTAGTCGACGCGATGCTCCCAAGCCACCACGCTCTTATGATGGATGCGCCGCACGCGGCCGCACCGCTCCAGCCACTCCATATGCGCCGCGAGGGCAAAGGCGAGGTCGGGCGGAAAGCCGAACGGCCCGAGTAAGGGATTGGCCCGCTCGATGAGCTGTCCCAGAGTAAGCGGTCCCTTGGCGTCGCGCAGCAGACGGGTGAGCGCTTCGTCGGTGCGCAGCACGAAGTCGCGGCTGGCTGCCAGGAACGAGGGGATCTCCTCGCCGCGCATAACGGGGAAGTGGCCGGTCAGTAGGATGTCCGGATGCAGCAACTTGATCGTCTGGATCGAGGTTAAATAGAGGTCGCGGTCCGTGTACGGCGGCGGCGCCGTGGGGTGACCGTGACGGTCGACTTGGGTGGCGCCGTTGAGGGCGTCGGCGATCAGGGCGACGCGCTGCTGTGCGTTCCACAGCATCAGATGGCCGGACGTATGCCCCGGCACGTGCAGCACGGTCCAGCCCCCCTGGTCGTCGTGACCGCGCAGGTACTCGCCGCCCTCCAGTCCCAGGTCGACCGGGACGGAGGAGCCGCGCCACTCGCGCAGCATCACTGTGAGGGCGGGTTCGTAGGTCAGGCCGTGCTGTCCGTGGTAGGCGTCGTAGCGCTCGGCAAAGATGGCGTCGGCGTCCTCGATCCAGTGGCGGTCACGCTCGGGGGCTAGCACAACGGCGCGGGGGCAGGCCGCGCGCAACGCCGCCAAGCCGCCGAAATGGTCGACGTCGGCGTGCGTGACCAAAATCATGTCCAGCGCGGCGGGGCTGCCCAGCAGCTCGGTCAGCCAGGGCAGCAGTTCGTCGCGGGCCAGCGCGGGCGTCCCCGCGTCGATGAGCACGGAGCGGTCGCCGATGATGAGGTGGTGGCCCATCAGCTTGTCGCCGATGTAGGACTCGTGGCGGTGCAGGCCCGGTACGATCTCCATGATTCTCCTCCCAGTCTAGGGGATGAGTGGCGAGTAATCAGGTCTCGCCACTCATCACTCGGGATTGCCCTTGGCGATGGTCAGGCCACCGTCGACGACGAGGGCCGCGCCGGTCACGAAGGCCGCGTCGTCGGAGGCCAGGAACAGCGCGGCCCGCGCCACGTCCTCCGGCTCGCCGATGCGGCCCATGGGGTGTTGCGCCGCGAAGGCCCGCAGCACGGCGTCGCGGTCGGCGACGGTGTCGAGGTAGCCCTGCAGGATGCCCGTGTTGATCGTGCCGGGGACGACGGCGTTGACCCTGATCGCGGGGGCCAGCTCGACGGCCAGGGCCCGCGTCAGCGCGGAAACGCCGCCCTTCGACGCGCTGTAGGCGATGAGGTCGGGGTAGCCCAGCAGGCCGGTCGGCGAGGCGGTGTTGACAATGCTGCCGATGTGGCCGGTACCGCGGGCGCGCATCGCGGGGACGGCCGCGCGACAGCACAGGAACATGCCGCGCAGGTTCACAGCCATCACGCGATCCCACTCCTCGACGCTTTGGGTGAGCACTGTGCCCCCAGGCATGACGCCCGCGTTGTTGAACAGGATGTCCAGGCCGCCGAACAACTCCATGGCCCGCGCGACGACCGCTACCGTATCCTCCTCGCGCGACACGTCGGCGCGTTGAAAGACGGCGCGCCTGCCCTCCTGAGCGATGATCGCGGCCGCCTGTTGCCCGCGCCGCGCGTCCTGGTCGGCCAACACGACCGCCGCGCCCTCGCGCGCGAACAGCGTCGCCGCCGCGCGTCCGATCCCCGAGGCCGCGCCCGTCACGAGGGCGACTTTCCCGGCCAGACGTTCTCCCATCTCTCCGACCTCGCAACGTCGCTATCAAACCATGTCAGGGTTGATCGAACTGGAACAGGCTGCACCCGCCGTCGATCAGCAGCGAGGTTCCGGTCATGTAGTCGCCCGCCGATGAGCACAGGTAGACGAACGCCTGGGCTACCTGCCGCGGCGTTTCCATCTCGCCGAGGGGAATGACATGGCCGACGCGCTCGCGGTACTGGGGCTCGTTCTCGTATTGCCAGCCCGCGAGACCGGCTTTGACGATGCCGGGGGCGACGGTATTGACGCGGATGCGGTGCGGGGCCAGCTCACGGGCCATGCAGCGCATCAGCATCAACAGGCCGCCCTTCGAGGCGCAGTAGGCGGCGATCTCCGGCCAGGGAATCTCCTGCACCCAGGAGCCGGTGAACAGGATCAGGCCGCCTCCACCCTGGGCCACCATCTGTCGCGCCGCCGCCTGGCCGACGTGGAAGCAACCGGTCAGGTTGCTATCGAGGTGGTGGTCCCATTGGTCCGGGGTGATGTCCAGAAACGGGATGCCCTTGCCGACACCCGCGTTGGAGATGGCGACGTCGAGGCGGCCGAAGCTCTCCACGACGGCGGCCATCGCCGCGTCGACATCCGCGCGCTCCCGGACGTCGGCGCGCACGTAGTGGGCGATGGCGCCTGGGACGCCCCAATCGCCGAGGCGCGCGCGCGCCTCGGCGGGCTGGTACACATCGCTCGCGACCACCGTCGCCCCCTCGGCCGCGAGGGCGACGGCGGTGGCCCGCCCGATGTCGCCACAGCCTCCGGTGATCAGGATGACCTTGCCTGCGATGCCTTCGGCCACGATCGACTCCTTTCTGTCGTCCTAACTCTAGCCGCTCTAAGCAGGTTAACGTAGACAGTTCGTAGATAGAGCTGGTCCTATCTACGAACTCTTTATGCGAAGGTACTTAGTGGCGCTGGCGCGGCCCGTTCACACCCTCTAGCGATCCTACTGCGCTGTGATAAGGGTGGCGTCCGGGCGTTCGCGTAGCTCCGGCCGCAGCGCCGTGCCGATGCCCGGACCCTCCGGCGCGCGGATCGCGCCGTCGACGATGGGCGGCAATTCCGTCACCAACTCGCGGTACCAGCTGCTGTAGGCGGCGCGCACGGTCTCCTGTAGCAGGGCGGTGCGCGCATGGAGGGACAGGTGCGTGCCCACCGTCAGCACGACCGGACCGGTGCAGTCGTGGAACAGGATGGGCACGTTATATAGCTCGGCCAGCGCGGCGATCTTGCGCGCCTCCGTGATGCCGCCGACCCAACTGGGGTCGACGATGGGGATACTCGCGGCGCCACGGTCGAGCAGCCCGTGGAAGGCCCGCAGCCCGGAGAGCGACTCGCCGGCCGCCAGCGGCGCGCGCGTGCCGCGCGCGAGCTCGGCCAGCGCGTCGAGGTTGTCGGCCCTGATGGGGTCCTCGATCCAGAATGGGTCGAACTCCTCCAGCGCCTGCACGATGCGCTTCGCCGTGGGCAGGTTCCATAGTCCGTGCAGCTCCACCATGATCCGCATCGCGGGGCCAACGGCGTCGCGGATCTTGCGGAACGGCTCCAGGGCGCGCTCCATATCCCGCGACGAGATGGAGGTACCGCCGCTGGCCTCCGCGTACGGATCGAAGGGCCAGATCTTCATGCCCATGACGCCCTGGTCGCGCAGGCTGAGCGCCAGCTCACCGGCGCGGTGCAGGAAGGCGTCGAGATCCTCGTAGGGCCTGCCGGCATTGCCGTCCAGCCCCCAGTTCTCGACGCTTTGTTCGGGCCGCTCGCGGATGTAGCGGTAGCCGGCGCATGTGTTGTAGATGGCGATGGACTCCCGGCTGGCGCCGCCGAGGAGTTGATACAGGGGCTGCCCCGAGACCTGTCCGAGGATATCCCACAAGGCGATGTTCACCGCGGAGCGGCCGCGCGTTTCCGCGCCGCTGCTGGCGTACCCGAGGTAGCCGATGAGCGCGGTGTCGTGGCGCTCGATCTGGAGCGGATCTTTGCCGAGCAGATATGGCGCGGCCGTCTCATGGATGTACGCCTCGATGGCCCTGGCCCCGAGGAACGTTTCCCCAAGGCCGACGACGCCGGCGTCGGTGTGGATCTCCACCCAGAGGATGTTGGGGAACGCGCGCAGACGCAGCGTATCGACCCGGGTAATATGCACAAAGACCGTCCGTTTCCGCGATCTGAGGGAGGCGCGGGAACCTGTGTTCCCGCGCCCCCGCCCCTACTTCTACGTCATTATGAGCGCGACGCGCATCCGCGCGCCCTACGCGTTGCCGAAGCGCTTCTCGCGCGCTATGACTGCCGTGATGTTGCTGGCGTCGACGACCTCCGCGCCCGTGTCGTAGGTGAACGCGGGGTAGCCCGGGTTCAGCTCCATCGACAGCAAGGCCGAGGCGACCCAGCCCTGGGCGTAGGGATTCTGCCCGATGGTGTACTGGATGGTCCCCTTCTTGATGTCATTTAGGATCGGCGCGATCAGGTCGAAGCCGCCGATGGAGAACTTACGGGTTAGCCCTTTGCTGGCCGCCCAGCTTGCCGCGTACTGGTGGTCGATGCCGGCGTGCGCCCACCCGACGATGTGGGAGCTGTTGCGCGTGTACTCGGCGTCGATGCGGCCGATCGCCGCCGATTGCTCGAACGCCGTGACCAGGACTGTCGTGGTGAACGATGTCCCGTGCGCGCTATTATAGAGGCCGATGCCCTGCCGCATGCCGACGATGCGCTGCTCGAGCGCGCTGTTGCCGGGTCCCCCGTTGCAGAGCACGATCAAGCCGCTCTTGCGGCCGGTCAGTTGCTGCGCGTACCTGGCGGCCTGCTGCCCGCAGATCTGGCCGGCCGGGATGAAGTCCTGGCCGACGAACCCGACGCCGAGCTTCTGGTAGCCCGCGCTGGCCACGTTGGAGAGGATGATCTTGATCCCCTGTTGCTGGGCTTTGCGGATGTTGGCGTCGAACGAGCTGGTGTCGATGCGCGTGAAGATCACCGCGTCCGGCCGCGCCAAGAGGGCGTTCGCCTGAAGGTTGACGGTGTCCGGGGTACTTTGGCTGGGCGGCCCCACCCACTGCGTCTTCCAGCCAGCCATACGGCCGAATTGCTCGAAGCCGAACCGCACGGGGACGAAGAACGGGTTGTTGTCGTGGACGACGAAGATAACCTTGGGGGTCCGCCCCGCGCCCACCGTGGCGGCGGCCGCCGGGTCGGGCAGGAGGGGGAGCAGGCCCAGACCGGCACCCGCGGTCGCCCCGAGGGCTAGCAGCCTGCGCCGCGAGTAGGTTCCGGTCTCGCCCGTCTCACCAATCTCGTCTGTCGCGTCGTGGTCGTGGTCGTGATCGCGTGTCATACGCACCTCAATCTCGCCCCATAGCGAGCTATACCATCATTGCTCTCGATCGCTCTTGATGACTGCGCACCGGTCTTCAGCTGGGTGTAACATCCAGGTCTGTTTCTCCCGTGGCGCCTCCCTTCCCGCGACTATGCGTCCTAACACCGCGTGCGCGGCCACGCGTCTTGCGGCTACGCCTCCGTGCCGGAGCGTCCCCGGATCGTGACGTTGAGCAGCGCGGCCGCCACGATGATGGCGCCGGTCGCGAACTGCTGCCAGTACTGATCCAGCCCAAGCAAGATGAGGCCGTTGCTCAGCATCCCGATCACGGCGGCGCCCAGGAACGTCCCGAACACGCTCCCCGCGCCCCCGAACAGGCTGGTCCCGCCGATCACGACGGCCGCGATGACCTGCAGCTCGAAGCCCTGGCCCGTCAGCGGGTTGGCGCTGCCGAGCCAGCCCACCGAGAGGACAGAGATAGCGGCGACGAGCGCGCCCGTCAGGAGGAAGCTGTAGAACTTGGTGCGCCCGGTCTTGATGCCGACGCGGGCGGCCGAGCGGACATTGCCCCCCGTGGCGTAGACGGCGTACCCAAACCTGGTGCGGGCGAGCACAATCGAGCCGGCCACGAGCACGCCGAGCAGCCAAATCGCCTGCGCCGGCACGACTCCGAAGGCCGTCCCGGTGGACAAGGCGTTGAACGTCGGGTCGACGCTGGCCAGCGTGATGGGCAGCCCCGCGGCGAGCCCGAGCGCCAACCCGCGCAGGACGCCGAGCATGCCCAGCGTCACGATGAAGGACGGGATGCGGAAGCGCGTGGTGAACAGGCCGTTGACGGCGCCGACGGCGAGCCCCGCCACCATAGTGAGCGCGATGGCCGGCACGAGGCCGACGTTTTGCCGCACCATCAGCCAGGCGAGCACGACGCCCAGGAAGCCGTACGCCGAGCCAACCGACAGGTCGAGTTCGCCAGCGATGAGCAGGAACGTCTCGCCCGTGGCCACGATGCCCAGGAACGCGATCTGCTGGGCCACGCTGAGCAGGTTGTTCAGCGACACAAAGTTCGGGGCGGCCGCCGCCAGCGCGACGAACAGGACGAGCACGGCGACGAAGATACCCGCCTCGGGGACGTCGACGAGCAGGCGCAGCAGGCGCGGCCAGAGGCCAGCGCGGGGACCTACCCCCGTATCCCCATCCTCCGCGTCCGCTCCCCCCGCGAGCCAGGTGGGTAGGCGACGCCGCGCGCCCGATGCTGGTCTGTTAGCCATTGCTGTCCCCCGACAGGTCCGCGCCCACCATCAAGCGCACAATCTCCTCCGGCGTGGTCGACGCCCGCATCCGCTTGCCCGCGACGCGTCCGGCGCGCAGCACGACGATGCGGTCCGAGACCGCGAAGACATGCTCCAGGTTATGGCTGACCACGACGACCGCGGTCCCCTGCGCCTTGAGGTCCTCGATCAGGCGCAGCACCTTGCGCTGGCCTTCGACCCCAAGGGCCGCGGTCGGCTCGTCCATGATGACCAGGCGTCCGCCCATGTGGATGGCCCGCGCGATGGCGACGGACTGGCGCTGGCCGCCGGAGAGGTTGCCCACGAGCGTGCGCACCGACGGTATGGCGATGTTCAGGTTGCGCAGGACCGTGGCGGCTTGCTGGCGCATCGCGCGGCGCGAGACGAAGAGGCCGCCCGGCTCGCGGCCCAGGAAGATGTTGGTCGCGACATCGCGCGTGTCCACCAGGGCCAGGTCCTGGTAGACGACGGCGATGCCGGCCTCCACGGCGTCCCGCGCGGTGCGAAAGGCGACCGGCGCGCCGTCGACCTGCATGGTCCCGCTGTCCGGGCGGTAAGCGCCGCACAGGACCTTGAGCAAGGTCGATTTACCGGCGCCGTTGTCGCCCACGAGCGCCACCGTCTCACCTGTGTCGACGTGGACATCGACGCCGCGCAGCGCGTGGACGTGCCCGTAGCTCTTGGTGATCCCGCGCGCCTCCAAGAGCGGCGTCGCGGCGCCGGCCCGCGGGTTCGAGCCCATCATGGCTACCGTGGTTGGCGTGCTCGTCGTGCTCACTGGTCGTCCTCCCCTATCGCGTCCTATACCGCATCGTCCGCAGCGCCCGCGACCTCGGACGCGACCATGTCGAGGATGCTCTCCAGCGACACGGACGGTCCCATGAAGCGCTCTAACTCGCGGCGGGCCACGTAGTCCAGGCTCTGGTCCAGGTCGGGGCCGTAGGTCCGGTCGGCCACGGAGAGGTGCCCCTCGATCGCCCGCCGCGCGCGCGACGCGTCGCGCACGCGCAACGCCTCGTACAGCTCCGTGTGGTACGGCGCGCCCTCGCGCAGGACGGTGGGGTCGCCCAGGCTGCGCAGCATGAGCTCCGATGTCAAGCCCACGATAGAGTGGAACATCGTCTCGATCACCCCGTTGTGGGCCATCTTGGCGAGCAGGGCGTGGAACGCGAGATCCCAGCGCGCCCGGTCGATGAGCCCCGCGGCGTCGTCGAAGCGGGCGAGGACGCGCTTCATCGCCTCCAACTCCTCCGCCGTGGCACGCTCGGCGGCCAGGATAGCGGCCTGGCGTTCGATCATCATACGCGCCTCGATCACCATACGCGCCGTGGTGTTCTGCCGGCGGTAGAGCGTGTCGAGCGGTCGCGCCGCGTCGCCCGCCTGGACCGGCCGGGCGAAGGCGCCGCGACCGGGAGCAATCTCGATGAGACCACGCTCGGCCAGGCCGCGCAACGCCTCCCGCACGACGGGCCGACTCACGCCGAAGCGCGTGGCGAGCGCGCGCTCGCCCGGCAGCCTGGCGCCGATGGGCACACCGCCGCGCAGGATCTCCTCCTCGATCCAGGAGGCAACTCCATCGCGAGAAACGCCGATCGCCGGCTTGCTAGCTATGCTAGTCATACCACTACTACCCTGCTATGCGGGGACAGTATCAATGTCATCGGTCCGGTATGACCGGTCTTACCATCCATCCTAGCAGATCGTGCGGGCGACGTCAATAGGGGGTACGGCCAGGGGGTGCGCCACGAAATAGTGGATGGTGGTGATCACGCCGAACGCGGGCACCCAATGGGCGCGCGCCGCCAGGCATGGTCGGCGGCGGGGCGCAGAGGCCTCCGGTGGCGGGGGGGTAGGCGGGGCCTCCGGTGGGGGGGCCGTGGGGGCCGTGGGGGCCGTGGGGGCCGCGGGGGGTCTGGTCACAGGAGGCGCCGCAGGTGTGCGGGTGGATGGCTGGCGCGCACGG
>JAABUP010010830.1_pt1 | contig 10606 bp, 12 predicted proteins | sample 5559201 | NCBI WGS metagenome assembly JAABUP01 (sample SAMN10711887, study PRJNA513373) | rock metagenome | isolation source: Antarctica rocks | place: Antarctica | reverse complement strand
TCCCTCCCTAGCTGGCCCACCACAACCCACCAAACACCACTAACACACCACCCCCCCCGGATCCGCAGAAGCCCTCTCCCCCACAAACACCCTCCTCACCCCCGCGCCCCTCGCCATCAACAAAATCGGCCACTACCTGCACTCCCTCTCCGCTCCCTTCCGCGCCGCCACCCTCACCCCGCTCCACGTCTCCATCGCACATTCACTCAACTTCCGCGACCCCCGTGTCCTGCAGAGCATGGTCATCTGCAAACAGCCCGAGATCGGCGGCGCCGTGCCGCCGCATCAGGATACCAGCTTTTTGTACACGGACCCGCCGAGTGCGGTGGGGTTTTGGATCGCGTTGGAGGACGCGACGAGGGAGAATGGGTGTTTGGGTTTTATGGGGGGGTCGCATCGAAGAGCTCCGGTGAGGAAGAGGTTTGTGAGGATGGAGGAGGGAGGGACGGGGTTTGTGGATGTTCGGGGAAGGAGATTTCCGAGGGGTGAGGAGGTTGAGGATGAGCGGGTGGAGGGAGATGAGGGCGAGGAAGAGTATACGTTTGGGGAAGTCAAGGCGGGGACGTTGGTGTTGATACATGGAAATCTGCTGCATAAGAGTGAGAGGAATACGAGTGGGAAGAGTAGGTTTGTTTATACGTTTCATGTTATTGAGGGGGAGAATAAGTATGATGAGAGGAATTGGCTGCAGCCGCCTGAGGAGGGGTTTACGAGGTTGTATCAAGACGGGCTCTAGTTTTCTTCGTGATGTGAGAAAGGACGGTCTGAGATTGTGGCGTTGGGGGAGTTCTATTGATGGATGGCGCTTGCGGTGTATTCCAAAGCAATGGGAAGCTTTCTTTGGGTTGGTGATGGTCATTTGAGCAGACTACATCACCAGTGCTCGACGATCGTCATCTCAGTGGGACGGACTATTGGTCAGTGTATTGTTTCCTTTGCGTCCTGTAGTCAGGCCCAAAATGAAAGCCTTATATCCGTCGTCAACGTACAGTGGGTCCTCATCGTGACACCAGTAAGCCATCGAGTCCCACTACCGATGTGCCGTATTCACTTAAAACCACTAGAAAAGCCTTTTCTTATTCACTTTCGAGGCTTTCAAATCATCTAGGACTATAAATACCTTCACACTGATACAACATTCGCACCCTTCGCAACCTCTTTGATCAACATCCTCAGTACAATAAAGAGGATAGTCACTTACCACATTGACCGGCAGACAGTGACGTGTCTCTTCGTCTTAATTTACCCCTGGATCATTCCGCAGTCACAGTTGGAAACATTCACCTATCGTTCTGTTTTTCTTTTGCTTTCGTCCCATCAACATCTCGCACAGTTCTCACTTCGGCGTACCTCGAATAAACGAGTCTTGGCTCTCAATTATCTTCGAGTCTCGTCATCGTCATCTCACACATCAATGTCAACATGCCACGCAACCCATGCCCACATTGCACAGACTACTTCATGAGCGAGCGCCTTTTGCAGACCCACATCCACTTCATACACAATGGCGGCGCTTCACAGCCTACAAGGCCGGACCCGCTAGTCTGGGCACCTCGAGTCGGGGATGTGAGTGCTGGCGCAGCTAGCGATGCCCTGTTGAGTCCATCAACAATGTCCCGACGAGCTGATGAACAACGTGAATCGGTGGGGAACGCATCGTTCTCTTCAGTGGCGATGGAAGTCCAAGGAGATGATGGTGATGATGGGGATTCGACGAGAGGAATGAGGCCGGCACCAAGAAGTGGGGTGGGATGGTCGATGCAGCCAGGGCTGAGCGTTGAGAAGCCTAGGCACAAACGCCGCACAGATCGAGGGTCCTTGACCTTGTTGCAGCCCTCACCATCATTCGATGTCAGCACTATTCCTACGTCAGCGCCTCGCTCTCGGCCTACAACACCCTCGATGAGTAGCATGGCGGGATCATTCACTGCCTCTCCGGGTAGTAGGCAGACCAGACGGACTGATCGGCTAGTAGCGGCTACCACTGCAAGACAGCAGCGCAGATCGGCAGGTCCTGAAAGACTTGCAGCACCAATAGCTCCACCTGTGATGAAATTCGTCGTGGTGTATGAGTCCCAGGAAAAAGGGGTTCAGCAGTGGTTAGAGCTGCCCACTACCACGCCGTGGACAACCTTCACAGCACTCTTGGAATCTGCATCTGCACCTATTGCAGGAGCGTACGTCCCCGGCAGAACGACCGGTTTCATCCTGAAAGATGGTTCTTGGTGGTTTGCGCTTGTGGACCATGAGGGTACCAGGGAAGACCGTTGGAGAGTGTTAACAAGTAACCTCTTTTATCAGGCGATGATCAGTGAATTAATGACACATTCATCAGTGTGGAGGCATGCGCTGGTGTGCCATGTACGTCCAACATCGCCCAAGAGAAATAACAGAGTGAAACAACATACTGACGACGATACGCAGGATAAACAAATGCCCAGCAGTAATTAGGTTACGGGATCGGGCGAAGCTTATCACAGGTCAGTTTCGTGATCACGGGAGACTTCAGACTCCAACTCAGCAATGAGGAGCAGTGATTGAGCCGTCCAAGCCAAGCACTAAATCGAAGATACGTCGAATTTCGATAAACCATACGCACCACTGCGTTTCTGGGTAGTTGCTAGATATCTGCAACGTTTTTGATGGATGATAGAGTTGCCCTGGACGCAACGTTGGGAGAGTTCCGCAAGGAACAGATTAGCTGTCACCACCCTCACTCTGACTTTGAAGGAATGGTAAAAGCTGGTCGATTCAGAGTGAGTGGTCTTCAATTGCTATACTTTGAGACGAAAAACCTTTCTTTGACAGCTTTCAACTCAAAGATGAAGTGGGATTGGCAGCGCAGCTTGGAGCTGGCGTGGACGCCGCGATGCTTGAATAAGGCGCAGTGCTGTAGATAGTCTCCGCTTTCACCAAGACTGGAATTACCGCACCAGTCACAAGACTAAACTCCCTGTGACCAAGTACTCTGAGGATGGCGCCAATCGCCCCAGAATGGCTGGTGAATGAGCCGTATGTGCTGTGGTCATGGCTGAAGACATCATCAAGCAGCTCTTTCGAGCGCGCATCTAGTGCTGAGTCAGTTTCTCGAACATCAGGTGTCCATAGCGGATCAATCTCGGTGAAACCAGTCTCGAAGGTGTAAGTGGGGAAGCTTTCGTGGATGTCCATTTTGCTGCTTCGGCGGTCACAGGTGTGGATACCGATGACTTCGCGAAGCAGCTAGGAACATGTCAGTAGAAATCTCCTTCCAGCACAGTATGGCTTCAGTATCTTACCTCCTTCACCTCCGGGACAAAAGGCTTCCGGTTCGGAAGTTTTAAGCCGGAGAACGTAATGTTCGCGGTGGCCAGACATCTGTCAAGTGGACTTGTGTAGTAAGTATTCGGAACAGGTATCTTCTGCGTGGCGATCTCGTGTGCCCAAAATTTACTGGCTATCTGAGCTTGCTTCATTCCGTTCTCTGTAAGATGTGCATCAGCCCAAGTAACTGTGGCGTTGCCGTCCTGCTTTGACCAGTAGCACTACCAGATTTGCCTCTCGTCAGCGAAATAATGCGTAGTGGTGGGAAGCGGACAGGCTTACATTCCAAGCCGGAGTGCCATAGAAGCTCTCCGCTACATTGTGAAGCCCCTCTCCGTGACGGCCCAAGTATAGTACTTTGTATCGGACTTTCTTGCCGCTCTGACGATTGAAGCGAAAGACCTGGTGCTCAAAACGCTGCCATTGCGTCTTCTTGTGGTCAGGATCGTATTCGCCGTCAGTATCGTAGGTGCGGTTGATGAGACCGAAGTTTACCGCAGTCTGAATGCTTTACTCAGTTTATCTAGAGTGCTAGAGAGCATGAGGAATTCTCACATAGTCAAAACTGCTCGCTTGGGTACTGGGGTCATCCTGTAAGAAGAAACCGGTGATTGTGGTATATTTTATATAAGAGGGCGTGTTGTCCGCTCCGCCCGTCATGGCCATCAAGGCCAAGAGGACAGTCAAGAGAAACAAAACTGGGCTACAAGCCATGGTTTTTCAGATGTCAGTCGGACTGTCCTCTACGCATCGAGAGATTGTAAGAGTCTTTGCTGCTGGCAGGTATTTATTTCTTGGAGAAGAATACACACATGATCACGGTCGTTCTCCACCGCATCCATGTCCTGGATTGCTTCGCGGAATATAGAGGACGTTGCACTGCCATGGAAATTTCAACGAATCAACCTCGACTTTTCATGATGACGGAGCTAAGACCAGTCGAAGCAAGATACGTATGCACAAGGCTTATAAGAATCTTTCCAGTTCAACGGTCGACATTATTGGAAGAGAAGGAAACAGTGGGACGACTGAACGTGGGGTAACGAGGTTCTAGGTCATAAATGATTGCCGATCCTACAGTATGTTCTGGCGGACTCCATAGACACAGAGCACTCTACATGTATTTAGTAGACCTATGACTAAGCATTCACAAGCACTTCGATCTATTGAAATTCGGTTGTAGACATTTTGTTGTGGGGATCTCCATACATCTTTGCTTGCCCCCAATCATCAACATCGGCAAAGATTTGCGACCTGGAACCATATGATGACATAACCCTGGTACTCCTACAGAGAACCCCGGTAACCTTCAAGTCATCGATATTATTACACCCCAATGCGGCAGAAAGAGGACAGTGACTGCTCCAGAAATTCGCCTCAATCCAATTCAGTCACTAATCGAAAAGCGCTCAGACGAGGACACCCCTGTCGGTGATGGCCCCATCTTGGTAATAGAGGACTTTCGCGGCTCGATCGACAGTGTCCGCCGATGGGATGACTTTATGCTGAACGTTAAGGATAGGGGCTACAGGCCACATGGGTAGAATCTAGCTACTCGGGTATATGTGTCGGGTGTAAGTGTCGTCTCGGGTTTCTGAGGCACAACTGCACTGCTGGCTGTCTTTCTTGATGGTGAAGCTTGCTTTTCAGTCTGGTTTTCTCAATGAAAGAGCTGCCTTGACAGCGTTGTCAGATGTAAACTTGTTCATCTCAGTCTCAAACTCCCTCTCGTGTGTGATGGTTTTCAGTCTTTTCAGAAAAGCTAGATCCTTCGGAAGTGGTGATTCCTCCAGCAGCACAGAGTGATAGTCTCGAAAGCCTTTCAACCACATGAGGAGAGAAGGCTTGTGTTTCTTGATTGTGGCGCTCAACACATTGAGCATCGACTCGGATAACCTAAGCCGTGTGACGGAAACTGGAATCAACGCTGGAAGAAGCGGATCGAGACTCTTCGCCAGAGCACCGGTGAGCTTGACCTCCTTCAACAGGTTCCACACCTGGGATTTGCGCTGGTTCCACAGAGCGGGATTGTCCTCAGAGCTGCTGGCCCAAACTTGCTTGATCAACCGCACAACAACTCTCCCCGCTGCTTGCCGGCTGGTGTAGGAAGTCTTCTGCCGACTTTCTTTGTTCTTGTCATAATTGAAGTCCCTCTCCTCCTGTGTTGTCATCTCCGGTAATTGCAGTCTCTTCTGCTCGCAATCAACTTGTTCCTGATAGCGCTGCCAGAAATCTCCAAGTAAGAGGTTTCTTCGCACCCGGGAGTACTGCTCGCGCTTCAGCTGCGTCTGCCGCATGCGGCTATGCATCATGGTTATGTTGTGCATGTCATTGGGTATTTGATGGGTTGAAGAGCTCAATCCTCTTAGAATCTGCAGAGATTGAGCTGTTTGGAGACACGCTTCAAACGCTGCCCATGCGTTTATGGAGCCAATCTCGACAGCACATCACATTATGATATCTGCATCAGTGAGCTCAAAGGTCTTTCCGGTGTGCGTATGGATTCGCTGCAACTCCATCTCAATCCAGTTCAATACACTGTGACAGGACGTGATAGCTGAGTCCGAGTGGGGCCCTTCAGCTTCAAGATAATGGTGGTGTGGCGATGAAGAATCATCCGGCTCACAGTCCGCATCATCTGCCACCTCATACAAGCTTCGGTTTCGGTTCCACTGTGCTCGAATGGTCTCGTCTCGCTGTGCTTGAGAAACTGCCTCCTTGTTGAGCGGTGCTACTTTCTTGCCTAACTTGATCCTCTTCCCTTCCGTGCTTTTCTTGTCTAGTGAGGCTGTCTCATTTCGCTCGTTCCTCTTGAGGCTTCTATCTGTCTGCTTCGGTGGGGCTTTTGATGAGTTGTTGATGCTGGTATTGGACGTGCTCAACACTAACTCAGTGCAGACTCTGTCGGCCCTCGGTGCCTTAGTGTCAAGAGTTGAAAGCCAGCTTCTGCCAGCGGCGCTTGCGCTTGTGGCCGGCAATGGATGTATGTTCACAGAGTCATGCAAGAGCGAGCTAACCGAGACTCCTTCTCCTTCAAGAAACTCTTCAGTAAGTGACATTGTGAACAGAGTGCCAGAGAATGTGAATGAGTGAAGCTGTACTCTAGGTGGTGAGATGTTGTTGCGACTTGATGGATTGACCGAAGAATCTAGCTACTCAGAGTGCGAGACGATACATATACCCGCGCTAATCTACATTCTACCCATGTGGCCTGTAGGCCCTATCCTTAATGTTCAACACTTTAAGTTTGAGGTTTCCGTCAACTGCCTCCATGACGACTTCCTGCCAGCTCGCGTTTCTCCCTTCATACGTGACAATGGTCGCTCCTAGTCGTTCTCTAATGGAATCGACGAACTTTTGGGTTGTGAGAGAACATTGAAGACCTTCCATAACAAGGAATTTGAGGTTCGCCATCCTACCCACGGCGCCAACGATGGAGTCTTTGAGGTCAAATTGGCCATGCATCCCAGAAGCGGTCTCGAACCTGATTGTTAGGCGGATGAGGTTTTGCAGTCTAGGAACTTCCGTAGCCAGGGCTTTCTTTAGACTCTTGTACTTCCACATAACGCTCGGAAGAGCGGTAAGAGCCAGAGACTGGATGTGATGAACACAGCTGTCGTTGAGACGCGCCGTGGAAGGATACGTCGACGATGTCAAGAAGCGGTTATGGGCGTAAAAGATCGGTGCAACTTCAGCCCTGATGAGACGACACACCCCCAGTAGTCCAATCTCAGCTCGAGGGAATGATGGACGGCTTTGGTCATGCAGGAAGCAATGGATGTTGTCACCGGCCCTTTTGATCAGCGCAAGACGGTAGGTCCTGCGAGTTTGTGGCGAGCGGTGGAAAGGGACACAAAGTTGAAACGCAACCAAATGTGCGGCGTGGCGGACGTATGGCTCGGCGTTGCGAAGTGGTGATAGGAGACGGTGTTTCCACAGGAGAAGAGGGAGCAAGATGAGAATCAACATCGTCGACAAAGCGGCAGGGTGGAGAAAGAGCAACTGTAGCGCCACTGAAGAGCGAGCCCCAACTTGGTGGCTGTCGACTGAGGTTTCAGGGACCGACATCCTACTTGGACTGCGACCGAGTCTATCAGAACAATAAGGCATGTCTATAGCATGGGACAGGAGCAGACTAACCCAAATCTAAGATCTTTTGCTTTGTATGTCTACTGTGTTTCCTGAAGTGGCTGCAAGAGGTCTACTTAGCTCGACAAAGTGGGCAGAGCTTTGTGTGGAGCGTGGCTTCTTTGGAAGAGGAATCTGAGGGCCTGTTGCCCTCAACGGCGGGTGCCATTCACTCGGGTAGCACCCCTAAGGTCAAGCAATATTTGGGCTTTGCAAGTGAAATTAGTGCGGAACATATTACAACCGAAGCTTTCGCCATTGTTATGCTGGAGTGCAAGGCCCTTCAAACAACCCACAAACGCCGGCTGTAATTCTCATCTTGACATAACTATTTCCTAGCCTGTTCTTTCTCCACCTCATACATAAAGTCGAAATACGGTTTATCAAAGTGATGCACCCTTACGTATCCGTCCTCCCCACCGCTGGCGTAACCCATGCCTTGCGGATGCACAGCAATAGTGTTCAACGGTCCAAAGTGGCCTTTTACCCTTCCGATTTCGTCCTCGAAGATTTTGTGGTAGAAGCGTGCTTCGAACTTGCCTTGTCGAGTGTTTGTGGTAGTAACGTCCATCGCTGCTTGACCACCCGCTAGGATAACGTAATCTTTTCTAGGAGTTATTGCGGCAGTGTTCAGGGGCGTGTCAGAGGAGTAACTTTTCAGAATCTCGAGGTTGCGGGCTCCGATGATCTGAGAAAATGGTAATAAGCTTCTGCGAAGACTTTCTTTTAATGCAGGCTTACCTTTGCGGTTTTATCTTTCGACGCTGTAATGAAGTATGTTCGATCAGGAGACCACTGAAGATCTGTGACCTGCATATCTGGCTCATGGGCCTGGATGCTGTCTAGTTGTTCGCCGGTCTGTGTTCAGTCAGTGACAGCTAATAGTACGCCAACACTTGCTTGCCCCACCTTTGCATCGTATTGAGAGACGGTGCCATCCTCGTGCCCAGCAAGAATGTATTTTGACAAGTAGCTCCACCCTGCCACTGTGGCCTTGCTTTCCTCACATGTTATCGTCAAACTCCTCTCGTCGGTTTGCTCAGCGTTAACGTCAAGTTTAATATCAAACACCACAATCGTTCCCAAGTAGCCCATGCGCTTCTCTGTCACTGCCAACAATTGTGTCCCATCCTCGGAGAACTCCACCCGCTTTACTGCAGTAGTAAAGTCCCAGACCTTAATGCATTTTCCTGTCTTGATATCCCATAAACGTACAGTATTGTCCGCAGCGCCAGTTGCGAGAAGTGTAGTAGATGGATCAACATCCACGGTCCAGAGAGCGCCCTGGTGGCCATGGTAGGTTCCTAACCGCTCACCATTGGCAGAGAACCAGGCGCAAACGACCTGATCCTTTGCGGTCGAGAATAGGATGTCGCCATCTCGAGTGTATCTATCAGGGATGTCAGCTCCAATGCGGAATTTAGTATTATTGCAAATGCGTGCGCACTTGATCTGGGTCAACGATCGCTCCTGTGGGAAAAAGCAAGATTAGCTTCGCGCACACAACAAGAGCCACGCAATGATCACGCACATGTCCTTGTAGTAGAATGGGCCTCATGTTGATCAGCAGCAATTAGAATGACGATTAGAGGGTGATGTGCGAGGTAGAAGTGCGTTGTTCTCTTAGTGCTCCAGCAATAGCTGACTCTTGGGACCTTTACTTCACAGAATTTGACGAGTTGTGGTCACCTTATCCAATCGGATACAACTCTTAGGGCCGGGATCTTGCGGCGCCCGTCCTCCGGCCGCCGCTTTACCATGGGCTGGGAGCGTTTGGTTTGAGATCTCCACACTACATGTACTAAGAAGATACAAATTTTTGGTCGCATACACTACAGTCACACAAATTGTCTCAATTACAGTTGAAAGATTGAACAGTAAGATAATCACTATTAATTGATATGTGTGAAGTCTCTATTTAATCATGACTCATGAATTAGTACATATAAACATAATTTCTAAATGAATAGTTTTGTTGAAATAAGAAGGCTTCGCGGGGATTTCAGTCCTATTCTGACCTAGCACTGGAACTTGCCGTGTCACGTGACGCTGCTTAGTCAGCCCACACAAAAGTCATGCTGTTGATGCAGACTCTGCATTCTAGTTAGAATATATAAATTAAACAGTCATTTCATAGAGGTCATACTTCAACAGGTTATAAGCTCAGCATTTTGTCTTCATACCTCAAGACATTAGTCAGTCATTCATTGACCTCACTGTCACTGTCTTTTAACAGTGTCTTTTGTTGTTTCAATAGCCTATCTGAGTGCTTTCTCAAACAACCCCTTTTGTTGTTACTTAATCTTCTCAGTTTTGACATTTTTGTTGTTTCAATAGCCCACCTGAGTGCTTCCTTAAATGACTCATTGTTTTGATAGCCTATCTGAGTGCTTTCTCAAACAACCCCTTTTGTTGTTACTTAATATTCTCAGTTTTGACATTTTCATCATTTCAATAGCTCACCTGAGTGCTTTCTTAAATGACTCATTGTTTTCAATAGCTTATTTAAGTGCTTTCTCAAACAACATCTTTGTTGTTTTAATATTCTTGAACAACTTGTCATTATGATATTCTTGATTGACATCTCTTTACTTTTTTGATAGTTTTTATGTTTTGATGTTTGTTCTTAACAACTCACATAATCATGACTTTCTTAAACAGCATTTTCAACTTTTCTCATCTTGCTGACACTAGTAACTATACCTCATGAGTCACTAATGTCAAGTTCATCCTTATGAACAAAGATTTATGAGCTGTTGTTTCAGGCACATCTTTTGAACCAGTTGTTGAACTTAATGATGTTAACACTTTGAACTTGAAGTTCTCATCTGAATACATTGTCTGAAGTAAAGAGAATGACAGAACATGTGCTACTATAGCACTGTCATGTCAGAATGGCTTTAAAAGGTTCATTTAAGATCTTTCTGCATGTCAGATGTGGTTGAAGCTCAAGAAGTTGTATGAGGTTCAGGGCTTTAACATCAGATACCTTATGTTTATGACACTTTTAAGTCATCACTACAATTTGTCTAAGTTCATTGAGAACTATGTTGATCAGCTAAAGACTTCATCACAATGTTTGTAAGAGATGAATTCTACCTTTTCAGACTGGGTTATACTCACTGTTCTTCTTAACAACCTTGAATTCACATTCAATGCCTTTGTCATGGCTAAA
>JAABUP010010829.1_pt1 | contig 10606 bp, 5 predicted proteins | sample 5559201 | NCBI WGS metagenome assembly JAABUP01 (sample SAMN10711887, study PRJNA513373) | rock metagenome | isolation source: Antarctica rocks | place: Antarctica | reverse complement strand
CTGTCTGTCTGTCTGTCTGTCTGTCTGTCTGTCTGTCTGTCTGTCTGTCTGTCTGTCTGTCTGTCTGTCTGTCTGTCTGTCTGTCTGTCTGTCTGTCTGTATGTCTGTCTGTCTGTCTGTGTGTGTGTGTGTGTGTGTGTGTGTGTGTGTGTGTGTGTGAACACTCTAGCCGAAAAGCACTGGTTGTATGCCCACCCCAATTGGGCCAAATTTGCAAAGTTTGATCAAACAAATTTTTGTTTAACAAAAGTTCCACCTTTGTTTTCATCATGACAATGGCCGCCGACCCTTTTCGTACCTCAACCTTTGCCCCACCAGCTTTGTACATGTGGTGGGGCAAAGGTAGGGGCAGAAGCAAGACCATATCCTTGCTTGTGCCCCCTCCTTTGCCCCACCACATGTACAAGGGTGCAAGCTACAACATACTCATGTGCATGAGCTTCAATTGAAAGTCTTGCAAGACTTGGCAGACTGTCATATCGAGCAACATCTCAACATGAATCTCTGCCAATTTGGCAGCAGTACTTGCTTGACATTCAAAAGGAATCTATTATTATTTGCCCCTTAATTGGTGTAGCTAGTTTGCCGTTGACTACTCATGGGCTTTGGAAGCTGTTGGACTACCAGCTATCAGCTCAACTCTCAAGTTCAACAGTCTTCTGTTTCTTTCGCAACTTCTGTCACAGCCACACATTTGGTGGAGGTAAAAGCAGAGCTCAAGAGTGATTGACTGATCACCATGACTGATCACTCGTGACTGATCAGTGTGCCTGCTTGCTACTGCAGTGCACACTCTTACCAACACAGCTTATACACGGGCATATATCAGGGATCTCTCATATATGGCTATGTACATGGTTTGCTGCTCAGACGCTCTTCAGTTACTCCGCAGGCCAAGCTCTGTAGCTAGACGCTCTTGAGTCACCTTAGGGTCTGCTTCCGTCTGTTTTTGTGCAACCAGAACCCAGTACTTGGCTGGATAGGGACAAGCGCAAGCAAGCCTAGAAATAGTCAAGCAAGCTCAATTTGATGCCCCTCTGTGAGTAACAGCATTTCTAAAGCCACGCAGTGCGACTGCACACTTGCACAGCACCCTCTGTTGAGAAGGCAATTGCGCTACACAGCAACCTCACAGCACGTGACAGCTCAATCAGCATCATACGGGTGTTTGTGATCATGAGCAGCATAGCTGGAAAGCACTAGTTGTATGCCCACCTTAAAAATTTGATTAAACACAAGTCCCACTTTTGTTCCCAACATGACAAAGGCTGCCAGCCCTGTTTCTGCCCCTGCTTGTGCCCCTACTTGAGCCCCACCATATGTATATCACGCAAGCTACAACTCACTTATGTGCATGAGCCTGACTCAGTACGGTATGCGCAGGCTGATAGGGAATTCCAAATAGCTGCGCTGTTTGCAAGATTGGCAGAAGGCATGTGAAGCCAGCTGGTCGAGCAGCAGCTCAACATGCCGGTCTGCCAACATTGCTTGATATCATCGATGCTGAAAAGGAATTCAGCTAGCAACTCTGATCAACTCTGACTTGTTACTTTGCTGGCTGCAGGCTTCACGCTGGCATCTCAGGAGAGACCTAGGTGCAGCCACAAGTGCGGGATCTGCCAATGCAGTGCATTGATGTGTAGGGGTGAAGGTTGACTGCGCTGACAGAGGTCATTGTGCCAGAAAGTTTATCCCATGCCTGATGATCGGGGTGAACAGACGCCAACAGTTTCAGCTCGGGTGTGAGGATGGTGTGATTGAGACCCAACACACAGCTGGCAACTTGCAATATTTCCCCAGCACTACTTGCTTCTCCGTTGCAGCAAGAGATAGCATCGAGGGATTGCAGCAGCTGAAGGTGATTGAAGCCTCTGGGCTACAATCCCAAGCCAAAGTGGCAGTTGTGAGCTGTAAGTTGTGGCACACTTGAGTGCTCAACAAAGAGATGCAGATGCTTTGCCGCAGGTATTGAGTGCACTGCAAGTTGTCATGCTGGTACAAAACGCCAGCATTGGGGTCAGCCTTGAATGAGTCTTGTAGTTGGTGCGTTTTATGTATTGCAAGTTGTACAAACCTTGTTATTGTCATCTAAACTTGCACACAAGTTGAAGTGAACTCTTAAGCAAGACTGGCAGCTTATACTAATCATCATGTGATAGCTTGACTGTGTTTGATTCTGACAACATGCTGAGAGAGTGGCTCTTTACGTTTGTAATTGTATGGATGATTGCAATCCGAATCGAATCACAGTATTTCAACAGTCTACATCCTTCTTGCATGCACACGTTAACGGCAGCGCTACTGCTAGCAATATTGCTTTGCATGGCCGCTGCAACATTAGATGAAGATTCAAGTGCCAGCCCACACTAAGGGGCAGACGATTTGGGTGAATTGAGGATTCGTGTACAGCGAATTTGGTAATTAACACTCAAATTGCTTGGAAACAGCACGTCGGAGACTGCTCGGATTTTGTACCATTCTGCACCGCACAGTGCACCGCATGTAGTTGAGCTTCTACGGCGATAACACATCTGGCAGGCCACGTCCAGTTCGGGCAGAAAGTTGCTAGGCATCGCTTGACCTGAAAGGCTTTCCCTCTGACACGTGTGCAAGCAGTCTATCAACACAGCACGTATTGCACATTCCGGAAACTCTAAGCTCCGGCAGAGAGAAAGTCAACCGACTCTCCGCCGCAGGCAACGAATGTTTTGCTCCAAACACAAGCATGCCTCACCTCCGTGTTTGCTCAGACTACACACGGAGAGACACGCTTGCTATTCGCTTGCACGCTTTCCACAGAAATGTTTTTTATTCTTTTGACCGCGCAAACCCTCAGCGCACTTTCTCTGCAAAAGCTCTGAAAACGCTTGACGCTGCAGATACATCAAACAGCTGAGACTGCCAAGGTCTGTAGCTCTGACCAGCAGGGCAATGGAGAATTCAGTCAGTACTCCACAGGCTGCCCCAAGGAGTGCTTTAGGGTGGACAGTCTACACCATAGGTGAACAGTCCTGTCAGCTTGAGCACAGAGGAAGCCGCCTTAAATTTCAAGTTGCTCCTGCATGTTTAGTTTACAATGTTAACCAGTTTGAAATGCAGATTCAGTCAACTTAGCTGTACTAGTATTTACACTTAAGTGTATTTCACAAATCATAATGTGTCCAACAACGTTGTTCAAACTCTCGCGAGCAGTAACGCAACGTTTGACGAGACCAAGAGCAAAGCTTACTAGCTTCAAGGCAACATGTGCATCGCAATGGGGATCAGTTGTGTGTTGAGGTCAGAAATTACATCAAGCACAAATGGCACATTTGATGACAATGAAACGCTTGCAGCAAACTTTGATATCACACAATATTGTTAGTATTAATACAATCACTTGATGTCAAGACATATCTGTAATGTCACTGCAAACACTACATCTATAGATGTAGCTACTCATAAACAACATTTGATGTGTTGTATGCACTGTGAGTCTGCTAGTCTCTGAATCCTCAAGTGGTGATGGCATCTACAATCTTACAGATCATGCATTCAATGACAAGACTGCATCTGCCTTGCTCTCATGCCTGGATGTCTGGCATGCATGACTAAGCTGTGACTAAGCTTCTTGCCCGGCAATTTAACTACTATCATGATAAACCCATGCACTCCAAGTAATGGTGGCTGATGCACTGCACTGACTGCACTGAGTGGCTGCTTCCCTACTTACCCTTAAGGAAGCTACCACCTCTGCCCTGCAAGCAGAATCTGTGTTGGTATCTGTTTGACCAGACCAACACTTTTATGGTGTGTATATGCAATTGAGCTCTGCAGTGCATACATGATGTCACACCAGGGCACATGATCAAATGCAAGCAAGTGTAGCACATGTATTGACAACAATCTGGTCATCGCTTTGTCTCTCACAAACAAAGCTCAAAACAAAAGCTTACGAGTCAACACATGTTTTCACCTGGGGAGCAGCTCTCTTCTGGCTATGGATATCCTTGCTTGCAGATGTTATTGTTGACTAGTCGCAATGTCAGCATCATGATCCTGACAGTTCTACCCTTTACTGCAAGGTATGGCTGCTTCTTTGGGGGACCTTTCGCACTGGTGTATGTCTTGGCAGCTGGTTTTCCTACATCCCCAAGTGCCTGCAGCAACAGTACAAATTGACAATCAATCAGATGTTGGCTATATTACATGTCGACAATACAATGATTGGATCCGACACTAGGGTTTTGTGTGACAGTCCCAGATGTGACACCACTCAACAGTCTTGTCCTTCATTTGCAAAGCCATGCATGCTAAGCATTGACTGATGCAAGAGATGTAGCAGCAAGTCATACAGCCAAACCTCATTCACCCTGTGCTGGGTGTGTTGAACACAAGCAAGAACTGTTGGCCATCATGCATGTACAATAACAAACATTCATTGTATGTATTTTCAACAGACATATAACGGTCATACAACAATTGGTTTGCCAGCGCTATCACAGAGAAGCATCTTGTAGAGATGGCGCATGCTCTGCGTTTGAATGTTGCGCAAAGCATGCATCAGCTCGACAGGATGCTTCTCCAAGACACAGCACTGGCTAGCCAGTGCATAGCACATGACTGCAAACGCATGGGCGATAGTTGGTGCTCAAGTCTGGCTTTCATGAATTAGCCAATCACAGAACACCAGCTATTGCCTCTGCTGATCAGCACAAGTTAGCAAACACAACAGGGCTGCTACAATGCTGGCTTGCTTCTATGTCTGGTGCGGTTAGTATGCATGGCTGTATAGATGAAGGAGAAGACTTTAAGCAAAATTGTAATGGCGCTTGTTCAAGCAAAAGCAAAGCGTCATCAAGGTATACTACGCAGCATACATGAGTGCATATATGCTACTGTGATACAGCTGTCCCTAGTACCACCCTGACCCTACTACTCCCAGCCATCCAGTAGTATGGGAGAGGCCTGTACCCTAGAGAGCACCCTCGAGAGTACAGTACCCTACAGGAGAGTATGGTACACTTGAGTGTACCCAACAGGGTACAGTACGGGGACAGCTGTCCCTGGTACTATCTTGACCACTGTGTGGTTCTAGAAAGATCTTGAGCAAACAACATTGCATACTTGTACTCTTACACTTTCGCAATTCAGGCAGAAGGCGGCACAACAAAGATTCAAACCGGTCACCCGACGTATTACCCAGTCTTAGGTGCAACAAAACGCTTTCACTCTTGACTGCAGGATTGCACGTAGGGTTTGACTTTAAACCTTAGGTCAAGTTGCCCACATGAGCTCAGTCCTACCATGACGAAATTGTCAGAGCAGACTGTCAGGGCAAAGCTGGCTTTGGCAGCAAAACACAACATGAAACAGGCAAGAGTTGATGATGTCAAAGTTGCAGGCATGTTGCGTGAATCAGCTCTGGTATAGTTGGACATTTGGATTTCTGCAACTAACAATGTGACTGTTCTTGAGTACTCACTACTGAAATTACAGCAATCAGTATTGTTGATGGTGGCAACAATGGTGCACATTTACATATATGTGAAAGTGGTGCAGTCAACAGCTATACAGCTATTGAGTGCTTTCAAGCCACGTCAGCTAGCATCACATTGCACACTATTGCACGGCGTCTAGAGTTAACCGTATACAGACTGTCCACTTTTTATATGACACTTGTCAGCATACTGTTTTTTTGTGCGTCACATGCACAAGCATGTCAATGTTCTGAAATGTACGCAATTACGCCTGAAACCTCCAGCATCAACAATGGTCATGTCATGCAAGTCTGCGTGTTTGTGATGAATCCAAAACCACAGGACTGCTTGGCCTGACCAATTGATTGACAGTGAAGCCTGCTAGCACTTGTGTGACACTTTGGGCATGTTTGTCCCAGTTCTAAATTTTGCTTCAAACTTGAGCCTGTCCGTGTGTATCTATAAAGAGTCATGTTCAGAACAGCTTTTAGTGGACTTGCCAGTCTCCAAAAGTTGACATCTGAGCATTGATAATGACCATTTTTGCACACTTGTGTGATATGATGACTTCCTACTACAGTGCAACAACATGTGGCAGTGATTAGCACAATGCTGCCCCTACCTAGCATTACACCTCCATGTCAGCTTCCAGGCTCCAGGATGCATGTCAGCACGCATGTCTTGCATGGCAGCCAAAACTGGAATACTGGTCAATGCCTGATGGTCATTCAGGGTTGTGTGCTGCACTCCAGGGCATATGCTGTGGTCTTGTTTGGCCATCATGATCACATGTGATCACAGCTGGCAGCTTGCTGCATGAGGGTGCCCCTGCAGGTGCAGAAATGAGTCACTTGCAACATTTGCAAGACGGCATTGCATGATGTGACGGCAACAGTAGAGTAAGGAGTTGGGGCGGGGAAGAGTTGGAAAGGGGGGGCGGGGGCGTTGCGTTCCTGACATGAGCCAGGAGAGCCAAAAAGACCTCTCAAGCGCTGTCGAGCAACATGCACATCCAACAGGCTTACTGTCAGATGTTGCTGACCCAAGGAGTTGCCATCAGGACAGCCCTGAGGAGCCCTGAATCAGGCTGCATGCTGTGTGGTCGCAAGGTCACCATTCTCATCGCTACAACTGTAATCAACTGATTACAGCAGTAGTGCAGTGAATGATGACCTTGCAGCATGCTGCAAGCAATTTGGATATACTTTTTGGCTGCAGCACCATTGATAAGCCCTCACCAAGCAGCCCCAAAAAGCCACAATGAGCCAAAGCTTCAAATTACAGCAGCCCAAAGGGTTTGATTACGGTCAGCAGCGCATTTGCAGGGCCCTTAAGCCTGTGGTGTCAATCTTGCCTGAACTCCAAGTGTTTCAAAACCCTCCTGATTTGACTCCCAGTATCTCGAAACCCTCCTGACTCAATCACCAGTATCTCAAAACAGCTAGGAGACTTTCAGCTCTTTTCAACTCCACAAGCTAAATTAGAAGATGGCACCAGCAGACCACACAGACACCCAGCACAACCAACTCACAGTCAATCTAATTTGTTGCTTACTGTTGGCTTGGCAGCTACTTGGGATTGTTGCAAGAGATTTTATGGAGAGCTGCAAGAAAGAAACATAAAGACAAAAGTGTACTCTTTTCAGCAATCATGACGTGAGCCCCTCGAGGCAGCAGCCCAGAGCTTCATGGAGAGGTGCTCAGGCATATACAAACAGCCTGAAGGAAAGAAAAGAAAAGAGGTGCTCAGGCATATACAAACAGCCTGAAGGAAAGAAAAGAAAAGAGCGCTTCTTTTGGCGTCAATGAAAAGAGAAGCCAAGTCTCATACCGGGCTGCCCAGGACAAATAGCCTACAAAACACAGAAATCTGACTGACGCACAGTTTCCCAATAAACTGCATTGAGAAAGCTCTGGATGCTCATTGACAGGCCTCACAACAGTCAGATTTTTGCTGTGTTCTGTAGGCTGTTTGTCTCTGGCTGGTATGAAGCCTGTCAATGAGCATCCAGAGCTTCCTCAATGAATTGTACGTCAGACCCATTTCAATCTGAGATTTCTTAACACAAGCTCTGGCATAGTATGTGCATGATCTCCAAACTCTGGAGGCCCTAGACAACACTGTTGGTTGGTATGTTGGACCTGCAAGCTTGCTCAGGGAGGGTCATAGTTCTAGGCTGCCGCTTTAGGAGGCTGAGTTTTGGTTTATGGAAAAAAGAATTTCAGCAGTCCGATGAGTTTCAGCTATGCTAGCTGCATTACGGCTCAACAAAGGTATAACAGCATGTCACTGGCTTTGGCATATCCGCAATTACACACAAAGTCTGTGCCAAACAATTGCAACATGGCTGCAGACACAAAAGACAGTGCACAAAAGACACTGCTTTCGGATGCCAAAGCTCATGCACGGAAAGTGCAGGCGCTGGTATCAAAAGCCACAACAAAATGCTGAAGACACAGCTACTCACTCCCTGGAAACTGAGTTCAGCATGAAATTTGGCGCTCTGCCAACTCTCATGAAGAGAAACATGATGGCCAGGCAACAGAATGCATGCAGCTGACACATGAAAATATGCATGGAACCTACATCACAGCTGCCAAGCAAGCCATTGCAATTGACTCACTGCAATTTAGTAAGTTGACATCTCACGCTTACAACATCCATGTTAGCGTGCCTATATGGGCTTGCAACATGGATGAATAAGGTGTCAGACCCCAATGAGATTACAGCAAAATTGGCGTGTTGCATAGTGAGGCAAGCACTACAGGGCTGTAGCAAGGTTAAACATGTTGTTGTGACATTGCACTGTGGCTCATTGTGGCCAAGCGACTCAGAGAGCAGCAGCTGTGAAGGCCTTGTGCTGATGTGGCAAGTAGGAAAGAGGGTGTTCTCCAACTCATGAGTGAATGTTGAACCACAGCAAAGGACAACACATGCATGCAGGAAAACAAAGAGCTTACGCACCACACATGGAAACCCCAGTGCTAGCAAGCATGGGCAGCGCAGTTCTTGATGGGGTACCTTAAAGCAACGTGCTAACGGCGCTTATGCTGGAATGCTATCAATACTGCTTGCATGTTGCTGTTATGCGCACAGATGAGTTGAACATCTATGCAAGTAGGCATGTACATGAGTCTGCATGATTGTAGCCACGGCACTCTGTTGCTCCGCATGTTGTCGATTTGACAGCAGTTGATGCTTATTGTAGGAGATGCATGAGAGTGCTGTGACGTGCATGCCCATGTGCACAGCTGTTGAAATGACTGCTGTCACATCTGAGGCAACCTGACATCAGGGCAAATCTTTTTTGATCTTGTGTGTGCAAGGGCAAGCTGCAAGCATGCAGCAGCAGCTAGCCTCAGCAAGTTTTGAGCACACTGTGGCGCTGAAGTGCACTTAGGCATGCATTCGCTGGCAAAGCACTTCAGTTGTTGACAAGGCTGGTAGAGGTTCAAGGGTGACTGTCATTTGAGGATGCTCAGCTGCAACAGTGGATTGACAGCTGGCAAGGGAACTTGTCATCACTGCAGTGGCCTTGCATTGTGAACGGCAAAGGATACCACGCCACACACGCGCTGCAACACTAATAAAAGTGGTTGAAGGTTCTCAAGCTTCTCTATATTGAACGCCTAACGGCGTCGTCTTTTCTTTTTCTTTTCTTCTTGAAGATCTACCTCTGATGGAGTTTGAGGGGATGTGTCTGCATGCCCTCCAACCTCTATCAGCCATAGATACTCAAGACTTGAAAGGCAATGACATCCACATGCCGCATCCTGCTGTGGGATATACTGGTATATGTTGGCTAACACCATGTGGGCCAACCTGGCAACATTGGGTACAACTTGTTGAATAGAGTTTGTTGGTGTGGTTCCATCCAGAAATCCAATAGGTCTTTCAGATCTGACGGCATTGCTGATGAAGCTTAAGCTTATGTGTTCAGTGAGTGCATAAGCTTTGAGTGTTTGGCTGATGACCGTCACACAATATCCATTGTACTGTTTAGTCGGTGCTTACCAACAAGTGCAAAATGCCACATCTGCCGCTGCTTTGAGTGCATTGCCATGCTATGCTTCATGACGCTGCCACTGGGTGCCACTGGTCTGTGAAACCACTTGCAAATGCCAGCATGCAAAGAACTGAGATGCGCTCCTTGCCAATGGGAGTCCGACCTAGAGGCACTCCCTTCGGCAAGGAGCGCATCTCAGTTCTTTGCATGCTGGCATTTGCAAGTGGATGAGTTTTGTTCATCGTTGTGGTTTTGGATCAATGACCAGTAGACTGAAGCTGCTGGGTACGCCTGCCTAGCTGACTTGTTTTGTTTATGGGATACTTGCAGCTTTGTGCTCATATATGGCAGATGGTGAAGAGCCCAGTTGTATGCTCACCTGAAGCAAGCAGGTAGCGCCAGGCCTTCTCAGTGCTCAGCCATGCATGCTCCACAGAATTGGTTGTTGGCACCACCTCCTAGACAATCTTGCTTCTTGTCCGTTCGAGAGCCTTGCACCAAGCTTGTCATCATGGTCAAGCACATCATGCTGTGCGACTTTGCCCTGCAACAACAAGGTCAACCTTCACTATCAGTGACGGTGCTGAGCTTGGACTGGTAGTCTGTCTTGCAAGCAAGGATGCAAAGCACTATGCTTGCAAAGAGGCTGCAAGGCAAGATAAACATTGCTGCAGAACTTAGTCCAATGGGTGGTTCTATGGGTGTGTCTGGGTGGCAGACATGGTGGATTGCAGCATGTGGCTGATCAAGTTATTAACTGTTAACGCCAGGAATTTTGATCCTGGCTAGTCCTCAGCAATGAGGAAATTCAACAACGATAGGGTCTAGTTGATCCTGCCGACAATGGGTTTTGTCTCTCGTGTTCATTCCAGGAGGACTCCATCAGATGCCACATTCTTATTGAGCTTCCTCATGGCTGAGATCAGGTGTGGTTGGAGCTTGTCCACTGCAAGGAGCAAATGCAATCCAATGCTGGAAAGCAGAGTTTCACAGATAAGACTTGTATGGATTATCCTATTTTGTGTTATAGATGCAACACCAAAGCACTGCAGCACTGGTCAGGGCAAAGTAGCTCCCCCGCTGTTCAGTGCTGCTCTGCAAAACAGGCTCACAGCATGATTGTACCACTGCAATTACACCT
>JAABUP010010827.1_pt1 | contig 10607 bp, 10 predicted proteins | sample 5559201 | NCBI WGS metagenome assembly JAABUP01 (sample SAMN10711887, study PRJNA513373) | rock metagenome | isolation source: Antarctica rocks | place: Antarctica | reverse complement strand
CTTCAACGACCGCATCCTCACGCCCGAGATGATGCGTGCCATGATCATACTCTACGTCGGTCCGCATAATCGGCCAGACTTTAGTACGGACTACCTGCTGTCGCCACTGCTTGCACCAGAGGCACTGCTTGCCAACTTCCCGAAAACGTTCTTTATAACGGGAGAACGTGATCCCTTGGTGGATGATACTGTAATCTTCGCTGCTCGCCTACGGCAAGCGAAGCAAAGCCATTTCGTCCAGCGAAAAGAGCTCGGCCTTCTCAAGACGAAGGCCGAGTTTGACGAAAGAGAACACGTTGAGGTAACGCTGATACCAGGCATCTCGCACGGGTTCTTGCAGTTTGTTGGCATATTCCCGGAAGCTTGGAAGCATATCTTCCGCTGCACTCGCTGGATCGAGGAAGTCTTTGAGGCCTCTGAGCTCGCCGACAGCCCATACATGACTCGGGCGAATTCAACAGCGCGGCAGCCAGGAGACGATGGTAATCATCAGCGTCATCATCGTCGTGCGCCTACAGAGAGTTCTGGTGAAGAGGACAACCCGCTAATGATGAGCTCGGTAACCTCGATTGGGCAGCCTGCTCGACCTCCAAGGCGAGGCAGAGGCAAGAAAGTGAGGCAAGAAAGTGATAGGACTAGATCTATGGTCAGCCTCGCCAGCGAAGATGACCTGATGGGGAGAAGGATGAGAGGGTTGGCTGGAGGTTTGATGGGCATGACTGTGGATGGTACCGCAACGCCCTGATACCATCCCCAGGCACCAGATGCATGTAGAAGATTCAGACTTTGGATTACTGAATGATACCCACGGTAGTTGAGTTGGGTCTGTTTTGAATGACGCAACTTAGCGAAGACAGGCGAGCCTACATTGTCCATAGATAGCCGTACATAATAATATTTGGAAACCCTGTGACTACTTTATCTATGATTGTCTTCTCACCTCAGGAACCTCAAGTTTGAACAAATTTCGGACACGACAGTATCGCAGCGTCAGTTGTCCTGTGCGAACAGTATGCTCCACTCCGATTGCCAAAACGTTAACCAGTCCCCAGATTCGACAGCACAGCCAGCCCTGGCTCTCAATCCTCCCGTGGCCTTATAGTATAGTAAAAAGTGTATGGCCAATGGCAGTGCAATCCAAGATCATCCTACCCTCCGGCATCTCTGAACAGTCTGTTAGAGCCCTAATATCCCACCTAACGACCCTCTACCTTACCCACCGAACCAAATTCTCCCGGACCGTCTACGTAACCTTGACTCTCGCTCTTATCAATCGCGTCCGAAATGCCGTCTCCGAGCAGAAAGCAGCTTCGATACACCAGGCCCAGCTCCGCGCCCAACGCTCTGGAACTGCGACTTCGAGTGATGAGGCGGAGAAGAAAGCAAGAAAGAAGGTAGAACTGAACAGCGAATTCTTCCGGAACCTATGGAGATTGCTGAAGATTGTCATACCAGGATGGAAGAGCAAGGAATTGAGGCTGTTGATAAGCCATAGCTTTTTTCTGATAATACGGACGTTGATCAGTCTCTACGTTGCGGAGCTGGATGGGAAGCTCGTAAGCAGCCTCGTTCGAGGGAGGGGGAGAGAGTTCTTACGGGGCATCGTATGGTGGATGATTGTCGCTGTGCCCGCCACATTTACGAACTCGATGCTCTCATACCACCAGTGCAAGCTAGCGCTGCAGTATCGCAGTCGACTCACGACATATCTACATCAAAAATACCTCTCTAACATGACCTTCTATAGCCTTTCAGCTCTTGATGACCGGATAAAGAACGCAGACCAACTGATCACGGTGGATGTGTCGCGATTCTCCAACAGTTTGGCGGAGCTCTACTCCAATCTTGCAAAGCCGATCCTCGACATCATAATCTACAACTACTCTCTTTCGCGGTCAGTAGGTGGCGAAGGTCTATTTGCCATGTCCCTGCTCGTTCAACTGTCGGCAAATGTAATGCGCGCCCTGACGCCCCCTTTTGGAAAATATGTGGCCGAAGAAGCGCGATTAGAAGGAGAGTTCAGATTCTTGCATTCACGGTTGATCGATAACAGTGAAGAGGTGGCACTGTATAACGGGCATGAGGCGGAGAAAGATGGATTGGATAAGGGATACTTCACGTTGATCAAGCATGTCAATCGGATACTAAGGAGGCGGCTGTATCATGGAGTCATGGAGGACTTTGTGATCAAGTACTTTTGGGGCGCCTTGGGGCTCATGTTGTGTAGTGTGCCGGTCTTCTTCAAGATACCAGGGCAGACACTACATGGCATGGGCGACAGGACCGAGAGTAAGCTTCCCCCAAGTCCGGCCGGTGAGTAGTCACTGACAATCCAACCAGGCTTCGTAACGAACCGCCGCATGCTTCTCTCCTCCTCGGACGCGGTCGGCCGTGTCATGTTTTCCTACAAGGAAATCACGGAGCTAGCAGGCTACATTTCCCGCGTAGCTAGCCTTCTAAATGTAATGGACGACATTCAAGCCGGCAAATTCGAAAAGAAGCTCGTCTCATCCGCCGAAACAGCTGAACACGCCTCTATTCTCTCCTCTCGTGGTGAGACCATTGAAAGCGAATCGATAGAGTTCATTGACGTACCCATCGTCTCCCCCAACGGTGACATCTTGGTACGGAAATTGAACTTCTCCGTAAAACCAGGCCACCACCTCCTTATCGTCGGCCCAAATGGCTGCGGCAAATCCTCCCTCTTCCGAATCCTAGGCGGCCTCTGGCCCGTCTACGGCGGAAACGTCTACAAACCACCTACCACCTCATCCTCGATCTTCTACATCCCACAACGACCCTACCTCTCCCGCGGCACACTCCGCCAACAAATCATCTATCCTGATTCCCTCCGCCAAATGCGCGCCAAAAACATCACAGACTCCGACCTAATGCGCTGGATGGAAGCAGTCGAAATTAACCACATAGTCACCGACCGCGATAAGGGCTGGGACAGCGAGGACGAATGGCGCGACGTCCTGTCCATCGGTCTTCAGCAGCGCGTAGCCATGGCCCGCCTCTTCTACCACTCGCCCAAATACGCCATCTTGGACGAATGCACATCCAGTGTGACGTTGGAGGTGGAAAGGAAAATGTATGAGACGGCGAAGGATTTGGGGGTTACACTTATGACTGTCAGTCACAGGCGGAGTTTGTGGAGGTATCACGGGTGGATTTTGCAGTTTGATGGACAAGGGGGGTATGTTTTTACACAGTTGGATGCGGAGAGGAGGTTGCAGTTGGAGGATGAGAAGGAGGAATTGGAGCTGCAGTTGAGAACGGTGGAGGAGATGGAGAGGAGGGTTGCTGAGCTGGAGGGTGGCAGGTTGACTACGTTAAGCATATGAATTTGCGTAGCGTTACAAGGGCGGGGAATGGAAATCAAGAGATACCATATAGTGCAACTCACGAACTTGCCATTTTATAAAGTCTTCTTATTCGACGGATAGTCAAAGCTACTGTCAGAATGAGCCAGAAAAGACATGATTCAGACCTGGCCGCCGTGAGAGAGGAGCCGAATTCCATCTCTCATGAACACAATAAACCAATACACATCTCATTCCTTTGCGCAGCACGATGCTCAAATTGCGGGAAAAGCACTCAAAACACGAAGGAGCGGAGTAGCAAACGGCAATTGCACTTCTACTGTCATCAAGCTATGCAAGAAGTAATCCCAAATCTATGTATGCCACCCACACACACCGCAAAACGTCCCCAATGCTCTCATTTGCATCACCCCATCATCCTCATCACGCCATTCCTCCCCACCGCACGCTTTCGCTTCCTTCCCTCCTCGTCCAATCTTCCCCTATTTCACGCATTCCCATTCACACCCTCATGATCATGACCCTTCTCCGCCTCCTGATGCTTCGCCGTACTGCCCTTACTCCTAAACGTGCTAACAGCCGGAATGTTCGCATTGAACCGTTCCTCCTCCGTGCTATACGCCCTTGGCGTAAGCTTGATGAGTGTGTGTAATGGCACCTCCATCCAAGGGCTTTGCTCTTGCGGCACATTCATGTAATAGGCGTATATACAGCGTAATACAGCCTGGTGAGTGACGATGATGATGTTCTCGCTGCGTTCAAGCTCCATGATGATGGGCTCGAGGCGTATGACTACGTCGCGGTAGGATTCGCCGCCTCGGTAGCGATAATTGTATTTATCATCGTCCCTGGCCTTGAAATCTTCAGGGTACTCCTGCGCGATTTCCGCGTACGTCAGGCCATCACAGACACCTGAGTCTAGCTCGTCCAGCGCTTTCCATTCCAGCTTTGCATAGCCTTCTGAGGAAGCAGCGAGGAAGCGCGCGGTCTGATTCGTGCGTTTGAGTGTGCTGGTCCAAATTATGAGTTTGCGGTCATCGCCAACGCTGTTGGCGACGAGTTGGGGGAGGGCTTGGGCGTAGAGTTCGCCGCGGGATGAGAGGTTGGCGTCGCCGCCGATTTGGCCAGTGAGGTTGTATTCGGATTCGCCGTGCTAGGTAAATGGTTAGTAGGTAAAGGGAAAGAGGGCTTGGAGGTTGCTCCTACCCGTGAGAGCCAGATAGAGCGTGGCCTTATGTGGAGATTCATCAGGTAGTACACCACTCGACTTTGCAGGTAGTCCTTAATCTGGTTTATGATGACTTGTTTCCCCACATCGATCATCTTCACGTATGTCAAGTCCTTCTCGTCCTCGTCGATGGTCTCATAGACTTTTTCATAGTTCCGTATTCGGTTCCTGAAGTCTTGTGCTGCGGCCTCTGGATCCTGCCCCTGGTAGTCTGGACTTGTAGTCTTGACCTCCAGTATGTTCCCCATAACAATCGCCTCATCATCACACTTCGACTCCACGTAGAGTGTTTCGATATTTTGGGCGTCACAACGCTGCTTCACCCATCTTCTCCTCGCCTTTGTGGAGTTCGTTGCATCCAAAATAGCCACCACGCCTTTCTCCCGCTCGAACCACTTCACCATATCTGCCACAGCCGCCTCCGCAGCTGCATGCCGCAGTCTTTCTCCATCTTTGTTTTTGGTGTCGAAGAAATCGGCTGTAGGCTGGGGAGTGTCTTGCCGGCGGTAGGAACCGACATTGAAAGTTTTGGCGGGTATGGAGAGCCAGGCTAGGTATCGGACGACTGGTTCAATATCCTGTCGTTAGCTTCAGCTTGTGTCACGCGAGCTTTGGATGAGGGCGGGTACCTTTCTGGGCTATGAGAGACTTTCCTCTGGCGGGCAAGCCAACCATAACCACGGCAATGCGTGTGTCTTCGACCTGGACGCCATCATTATTAGTTTTCTTGTAAAAAGTAGTCATTATTGCTATTCAGATGAGGTCTCGTGCTTCATCGTTTGCTTCAATGCTGCATGAACAAGAGAAGTGAAATCCTGGGTAAGAGGGCAATATATGCGCCCAGACAGCAGGTTTCCAGAATCAATTGAGGCGTTCCCGCACGACAATGGTGCTAAAAAGGCTCGTCTATTAGTATAGGCAGGAGCTTTCGAACTTTCGGGCTTGGTTGAAGACAATGGTGTCTAACTGGATCCATTCAGGTCAGGCTCCTGCAGGTTTGCTCAGTGGCGGAGATGTCTGCAGTAGCTGTTACGAGTATGCCAATCTTTTCCAGGGTTTGCTGGTCAATACAATGCCTCTAATGATCCGCTGATCGTTCGTGTAACTAATCGCCTCGGAATGACTTCACATGTCTGTGGTGGCTTACTAAGCGAATTCTCCGCAATTGCCCGCTTTCGCCATGTTGCCAAACAATGCCAGCACGAATGTACTGTCCCTTCCGTCCGAGGTAGAAAAGGCACCCGTGCCCACTGAGCCATTCGAAGCCTCTTTGCCCGAGCGCCGTCAGTTGGAGGAGCTGGCGGCCGTAAGAAAGAGATGGAACACCAGCGGAGTCACGGGCGTGGCCTGAACGCGTCTACGCGACTCAGAGCCTCATCTGCGTAGGCTTCCAATTAGATGGACCCTATCTTCCAGCAATGGTGCAGGTCGTGCGACGCTTCGGCCTTTTTGTGGACAGTCCAGCTGTGACGTAGAGAGAAATCCATGGGGACGGGGTCCTCGGTTGGCAACAAGGAAAGGACGACGACAAGAGCACGGATGGTGAGGTGACCAATGCGCGCGGCAACGAAGAGCGAATTTCCATACTCACATTGCTCATGGAATAATTCAACGTCGACGACCGCTGTCTCCCTGGCTTGACGTTGGCTATCATCCTTGCTTCCCACAAGTTCGCGCCACGAAAGACTCTTCGACTTTTCGAAGGATGAGAGAATAGTGTCCAGAGATTCTTCCCAGATGCCGATGAATTCGAAGATGATCGATATTCATGCAGTGGTTGCTCAGCTCGCCTCAGATGCAGCCTCGAGCCGCGTTTTGCAATCTCTCTTATCTATTGGTGCGTGGGGCTCTGCACAAAAGCAACTTCGTCAACGTTTCCGGTCAAATTTGAAGCACATTCTTTCGCTCCTTCCAGCTGATCATCGATAATATTGTGTGTACTATACTTAGTATCCGATATCAGCTTCCATCCTGTAAAGGCTTGAAGTGTTCTGGCTCCCTCCCGACTTGTCCATTGTTGCGGACGCCAAGTCTCACGCTGGCAACGGTTGGTGTCGACCTTTCGCCAAGGTATTGTCGTCCGTACCAAACCACCAGCTAGAGGCTGAAGAGCAAAGCTGATCACGGTCGTTCTCTCGTCTTGTGTAGTCCTCGCTTTCACTTTGACTTCCTAGTCAAAGGCGTCGAGGTTCAAGAAGTCCCAAATTTCTTCGTCAGGATCCAAGCCAGTCCACCCTCGATCCTCTTGGGCTGATATGCCCCATCTCTTCCCCAGTTTAGGTGCGTCAGCCTTTGTCCACGAGCTCGGAACGAAGCTGGTATCAAGCATCTTCAAGTTCTTCTCACACATTTCCAGCAGATATGCTACCTCCGTCTGATACACTTCTTCCATTCTTCGCTCTTCAAAATTAGACCTGACCGAAGGATTCGATTTTTCACACAATCTTATGACTGGGAAGACTGGCAAGGCTGGCCACTTTCTAAATCTTCGAGGAACCTTGGGCAAGACTGGCCGCTTCCTAAACCTCCGAGGAATCGTTGGCTTGCAATTCTTCAGGCGGTTCAAATGTATTGAGTAGTAGTATTCCAGGTCTTGCTTAGACTGCGCGCGCTGCAGCAAGTATTCCCACGTGGGGTTCCTCCAGACTGGTCGCAGATCCGATGTTCTTTCCAGACGAGGTTGGCCGTGCCCTAGCCGCGGATCTGACGAGGGTGATGTCATAAGGAGGTCTGCCATTAAGTCGAGAGAGAGAAGAAGAAGTTCGTGACCTGCGAATCCGGGTGCATCGGATAAAGGCTCCAGAGACTGGTTAGTACTCTTAAATAAGTTGGTAAGGTCTAGCAAGTCAGATCCCTTGTTCTTCTCAGACGCTCTCGCAAGCTTCTTTCTTTTGAAGAGCTTTCGCTCTCTTCGGGGGTTTCGCATGCTGCTGGAGGTAGCTCTTGCGCTGCGTAACATTGCTAGCTCTCTTCTCGCAGCAAAGCGAAATCGACGGTGTAATTGAGCCCACATTAGGAAAGTGCGAGTCATGTTTAAGATGGAAAGAGTGATTCTCGAAGCTCAGGTGAGTAAGAGTTTTTGACTGGTATGAGAAGAGCTCTACAAATATACATTTCGACTATTGTGCTGACATAATATAGCTATCCCTTGGCATCGTGCCTGCCATTATGCTTTACGATCTTAACTGGCGAATTAGCTGATACATTTCTACAGTAGTAATTGAAATTGGACCCTTTCAGCCCTCCCGCGTCCGTCTTAGATCTGACGTTCTTGGAAAAGAACGAGCGAACTGTACTCGGAGCACTGCATCCTCATCCAGATCATCTTCATCGTCTCCAGCCGCCTGCTCGCCAATATCTTCGTCACTCAACCCAGTCCAACCCCTCTTTCCGTCCTGCCATCGCTGCCTCGTAGCAAAAGGCCGCCAATCGATCGGTACGAATTTCGGATCCGCCTGTAACAGTTCCTCGCAGCCTTGGATCAGGTCTTCAATTTCCCTTGTATAAGCTCTATCCTTTGCTCCTAGTGCCTAGACTTTTGTCCTCCTCCCTTTGAGCTTCCGCAAACTCAGCCTTTTGGCTTTCTTATTTGCATTGGGAGCGCGAGATTTATCAAACTTTAGCAGCGGTCCTTGCGCTTGCATCAGACATTCTCGGTTATCTGGCACTATCCTGGCAGAGTCATGCCTTGCGTCCTCCAGTCGCTGGCAATGGAGCACATAATAGTACCGCACTTGTAACGGTCTGGCTATGTCAAGTAATTTTTTATACGCCAGATTGTGCTCCAACGACGGGATGTTAGGTTCGCAGATGTTGATATAGCTGTCGTACATCTCGATATACATGACATGGCTGGATTTGTAGTCGCGAATGGGATGATGCTTTTCCCAAATGGTCCACGCGGCGCCTCTGTTATTCCAATGAGTAGGAGCGTTGGCAATTCCCAGGGCTTTGATGGAGCGGGTGGCTTCCTCCTTCTGCTGCTCCTCGTCCATGGGCCTAAGGATATACACCTCAGGTCGCAAGGACAGTTCTGGCGGCAACCCCAATACGTCTTTGATCGTAAGTCCCTCCAGCTGCGACGTCAAATGGAAGACCGTGGACTGCTCGGCCAAAAACTTCTTCGCAAATTCTATTATTGGGTCAGTCGCGAATGATCTGTATTTTCAATCACGCAGCTTACTAGTCTTCTGTACCCACTGTCTTCCTGTCCACGCCGGCGCAATTTGTGGCAACCGCGGGGTTTCTAACGCCCTTTCCCAAACTTTCTGCATTGGCATCACTCTTGCCATAGGAAGTGATCGCCTAGACATTGGCAAGCCATCGCTCTCTAAGGCGACTCCGTCCCCGTTTGTGGCGCTGCTGGTGGGTTGCGACCGCCCATTTGGCAGTTTACGGCGTTTCATCTCGGGCTGGTAGTTGACAGTATCGAATTTGCGCTTGATAGTCATGCTTATGATATCACTACGTACTATTGATTTGTATACAGGCTTCGATTAGACGGTGAGAGTCATTCAAGTACTGGAGAAAGGTGGGGGCTTTACAATGAGCTGGTGTTCGTGTACTTTCGTTTCATTGTGGGATTGCCAAGGATAATTTCGTTGGGAAATTCTCGAGATATAACAAGGCTTCGCTAAGTCTTGGGACTCAACGGCCACTCTGCCTGACTCAAATCTAGATACCCACCACCGAAGGCCTTGCAACGAATGGTAGGATCCGGAATATCAATCTTCGTTCCACAGACTCCCGCCAAACCCCGATACTGATGAGCCAGCCCAGCGAATTCGCTCTCGTCTGAGGAAAACATGTGAATGGCTTTGGCCATATCCATCATATCTCATCTATCTCCGTTTACCATGTGCCCTTTGACAGCTCTCAAATCGTCAATAGACGTCATACCTCTCCCCTTTTCACCCAAGCAATGAAGAAATAACATTGCAACAAATGCTTCTTGGCCTCACAGCAGTCGAATGCTCAAGCGCAAAATCTATATCCATCAAGGGTTTGCGAGCTTTAAAGATACTTTCAAGGGTTCGAGCTTGTCGTCGCCACGCTACAAACCTTGAGACCGCGAAAGCCGATTCTGGAATTTTCGGATCTGGGGTTCATTGTTAGCGTCGATCTTGCTGCTTGCAATTGCTATGACAGGCAGGTTCAGCCTCAATAGTCACGAACGATAAGAGTGGCAAAGCAGGATTTCCACAAGCGGTAAAAATGCCTTGCGATCGACGAAGGCATTGAAGCCACCAATGGGGAAATCTCCGTCCTACCTTCCTAAATCGTCACCCAACCTATTATACTTGGGCGAAAAGCACAACATGCTCGACGCGCCCGGTATGAAAAACGAAGAAAATTGCGAAGAGGGTTTTAAAATCAATCTCGGACGCCACAAAAGCGATATCTCAACTGAAAATATGGGTCGTCCCAACCACTGGCGTGGACTTTGCGCTTTGAACTGAAGGCGACTAATGTTATAGCGCAAATCCTATTGCCGCCATTTGGCATTACCTTGCGCCTCTCTCCGTCATGCTTTCCAGACTTGTCGCGCAACTAACTCAACATGACCTTGAAGCACACAATGCCTCACACATTCAAGATAGGGAAAGACATCAAATTAGAAGTAAGACTCGCAGATTCCTCTGACGTCATGAGATAAATTAATTGTCCTGATCTAGCTTTGGTCATAGCATGTCACTTTGGTAACTCACGGATCGGTCCTCTAGTGGCTTCATACCCTTCCTTGGTTCCTAGCTACCCCGATTTTCTCGAATTCACGTAAACTCTACGGTTGAGCCCATACATGAGAAACTTATGTGACACGTCTTCCGTAGCATGCCGGAACCAGAAAGAGGAGAAGAACATAACATGTCTTTTTTGAGAAAGGGCATGGAAGACCCTAAAGAGGATGACGTAAATCACGATTTCTCTGTATGGGCGGAGCCGTCACTTAACATTGCGGTTACTTTAGTAGCAAATGGCTTGGGCTCGGAGTAGGGCTGTACCATCTTTCATTTCACATGCCTCGTCGAGGCCGATCCGATGTCATTGTGGCT
>JAABUP010010821.1_pt1 | contig 10612 bp, 4 predicted proteins | sample 5559201 | NCBI WGS metagenome assembly JAABUP01 (sample SAMN10711887, study PRJNA513373) | rock metagenome | isolation source: Antarctica rocks | place: Antarctica | reverse complement strand
AGGATGTACAAGGGATACTTACCAGTTGGCATCACTGCTTGTGAGAGGTCGCAGGTTGGTGCGTTGGAGTCGGCGCCGGGGAACCGCTTGCCGAAGTCGAGGTAGGACGACGATGGCGTCCACCATGGTCGTCCACCATCATGATTCCAGTTGCCCCATCCACCCCATCGTCTCTCCAGCGGAGCGGCAGCGACGACGGATGTCGCCAATGCAATCACGAAGCTCGCTCGTGTGAACAACATCGTTCGTAATTCGACTCGTGGTTGTTGATCGTTGATCGTTGATCGTTGATCGTTGGGTTGAGTTGACGGTCACGATTGATGGTGCAAACGCAAGAAGAGCGAGCAATGATAAGTTAAATCGGAAGCACGGTGATGGCAGCGCTTGTCCACCACTTCCTTCCCGAGGCAGCCCATTTCTATATACATGGCTGACACGGTACCACCTGCTCCAAGAAGTTTGCTGCAGTCGGCGGCTAACGACCAGAGCACAACTGCCAAAATAAGAAATCTTGACCACCGAGCGCCGGCAGGGCGGATCGGCGCTAGACATGGGTCCGCGTGGCTGAACTCCACACGCGACATCTGAACCCGAGCAAATAACGGCGTCCATGTCAGATTTTGCGGGTTTTGAGAAGCCTTGCGAGTATGCTTGGTGGGCGGCCCCGTCAGGCCAGCACTGCTCATACAGGAGTACTTTGTGGACTTACGAGTAAGCCCAACAAAGAAGACCACGACGTTGTACGAGCCCTCCACCTCTTTCAAAGACACCAGCCACAGCCGTTGCAGTGGAGATCCTCAAACGCACGCAAGGCGGGAAGCCGCATTTAGTCGCGATATCAATAGAAAAATCCCCACTAAACCCCCCGCCTTCAAACATATTAGCCCACTTTCCCCTCCACCGGGCGCCTAACAACGACTGGACGACAAGCTCTCGACCACTCGGTTTCACCCACCCCAAAACGCAACCCAAAACCGCAACGGTTTGCCGTGCCGCCGCGCATATTGCGTGCGTTTGCTTCGTGAGCCAATGGGAGGCGATAGCGGGGTGTCCTGCGCCGTTGATCTTGGGTTTTCTTGGCGGAGGAAGCGCCGGCGCTACGGGCGACGGGTATATGGGCGGACGTAATATCGCAGAGGCCCCGCTGCGGCCCTGGTAGACTTTATCAGTCGAGCGAGTGGGCGAGCTGCCTTGTTCTGTCTGGAGCACGAGGACCAGTTGAGTCGATGAAGAGATGTCGATGGCGACGGTGGTGGGGTGCGGTGGCGAGCCGTAGGTGACACAAGGCTCCCACCACCTCTTCTTTAGACTGCCGGGTGGGCAGCGTGTGTGAGTGAACGGGTGATCAGAGCTCCGCCCGCTCAGCTGTCTGCGGTCGCCAACCACGAGGCCAGCATCGCGTGGGAAGCTCGTTCGCGACTTCTTCGTGATTGCCCTCTTGAGACAAGATGCTCCGCCTAGTCCCGCTACATAATATGTATGCTCGCGCTATATGCGAGCAAGCAAGACACGGCTGGCGGTTGCAAACTTGCATAGAGCTGCTGGGTGTGTGATTGCTGTATGGGAGCAAGTATGACATGGCTACGGTCGACATGCGCTGCTGAAGCGTCCCGGTTCGCGTATCGGCGAGCAAGGTGCATTCCGAGTTCGGAAAGATCACCTCATGATGGAGTCTTCTCTTCTGAATGTGGGTCGCATTGACTCTGCGTTGCCGTTCAAGCTGAGATGGTCTTCCATTCCTCCCCACACGCTAGACCCCGAGTATTCGAGACCATCCGGATCGATGACCGGATGCCGGCGCTGCAATCGGATGAACGGTCGATAGAATTCGAGATTCGCAGGGTGGGATCATCTTCACGTCGTGTGAACAAAGTCCATCCGGGTTCAACCCGCCTCCCCCTCGATCTCCGCCCTCACGACTCTCCCTCTCGCACTGCCAACCTTCTCACCCCATACTCCAGCCCATCTCAAATTCTCCACCCCCCTCAGTCCCTTAACCACCCCCGTCTCCCGCCTCTCCCCCACCAATCTCCGCAAAGCCTGCACTAGAAACCCTCCCAACATTTCCACGCTCCAGTCCTCCGGCACCACCTCCAGCACAGTGGCAACATCAAACCACGGCCCGAACCGCTCCAGAAGCTCCGCCGTGCGCTCCAACCGCTCGCTAAGGTCTTCCAGTCGCAGGAACTCGTGAAGCAAGGTATCAAACAGCTGCGCCTGCTGCTCCTTCGTCGGGAGACTAGCCTGCGACTCCCCAGACGACATTCCCATTCCCGGGTGGAAAATCCGAGACCCGCCGAGCAAGCAGTACCGAATCGCCGTATCGTAGTCCCCGAGCCCATGCACCAGCAAACGCAGCGCTTCACCGTGCTTGCCTTCCCGGGCATTGAGGATGATCATCTCGGGTACCAGCTCGTCGCTGTAGGGTGATAGTCGCTGGCCTAGAGAGTGGACGTCATAGGATTTGTCTTCCGCTGCGGCACCGCCACCAATGAGCTGGAGTAGGCGGAGGCGATTGTGCCACCATTCTTCCGGGACGGCGTTGTCGGTTATGAATTGCCGGTATGTAGGTTTAGGCGGGCGGAGAGCACGGTAGGTTTCGTAGCTCTGCAAGAGCGTCCGCTGGGCTGCGTCCGAGCGCTCGAGCTCCGAGAGCACGGTGTCGAGGTAGTAGGCGATGAGGTCGTTGACGTACTGGCCGTGATGCTTGCCGAAGACTAGGTGCTCGAGGTAGTCTTTCACGGCACCAGGTGCTTTCTCCTTCAGAATCGCGACAGCCTCTTGAGGTTTGAACTTGACACGACTACTGTCGTCTGCGAATATCTGCACGCCGAGCTTGGGATTCCTAGTCGCGAGCCAGGCGCCATAGTCTTGCACTAAAGTCGGGTCTCGTAGTTTGGCAAGATATTTCCGAACGTCCTGCTCGCCTTCGATAAGCTCGCCGCCTGCATCGTGTTCGCCTTCGAGAATGCGCTTCCATGTCGCGAGCACCTGACTGGTCATCTTCCGGCTCTGGTACAGCCGGCTGAGTAGATAGAGACGCTGGTACTGCTCGAAGAGCTCGACCGCGCGATCGAAGCAGTCGACGCCGCGGTCTACTACGTCGTTCAGCTCGGCGCGGATGGAACCCGGCGTCGCAGGGCCACGGGGGCTTGCTTGGTCTAGAAGGAGGAGAACGCGCAGTAATGCGGCATCCACGGTGCGGAAGACGTGTGTCTCATCCGCGACACTACCGAAGCCTTTCTTTTTGCGCCAGGCGAAGAGGTAGCGCTTGATGGGCTGCAGTAGATTGTCGCCGTACGCACCCTTAGGGTCTTGGACCAGCGTCTCAGGGTCAACGTTCTCGTGCAGTAAATGGATAGTATCGCGTAAGCCTTGCGAGACCCAGATGCCTTGCTCGCCGACGACGACTTCATCCGCGAGCGGTGGGACGAGATCCAAAATCGTGCGCGGGTCAATCTCGCCTGCTACGAGCGCTTCTTCGGCGGACCGCATATCACGCTCATGTGCTACAATGCCAGCCACGGTTTGCAGTACGAGACTGCCGAAGAGTAATAACGAGGCCTTCTGCCGAGCGTACGTCAGAGTCAAGAAGTCGAGTTCCGTTGTACTCTCTTGTCCTCGAATACCGTTGATCACGCGCTGGACCGCGGCGATGTCTATCGTGGCGCCATCATCGTCATTTCGCTTTACAGCTGTATTGAGCTGCTCTTCCAGTTGTGCGATCAGTGCGTTGCGGACGACCCAAGACATCTTGTCCTCGTGGTATAGCAGGGTGTTTGCCTGAATGTGCGTGAATCGGGAGACAAACTTGTCTTCTTCTTGGTTGCGCTTAGCATCGCTTTCTGGATTTACATCGGTACCACTGCGGAGCGGTAGACGTCGGAGGCGTAGCGATGTACTGATCTCAGGGACAGATAACTGCACAGAGGTGGAGGCTCGATGTAGTCCGACACCATAGTCGTCTGCGACTTCACTACTTTCTGTACCGGAGGAGGTGATGGAAAGCCATTGCTTCGACTTCTGCCCCTCGCCGGGTTCAGCGTCCCAACGTTGAATCTCAATGGCTGTCGACGGCTTGCCATCCACCCTCCGCTTCACCAAAGCTAAGACGTAACCTTCTTGCACAGTCTGTTCCGGACTGTCTCCTCCGATGGATTCATGGCCGCCATCAAGCACAAGAGACGTGGGGTACGTACTGAACTCAATCGTACCACGCACCACGTCCCCTTCCAGATTGACGAACATGCCCACCCCCGGCTCGTCCATCTTTGTTCCCGTCGTGAGCAAGAACTCATTGGCGGTAGGACTCGCTATATTGGGTGGCAGACGTCGCGTCTGCACCTCTGGCTCTCCCGGAACTTCAGGGATTGTCGGCGCGGGAGCTTCGCTGGTTACAGGCTTCGTTGGACTGGGCTCGCGACTCGAGGCTTGCGCAGGTGCATCAGGTTGACGGGAGGAGTTTCGCGCAGGCCACCGCGAGCTACTGTCAGGCTGCATATGATCGTTGTTCTTCGGCTCTGCGCCCATACTCACGTTCCGGTCATGACCCCGTCCCAAACGAACTGGGCTCGGAGACGAAAAGCTACGTGACGTCTCCCGCGTCCTCGAGGGTAACGCACGCGGCTCTATCTGAGATGCTTCCGGCGCACCCAACGAGGTAATAGGAAACAACTCGTTCTTCCGCTGGTTCACCACGTCCAGCAGGCTGTAACCTTGCCCATCCGCTACGCACGCCAGGTCCTGAGACCGCTGTATCGCGCACACGCCACTGAAGTCAATGTCCCGAATCTTTCTGGCCTCGTTCCCAATCCTGATCAGACGCAGTTTCTGCTTCAGACATATGACGATCACAGTCCCGTACGCAGCATTACCTCCCCAATTGTGCTCCATGGCATCGATGCCGCCCACCCATAGACATCCCGGCTGCTTTATCTTGCCCCCGAATGCTGGACTGAGCTCGGGAAGGGTGTAGAAGGTGAGAGTGCCATTGCATAAGATACATGCTTTTTGCGCATGAGGAAGGAGCAAGATCTTCTTCACACCTTTGTCCTCCCCTTCCTGTTGGGTGTTGTACACCGGCTCCAGCTTCGTGGCGAAGATATACTGGGTCGGAGTATTGTCATCGTCCTCGGCTGGAAGGGAGACATAGTGTAGTACCTCGCCAGCGGAGGTGCCGATGTAGAGGTTGCCGTTCCAGGTGTCAACGCAGGTGATGTCCGCTCGGCTGCCGTCTTCCTCTTGGACGCCGAGGGGGATATCACGGATCAGCTCGCGCAAGACGTATGGGCCGGTAGGGTTGTCCGGTGGTGTACGGGCTGCCTGAGCGCCGGTGGCTTCCATGGCAGTGAGATGGTGGTGCTCATCGTGTGCGTATCCGGCCGGTCATGTCTGTAAAGATCACCAAACACCCGCAGCTGCTTCAGTCTATCGAGCTTGAGGTGTGCTGGGTGCCTAGATCGTATTCGAAGAATGCCCGTAGATCGCCGCTTGGTGACCGAAAGCTCACCTCCGAACTTGCCCGCACTTCGACCAGGTGGTCTGTACCGCACACCCTGTACAGCACAACAACTGGCGATAGTGTGGGGTTTCGAATTGCTAAACCCGTGGCTCTAGGCACAAGGTGACACGCGCAGATCCCGGGAAGCAATGCGCCGGTAGTGAGTCAGTCAGGATGGCGGAGACAACAGACCTTCCCACCGCGGCCGGCGCGACTAAACCCAATGGAATGACGACGACCACCACCACCACCATCACCGCCACCGACAGTCCAGCAGACCAGCTCAACGGTCGGGGCAGCAACAAGTTCCAGCAAGCCATCGCAGCCTGGCGAAGTCTCGACTTCTCCCACCTCATCTCCACTCTCGACACCACCGCCTCCGACCTCGTAGCCCACCAGCACGACTCGCTAGTCCAACGCAAAGAGCTCGCCCAGAAGACGAAAGACTTCCGGAAGCTGGACGATGGCTCCAAACTGGGAGAGATCAAGGACCTGCTCAAGGCCTACCAGTCCTATATCGACGCCATCACAACACATTCCAAGACTGTACAGACGGCGTTCATGCAGGCATACTCACCTTTGAGCGATGCTCCAGACCCTTACCCATTGCTGGAAGCGAGTATAGACTCGCTTGTCACCGCTGATGAGGTGGTGCCGCAGCTGGAGGCGGAGAACGAGCACCTGCAGCAGCAGGTCACGAAGCTAAATGGGCAGTTGGAGGAGTCTGAGAGACAGCTGGAAGATGAGAGAACAAAGAGGCAGACGTTCGAGGGAGCGCAGGACAGCAGAATACAGGAGGTGGAGGGTTCGTGGTTGGCTGTGTTGAAGGAGAAAGAAGAGAATTGGACTGCGAAGGAGCACAATCTGGAGGAGAAAGTGGAAAGCCAGGGGAGATTGCTGAAGGAGCTGAAGGCAAGCTATGAGGTCTCGCAGCGATTGGAGAGGTCGGGTGAGGACGCACAGGATCTGGGTAGAGGTACTGCGACACAGGCGGAACTCGACATCGTCAACTCCGAGCTCGAACGATCGAACGTGCGGTCAGCAGACCTCGAAGCTCGTAACGAGCAATTACGCATCCAACTCGCTCAGTCAGCAGGCCAAGCGCACACGTCTGGTAGGAACTCAGCCGTAGAAGACGATCCCGCGTACCTTCGCCTGCGATCCGAGAATCAGACACTACTACGCAGATTGGACTCCGCTCGTCACGAGAAGAATTCCGAAAAGAGTGGCGTGGAGAGCAAGCTTCGGAGTCTAGAGCGCGAGATCGGTGCTATAAAAGGCGATCGTGATGGACTGCAAGCTAGAGTGCAGAAATGGAGCGACTACGACGAAGTCAAACGAGAGCTGGAAATGCTACGCGCGATCGAGTTCTCCACTGTCGACGACGATAACGACGATGACGATGAGCAAGCCAATGAACATAGCAACGGCACTACCTCCGACACCCTCGAGCAACTGCTTTTAGCGCGCAACAAGAAAGTCACGGCAGACCTCACTGAACTCCGCGTCGCCCACAACGACCTCCTCCAGCAGCTTGAAACATTGCAACATGACCTCGTCACCACGCAGACAGGTCTTGAGAGTTCACAGAGGCTTAATGCCACGCTAGAGAACGACTTGCAAAAGACACAGCAGGAGGCCAGTAATGCCGTTGAAACGATGTCCGTCGCCGGAACATGGACATCACGGTACCCCGCCAACAACAGATCCATGTACGGCAGTCGACGGGGCGGTGGTGGTACGTCCCCAACAAGTTCCATCATAGGCGGCTTCGACCCCACCTCATACTCCGGCTCCGGCTCGCCACGAGGCGGAGGCGGGACCCTCGAGACTCTCCGTGCAGGTGAAGCAGCAGCCATGGGTCCCGGTGGTAGCACAGGTATCCTGCCCATGGTGACGGCGCAACGCGATCGGTTCAAGAAGAAGATCTCCGAGCTGGAGTCGGAACTGCAGAAGCAGTACCAGAGCGTTGCGGGGCTGAGGTCGGAAGTCGCCGGGTTGCAGAAAGACAATTTGAATCTCTACGAGAAGACGCGATATGTTTCGACTTATAACTCCAACTCCACGGCACATAGTCGGGCGCAACAGCAGCAGCAGGCGACGAGTGGAGCGAGTTATGGAGGTAATATGAACCCGGGGACGATCAGTATTGGGAGCCCTGTGGCGGAAGACAGGTATAGATCGGCGTATGAGCAGAATCTTTCGCCTTTTGCTGCGTTTAGGGGGAGGGAGAGGTACGTACCCAGTCCTGTCCTAGCATCTTTGTCAATTGCCTCGCCGCCTTTCGCAGTTTACTACGTCCCCCAAAGCACGAGATCAAGGACCGACGTAGCTCAACCCAACTCACCGACTAAAACTCTGATCGACACAGTGCCCGCGCCCGCAAACGCATGTCCCTCCCCGAGCGCGCCGTATTCCAGCTCACACGCCTCGTCCTCGCCACCCGGACAAGTCGGAACTTATTCGCAATGTACTGCGTGGGTCTGCACGTGTTGGTGTTTGTCATGTTGTTCTGGGCTGGGTTGGGGGATGTGGAAAAGCATGCTAGTCGTCTCGGAGCAGCGGCTGGCGCTGCGGTAGTGGGTGCTGGAGTTGGTGTGGGTGGGACGGAGCATGGAGGGTGGCGGGAGGAAGGGCTTGGGGCTGCGGCTGGTGGGTAGGGGTTGTTGGGTGATGATCTCCTGTAGAGTGGACCGTAAGGATCCAGAGTGCGATTTAATATCGCCACGTGGAGTACGCAGCCATTGCCACATGCTTGCACGTTGGTTCGGCCACGCAAGCTCATACTCCTACATGGAAGTCTCAGGCGACCAAATCAAGCCTTGCAGGAGAGGCCCAGATCGACGACTACTAACGTGCCTATCAGAGGTAAGCACCGCCCAAGGGTATACCATATGAAAGCTCGCATCTAGGGCCAAGGAGAGGACCGCAAAGGACTACGAGATCAAGTCTACACCGCGATATCACCAATATTACCCAGCGTAGGATCATCGGTTAGGTCTTACAATGGTGTACGACTACAGAGTGGAAGGAGGTCCTGGGATGACTCTTTCCGAGTAGGCGGTGCTCGCAACATATCTATGGTGCTAGCTCAGCCCCGTCCCTCTCAAGCCGGGCGTCTGGTCTATTCCTTTAGTTCGAAGCTTCCAGCGCTCCTGCTTCTTCCTCCTCGCTATGCTCTCCTAATCTGAACTTGACTAGCGGTGCTCCTGGTGTTCGTTCGATGACGTACAAATGCGCGCCGTGTGGATATCCGTGATGGTGGTGCTCGTGGTCGTATCGGGGCGTGGGAGGACGGTGTGGTTCGTGTTGGTGGGTGTGCATAACTGTGCCGATCGGTGGCTCTCGTGGGTCGGGTGGTGATGGTGATGGTGGCAACGGTGCGGTGCCGGGTGGAGTGTGTTGATGCTGGGGGTGTGACGCTTGGGTTGGCTCGGAGGTGGCCAGGACTACGGGACACAGCAAGAATCGGCTCGGTCGACGCCTTCGCGAGACAAAGCGCGAGGCGGTATGCTGGCGAGCGTTCTTTTGGCGTGCAGGACTTCAGCGTGGAGTCGCCAGTAGAAGCTTTCTCGGACTGCGTCGCCAATCTGGTCGTTTGCCGATGCTACCTTTGAGCTGCCATGCCTTCAACAGCTTGAACTTAGCTGAAGATTGTTTCTCTGTCAGCCCGGTGCTGGCATAGAATCGGGCATCGGTAGGGGTAATGGGGTGAGATAGTAGGGCTCATTGGTTCGTCCCTAAACTGCGTGCTTTTAGGACATTCGCGCATTGCCCGCAGCAGCTTCACTTTGAGTCAGTAAGATGTAGTGGTAATGATGTTGTAGAAAGCATGCAGCCAACCGCCAAGCCCTGACTCCGATTGGACTTCTTTGCTTCACCAAGCTGTTGCAATCATCAAGAAGAGAGCGGTGGGTCGGTTCCTAAACAGCAGGGCGCCCGGACCAACCCCGATTAAACCCCTGGAGATACTGGCGGCAGGAACCGTTGTGGCTGCACAAAATGACGGGGTTTCTGGGCCTTACCACTTTGACGCTTGATCTGCTCTCTCGCCCAACGCGCTGTGTCTTGGGTGCGGGGAGAGAACTCCTTGTTTGCGCGAGTGTCGCGCGCCATATTCGTGAGCCATTCGCTCTTGAAGTACTGGCTGTACTCGCCGCTTGGGAAGGCTTCCGAGATATCGCTGCGGTAGAGTTAGCGAAAGGCTCCACGACCTGCGCTTCGAAGTGGTGGGTAGTGGTACCCAATGACGCCCATTGACGATCGCAAAAGAGCTTCCGTTCGGTTCGGATCCTGGTAAACCGTCTGCAACAGCTGGAAGATGGACTCAATGTACGGCTGCAGCAAACTGGCTACAACATGGTGTCAGTAGACGTTACCACTCGCAAAGGAGGTACTCACTGTTGTTGCCGGCACGCAGAGCGTTGATGATGCCGCTCCACGCATCAACAATACCTTCGCGTAACGACACGATGTAGTCCAGCATCTCGAAGCTGCCCACATTCTCGCCTTGGGCGGAGATGCCGGCCGCCTGCTGGAGAACTTGTCCGACTACGGAGAGGTAGGTCTCGAACTGGCCTCCGATCGCCTGGGCGATGTCACCGAAGCACTGCAAGATCGCCGGCTTGAATTGATTGCCCAGCGACGTAGACTGTACAAAGGTTACACGGTCAGCTACGGTACCTATCAGTGCATATATGATCGAGTGACTCACCCTCAAGTTGTTCAGCAAGTTGTTCATAAAGGAGTCGCAGAATGGCTGCACCTTGCTCTCCAGCGCACGTGTGATGTCAGATACAAGTCCAATGGCGATGGCGCACAGCTGCGGCTCGTCTTGGCTGTTGAGTGCGTTGATCAGAAACGGTGAGAAGGCTTGCATGTATTTCTCGAAGTCGCCTTCCATTGCGCTGGCCAAGGCACCAATCGCCGCGAAGACGGTGTCTGGGACGGAGCTCTTTGGACCGAGGCTCTGGAGAAGCGAGAGCAGGAGTTGCATGATGCCATCAGCTCGGGGCATGACCTCCTTCTCTAACCGCTGTATGATGGCAATGACGACTGATGTCAAGCTTGTCTGGATCTCCTGAAGTGTGAGCCTGTCCTCAACGCTCACCA
>JAABUP010010820.1_pt1 | contig 10612 bp, 10 predicted proteins | sample 5559201 | NCBI WGS metagenome assembly JAABUP01 (sample SAMN10711887, study PRJNA513373) | rock metagenome | isolation source: Antarctica rocks | place: Antarctica | reverse complement strand
TTGATCTTCTTGAGTTATCCTTGCCGCATCCTCGTCCCGAGCACCGTTCTGCCTGGAAACAGCCTTTGCCAGACCTAACCGCCTCGGGCGCCAACCGGTCAAAACCACTGTGCAGAGGTACTAGTGGCGTGCAAGCCGCCGGTTCAGCGCGGCCTTGAGCGTGTTCTCCAGCAGGCAGGCGATGGTCATTGGCCCGACGCCGCCGGGCACCGGGGTGATGGCGCCAGCGACGGCGGCGCACTCGGCATAGGCGACGTCGCCGACTAATTGGCCATCGGCTGCGCGGTTGGTGCCGACGTCGATAACGGTGGCGCCGGGCTTGATCCAATCGCCGCGCACCATCTCGGGCCGACCCACGGCTGCCACCAAGATGTCGGCTCGGCGGCATTCTTCGGCCAGGTCCACCGTGCGGGAATGCGCGATCGTCACGGTGGCGTCGGCGGCGAGCAACAGCGCCGCCATGGGTTTGCCGACGATCGCGGACCGGCCCAGCACCAGTGCGCGGGCGCCGCGAAGCGGTGTTCCCGTGGCGGCGAGCAGGCGCATGACCCCCGTGGGGGTGCAAGGTGCCAGCACGTCCAGCCCATCCTGCAGGCGGCCGACGTTCAGCGGATGGAAGCCGTCCACGTCCTTGGCCGGGTCGATGGCCTCGATGACGGGGCGCGGCAGGATGGCGTCCGGCAGCGGCAACTGGACCAGGATGCCGTCGATTTCGGGATCGGCGTTCAGTTGTCGGATCAGCGCCAGCAGCTCGGTGGCGGGGACGGTGGTCGGCAGGCGTATGGTCTGCGCGAGCAACCCCGCGCTTTGGGCCGCGCGGTCCTTGTTGCGGACATAGACGGCGCTGGCCGGGTTCTCGCCGACCAGCACGACGGCCAGGCCCGGCTTGAAGGGCAGGCTTGCGGTCTGTTCAGCGATGCGGGCGCGGAGGGCGGCGGCGATGGCCTTGCCGTCGATGACGCGGGCGGCAGGCGGGGCCGGCATCATACGATGGTCCAGATGCCCCGGGTTATGCCGAGAAAGAGGGTCGCCAGCAACGGGTGAGCGACGTATTGCAGCAACAGGATCGCGATGATCGGGCTGATGTCGATGTTGCCGAAGTTGGGCAGCACTCTGCGGATGGGGCGCAGCACCGGCTCAGTGACGCGGGCCAGGAAGTCCCCGATTGTGTAGACCAGCCGGTTGCGGGTGTCGAGCACGCCGAAGGAGGCCAAGGTGCTGAAGATGGCCGATAGGATCAACGCCCATATAAAGAGGTTGATGACGGCATCGAGCAACTGAAATAAGCCTGAAATCACCTGGGGCGGCCTCCTGTGCGGACTGCGGCGGACCCTACCCATGCGCCCGGCATGGCGCAACCAGGCGCGGAATGCGTGCCGGCTGCGCTTGACTTGGGCGGCCAGCCTGAGCATTGTCCGCCGCCTGCACGGCGGGGCTGTAGCTCAGTTGGGAGAGCGCCTCGTTCGCAATGAGGAGGTCAGCGGTTCGATCCCGCTCAGCTCCACCACCGCTGTGCAACATCAGGCAATGCTTGCGTCGTTTAACGCTTGCAATCAGGCTATTTGACGTGCTGTCCATAGCCTGGCTTGTCATCGATGCCTCGTAGAAGTTCAGCCCTGATCAATGACAAGCGGCCGATGCGGCTCACCGAAGATCAGGCGATCAATTGGGTCCTTGCATCTTATCTAGTAGCTACGGCTTGGAGATGCCTCATCATCCATGATCCATTGCTTAATGACCCAAGTCTTTCCTGTTGGTTGCAAAATTACGGCTGTTGAAAATTCTCGGACATTGTGCCTCACGAGCCCATAACTGCCGAATGCATCTGGCGGTAAATGCCATGGGGCGCGAAAAGGTTTCCCAACTGCTCCAGCCTCATACGTGACCAAGTCCACACCGACTAGCACTCGGCTGATACGACTAACTCGTGGTCGGATTTCGAGCCACATGCCTGAGCGGGCAGAATGATAACGAAGCTCAAACGGCAGGGATGCTCCAAACTCTACTTTGACCTTCTCACCCCTAACACCTGCGGCTAACTCAGATGGCCAGTTGGAGGCTTCCAAGCTGATGCACAATCTGGTCTTCAATATCGGCGGCAAGGAAGCGAAATCTATCTGATACAGCAGTCCAATGAGTGGAAAATTTGCCCACGGTGGCTCGCCATCTATCGGTTTAGCAGGCACTTCCAGAGCTTTGGGCAGCGGCAGGGCTCGGAGCATAAGCTTGACAGCTTTGCGCGGTCCTCGGGTGAACCAGGAGAGCTTGCTTCTGGCGAGCTTCCTGGGTTGACCCTCCGATCTTTTTTTCGCTCGGCGCCGGGTTCTCGGCCGCGTCCCACGTCCCGGTCGACACGGCCCAGTAGAGGGCGGGCGACATCACGAGGATCAAGCGCCCGAGGCGGTCGGGATGCTGGATGTGCGTCTCCTGGACGCCGAACCCGCGCGACTTGAAGTCGGAGAACATGGGCTCGATGCCCCAGCGGCGCGAACAGTCCAGCGTGCCGAGGCGGGACGGCTCGGCCGACATGGCGACGATCCATGGCTCGGCGTGCCCGGCGTCATGGATGGTGCCGATGTTGGTGCCGATGCGCCTGCCGGCCAGTGCCACGTCCTGGACGCAACGCACGCCCGAGAGGGCCAGGTCGCCTGTTGTCGCCTTGCGCGAGCCGGCCCCGGACGGACGCCCTGCGCCCGGCCACGCCAGCAGGTTGCCCTTGAGCCGCAGGCGGTGGTCCCACTCGTGCTCCTGACACCGCCGGATCAGGTCTGGCGCTCCGTAGAAGCGGTCGCCGCGCAGGGCCACCGCCATCTCGGCAGGCAGCCATCCGCGCACCGCGTCGAGCAGGTCCTGTCGCACGGCAATGCCGATGGCTCCGTCGGTCTCGGCCACGCGCCAGGCCACCGGCAGGGCGCGCCCGCCCCACCGCGCGCTCGGCACCAGGACCTGGTGGCGGTCAGACACCTTGCTCTGGTCGAGGATCAGCGGAACCGGATCGTCAGTCTCGGCCAAGCGCGCCAGGACTTCGCAGGCGAACGGCCGCGCCACCGCGTCGCACGGCACCAGGTCGTTGGCCAGGAAGCGCGACATCCATTGGTGGCCCATGTCCCAGCGGTCCGACCGGCGCGGCAGTCCGGACGCCAGTTCCACCAGGTTGGCGCTGCCACGGGCAGCATGGTCGCCACCAGCAGCGACAGCTTGTCGCGCCGCGTCTTGCCCCGCCCCGGCAGGCGCCGCCTCAGGTCAGCCTTGGCCCCTTCCGCCCAAACGGCAATCCTACTCGTTCCAGCCACCCGTCGATCCCGCTCCAGACAACAAGCGGAAACCTCGCATCACACACCGCTTCAAGCCGTCAACCGTGCGGAGCGAAACTGATGGATGGTGAGCTACGGTGGCTTAAAACCTGATCCACTGCGAGATAAAGTTCTTCTGTGCAAGGTAAGCTCGCAAGACTGTAACTCGAAACTACCATGGCCCAAGCATCGCATTGTTCTGGATCGGATATAATTTGACCTACACTTTCCCATATGCGACGACCAGGAATTATAGACGCGCGGTCAAATTTTACATCAATATCTAAGCTTGTTATCTGACCAATAATGAAATCCACATCCTTGTGCTGATTGTCAACCCAAGCGTAAGTGACCCATAGTTTTCTGCATGATTTATGTGCTTCAACCATTTTTCGCTTAGGTTCCAGACAGTTTCACCTGTCCAACCTCCTGATGCGCCTCTTGGCAACTAGCGTCCACATGCATCGAAATCTGCAAACAGCTTTGCCGTGGCCTCGTCACTTAACCGCAGATGCGGCGGGCGAACATTCAGCCATGCATCGTCGCTGGTGTTGCGAGCCACTAATGCTTTCAAGCCTGGAATTAATGCTGCTGATGTCACCGCCTTTCGCAACCCGCTCAGCACAATCTGCGCCGACTTTCCTTCTGCGCTGTCCCAACCGGCATAGACCTGCGCGTTCACCGCCGAGGTCACGTTGCTCGCCGCCGAGATCGACCCGGCGCCGCCGATCCGCAACAACGCATGCAGATAGCTGTCATCACCGCAGTAGACCTCGAACCCATCCCTTGCGAAATGGTCGACATAGGCGCGGGTGTTGGCGAAATCGCCGCTGCTGTCCTTGATGCCCTTGACAGTGCCGGGGTAGGCGCGCAGCAGGCGGCCAACCAGGTCCACCGTGAACGGCACCGCCGACTGGGCCGGGAAATGGTACAGGAACATCCGCGTGCCGGCCCCGGTGCGCTGGATGACCTCGCTGAACCAGGCGAACAAGCCGTCCTCGCTCGGGTTCTTGTAGAAAAACGGCGGCAGGGCGAGCACGCCGGGGCAGCCCAACTCGGTCGCGCGGCGGGCCAGCAGCACGGTGTCCGTCAACGCCGGGGTGCCGACGCCCGGCAGCAGGCGCGCGGCGGGGATGCCGCGCTCGACCAAGCCCTCCATCACTGCGATGCGCTCGGACACGCCGAGCGAATTCGCCTCCCCGGTCGTGCCCAGGATGGCGAGACCGTTGCAGCCGTTGGCCAGCAGCCAGCGGCAGTGCGCAGCCATGCGGTTGAGGTCGACCGACAGGTCCGCACGCATAGCCGTCAGCACCGCAGCGTTCACGCCGCCATAAAGCGCGTCCCGCATCATCGTTCTGTTCCTTTCCTGATGCGGCGCGGCACCCGCGGCGACTGGCCGGGCCAGTCCACGACATGGTGCTCCAGCGGCCCGGCCCGGCGCTCGTTCACCGCGCGTCCGCGCACCGAAACGCCCGCCGCATGCACGCTGTCGGGATCGCCGGACACCAGCGGGTGCCACCATGCCAGCCCCTTGCCCTCGGCCAAACAGCGGTAGGCGCAGGTCGGCGGCAACCAATCGATCTCGTCCAGCGCGTCGGGCGTCAGGGAAACGCAGTCGGGCACCTTCGCCTGCCGGGTCTCATACTGCTTGCAGCGGCAGGTCTCGCCGTCCAGCAGGCGGCAGGACACGTTGGTGAAAGACAGCTCCTGCGTCTCGTCGTCGCGCAGCTTGTGCAGGCAGCAGCGGCCACAGCCGTCGCAGAGCGATTCCCACTCCGCTGTCGTCATGCGGTCGAGCGGCTTGGTTGTCCAGAAAGGGCCATCCATGCTTCGTACCATAATCCCAGCCAAGCAAGGCGGAAAGGGCTAGCGGCGCGGAGCCGTCAACGGCTGCTGCTGGACCGGAGCGGACCGCGGCCCCGGCTGCAAGGGTCCCGGCTGCAACGGCGTAGGGGCCAGCAAGGCAGGCGGCGCCGTCGGTCCGGACTGCTGGCCGAAGCGGATCAACACCTGCCGCAGCGGGTCGGCGGCCGGGTTCGTCGCCTCCATGGTGATCACGATCTGCTGCGCCGCCATCGGGCGGCCGTAGTAGGCTTGGTTCCACTCGGACTTGCTGCTCATCAAGCTGCCGCTAAGGGAGATGCCGGCAAATAGGCCGCGCGCCCGTGTGAAGCCGACGATGTCGGCGCTGAGTGCCGCGGTCGTGGCGCCCTCGATCCCGCCGCCCAGGTCCACGAAGGTCGCGGTGGCGTCCGCGCCCAGCTTGAACTGGTTGTCCATGACCGCATTCAGCCCCCGGTCGGACATGATCATCAGCATGACCTCGGCGTCCTGCACCCCGGCCTGGAAACCGATGCTGCCGCCGCCCATGCCGTAGAATGCCGGCGCGGACCAGGAGCCAGCGCCGTCGCGCGCCACCAGCACGCAATTGCCGCCCTGGCCGCCGATCAGGAAACCAGCCCGGAACATCTGTGGGCAGATCATCGCTGCCCTGGCCCGCTTCAACATATACTGCGCGTCCTTGCCGTCCCGGTCGTTCAGCATGTCCTGGGCGGCGAGCGTGGCGCGGTCCACCAGTTCCTGCTGCTCCGACTGCGCATGCGCGGCGACGGGCAACAAAGCCAAAGCGGCCAGCAAAGTGATCCGCACCATCGGAATGGTCTCCTTCCTGAGATGCACGATCCTAGCGCCAGACTATGGCGTTACCAAGCGCTGTTGAACCAATATCTCAGGCCGTTTGCGCCTCGAAGCCCGGCGACTCGTTCACCGATACGACGCGCCAGCCCTCCGGCAGGCGTTCCAGCCGGGTCAGGGACAGGTTGTAGACGGACAGGTGCAGCGCGCGGTCGGCGTCGATCGCCATGGCATGGGCAACCGCGGCCCGGATCGCGCCGCCATGGCTCACCATGACGAGGTCGCCGCCGGGGTGCCGCTCCATCAGGCGGTCAAGCGCCACGCCGACACGGACCAGCACGTCCGCCACGCTTTCCCCGTTCGGCGGCGTTTCGGTGGCGGCAAGCGGCCAGAACGGGTGGGCCGGCGCGGTGAGCAGCGGCGGCAGCGCGGCATGGCGCAGGCCCTGGTAGTCGCCGAGGTTCTGCTCGATCAGGCCCGGCTCGACCGCCAGCGGCTGCTCCGGATAGCCCGCGGCAAAGATCGCCTCCGCCGTTCGGCGCGTGCGCGACAGCGGCGTGCAGAACCAGGCCGCGGGCCGGGGCAGCCGCGCCGCCAGCGCCTGGTACATCGGCTGCTGCGCCACCAGCGCATCGGGGCAGAGCTGCACGTCCCGGATGCCGTAGAGCATCGCGCGCTCGTTTTCCGCCACGAGGGCGTGCCGGATCAGCCAAAAGTTGGTGGGCATCATTCGCCTATGCTCAAAAGTGCGCCGCGCAGCCGGGCCTGGCGGAACTGGGCGGCAAACAGCCAGATTCCGGCGGCCATCCAAACGACGTTGAGGCCCATGGCCCAGGCCAGGTGGTCCCAGCGGATCACTCCGGACAGCGCGGCCCGCATGCCCTCGAACACATGCGACGACGGCAGCGCGAGCGCGATCGGCTGTACGGCGGCGGGCAGGACCGACACCGGGTAGAACACTGCGGAGATGGGCGTGAGGCCGAACAGCACCGACCACGCCAACGCCTCTGCCCCCGCGCCGTGACGCAGGATAAGGCTGATGACGCCGAGCGCCACCCACCAGCCCATGACCATCAGGTTGGCGAAGAACAGCACGACGACCGGACCCATGGCGAACAGGTTGAAGGCGTAGAGCAAGAAGGCGATCAGGATCGCCGGCAGCACCCCGGTCAGCATGCGCAGCACCGAGATGCCGACCAGCGCCGAAACCATCTCCCACGGGCGGATCGGGCTGACGAAGACATGGCCCAGGTTGCGGGACCACAGCTCCTCCAGGAAGCTGATCGCGACGCCCATCTGGCTGCGCAGCGCCACCTCCCACAGCAGCACGCCGCCCAGCAGCGCCCCGGCGGCGACCACGGCCGCCCCGCCAGCCCCTCCTCCGCCAGCGCGCCCGACGAGGAAGCTCGCCGTGAAGCCCCAGATGCACATTTGCAGGACGGGCCAGTACATCAGCTCGAGCAGCCGCGGCCACGAGCGGCGGTACAGCGCCAGGTGTCGGTACATCAAACCCCAAATCCGCCGCAGCGACCCGCTTGTTGCGGTGCTTCCGTTCATGCCGGCCCTCCCGCTCATGCCGCCCCCGCTCACGCAGCCACCGTGCCGCGGTTGCGGGCGATGTCGAGGAACACCTGCTCTAGGTCGTCCCGCCCATAACGGTCCAGCAGATCCGGCGGAGACCCGCTGTCCACGATGCGGCCCTGCTTCAGCATCAGCACGTGGTCGCACAGCCGTTCGACTTCCGCCATGTTGTGGGACGCGAGCAGGATGGTGCAGCCGCTCTGCTGGCGGTAGCGCTCAAGCCAGCTTCGCACCATGTCGCCGGTGTCGGGGTCGAGGCTCGCGGTCGGCTCGTCCAGCAGCAGGACGTCCGGGCGGTTGATCAACGACTTGGCCAGGGCCACGCGGGTCTTCTGGCCCGCCGAAAGGTTGCCCGACGGCCGGTTGAGCAGGCCGGTGAGGTCGAGTTGCGCCGCAAGCTCGCGGATACGCCCCTCTAGGCCGCGCACGTTGTAGAGGTGGCCGTAGACGCGCAGGTTCTCGGCGACGCTCAGCCGCGAGGGCAGGGCGATATACGGCGAGGAGAAGTTCATCCGGGCCAAAGCCGCAAAACGGTCCCGCGCCATGTCGTGCCCCAGGATGCGTATGGTCCCAGCCGTTGGGATCAGCAGGCCAAGCAGCATCGCGATCGTCGTGGTCTTGCCGGCGCCGTTGCCGCCCAGCAGGCCGAGCGTGCGGCCGGCGGCCACGCTGAACCCCACGCCGTCCACGGCGAGCACGCTGTCGTAGCGCTTGGTCAGGCCCTTGACTTCGATGGCTTCCATGGCCGGGGATTAGGCCCGCCGCGGCGGTTCGCCAAGGGCATTCGCCTGCGCTGGCCTGGGTTGCCGATTCGGAGGCTTGCAGCCGTCAGGTCGTTGTCGCCACGGCGCGGCCCTGGAACAGGTTGATCCCCTGGTCCTGCCCCCACCGCAACGCGGCAGGCTCGTCGGCCCGGCCCAACACCCACCGCGCGGTTCCGGCCTGCAACAGGGCCGGGTCGATCCCAACCAGGCCAGGCGACCAGCGGAGCTGCACGTAGTCCAGCTCCATCTTGGGCAGGCGCAACAACGGCAGCAGCGCCGCAGTGACGCCGCGCAGTTGCAGCCGGTAGCCGCGGGCATGGGCGAAGCCGCGGGCGAAGGTGAACGCCGCCGGGTCGGCCAGCACGTCGGCCGGTGACAGGTCGAGCACGACGCTGCCCTGCAACGCATTCGGCACGGCAGCGTCGAACCGCAGGAACTCGGGGCTGAGCACGCTGCCGACGTTGAGGTTGAGGCTGAACGGCCCGGCGCCGCGCAGCTCGTGCGGAGCGGACAGCATCGCCAGCATCCGGCGGTCGAGCACACGGGTCAGCCGGCGGAACAGCCAGGGGTCGGCCTGCGCGCTCCGCCCCGGCGCGAGCGTGGCCGTCAGTTCGGAGATGGACAGGCAGCGCTTTTCCCAGACAAGGCGCACGTGGCCGTCGTCCAGCCGGCAAACCGGCTTGCGCCGGGCGAACCGGGCCATGTCGGCCGACGCCAGTTGCTCCTCCATGGCCGACAGGGTGGCGATGTCCAAGGGCACAAGCGGCGGCGGCAGGGCAGCCGAGGCAGCGCAGCGCAAGTGTGGCGCAGGGGCCGCCTCCTCTGCCAACCCGGCGGCGGCCAGCAGCTCTGTGCCGTTCTCCGGCAGGTCGAACAGCCGGACCAGGCTCTGCAACGCCGCCGTCCCGATGTGGAACCCGTCCCCGAACAGGTGCTCCAGCGCGGTCAACGACTGCTGCAGCGGCGCCGGTGCGTTGCCCCGCCACGATATGGCCATGCGCCCGTCCGGCAGGTCGTGCGCACGGGCCCGCTCGGCCGTCATCAGCGGGTCGAGCGCCGCACGCGCCAGCCGCAGGTGGTGCGGCTGGGTCAGCCGCGGCGGCAGCAGGTCGGCACGCACCAGCAGCACGTGGCGCCCCACGCCGGCCGCCGCGCAGTCCCGCACGAGGCTATGCAGCGCATCAAGGCCGCTCGCGGCTGCTGCGCTCATGCGTGGGCCATCGACGGGGTGCCTGATGGCGAGGCGGCGTCGAGCAGCATCGGATTGTTGCAGCCGGCGCGTCCGCCCGGCCCGGTGGCGGAGGCCCGCTCGACGCATTGCCGCAGGGTGCAGCCGCCGCCCTGCGCGCAGGCGCCGATCCGCCCGGCAGCCAGCATCGCGTCCACGTGCCGGCCCTGGAACCGGCGGATGCCATGCGCCAGGCCCCAGCTCAGCGCATCCTCCGTTTCGGCGCGGTGCAGCACCACGCGGGCGCCGCCCAGCGCCGCCACCGCCTGTTCAAGCGCCGGGCCGGCCTCGGGCAGGTGCGGCGACCATTCGAGCTTCACGAGGTCCGGTTCCAGCGCCATCGGCACCGTCAGCAGCAACGCATGGTGCGACACGCCGTCGAGGACGAGCGCCAGCCCGGCAAGGCGGAGCCGGGTGCGCGCGGCCATGAACGCCTCCGGGTCGGCGCAGGCCTCGACGAGCGGGATCTCGACCCCGACCTGGGCGCCAACGGCCCGGCACGTGGCGGCGAAGCGCGCGAACCGGTCCGAAAGGACGCCGGCGACGGTCAGGTTCAAATGGAGCGTTGGACCAAGGCCCCGCGCTCCGGCCGTCAACGGGCCGTTCACCTGCAGGTCCTCCCGCAGCACGTCCAGCATCCGGCCGTCCAGGCGGCCTGCCAGATGGCGGAACAAGAACGGGTCCGCCTTCGCCTGGCCGACCGCGGCGATTCGCGCCTCCAGCACCGCGACGGAAAACGTGACCTCCCGGAACAAGGGGCGCAGCCCCGCTTGGCTGCCCCCCGCCTGGCTGCCCCCCGCCTGGCCTACGGGGTTCGCATAAGTGCGGAACGACTTTCTCTCGGTTTTTAGCTGTGATTGTGTCGCCTTGAGCGTTGGCGAGAGGTCGGCTTCATGGTTCAGGAAGATCTTGGTGGGTTCGGTGATGCGCGTCTTCGCCGCGTTGGCGCGCGTTTGCTGGAGGCCATGGGTGAGCAACCGACGATCTGCCTGCATGCGCTGGCGAAAGACCGCAACGAGGCGCTTTCCTTTGGCCGTTTCCTCGACCACACCTGCGTCAGCCGAGACGAGATGCTGACCACGGCCGGGCGGTTCACCGGCCAGCGTGCGGCC
>JAABUP010010818.1_pt1 | contig 10614 bp, 9 predicted proteins | sample 5559201 | NCBI WGS metagenome assembly JAABUP01 (sample SAMN10711887, study PRJNA513373) | rock metagenome | isolation source: Antarctica rocks | place: Antarctica | reverse complement strand
CTCTCACAACGGTCGGAAAAAGCATCAGATGAGGGATTGGTCTGAAACAGGATTGAGGGGCGTAGCAGCCACCTCGAGAGAGGGGTATTCTTAGTAATAAATCGGCTAAGCTCCATCTAGGGGGTGTACATGCATCAAAAAGGGGTGTACACCTATCCGTTCCCATTCTCAATCAGGGTCTGGACACTTCGGATGGCCCCCCGATGGAATCTTGGCAAAACCGCGCAACCTCAATCCTTTTGATTAGTATGCAGATTTGTCTATCCCTTTCCTTGTGAGCGGATGGACCGCACTAGGCTTTAGCGTATCCGAGGGCATCCCAAAGATGCTATTTGTCCATTTAATGATCCGCAGATGACTAAGAATCCTGCTAAGAGCTGGTAGGATCAATCAGGTAAGCTCCATGGCTCCGGATATGCTAGTCGCTAGTGCGGTCCATCCGCTCACAAGGAAAGGGATAACATAGATTAAAGAACCAAAAATAATCTCAGTGGAGCCTATCATTACGTATTAACACTTTAATTCTTGTCCTATGTTCTATAACAAATTTATATGCATCAAAGGGTTGAGGTTACGCGATTTAGCCAAGATTCCATAGGGCCATCCGAAGTGTCCATGTACGGACATGACGTCAAGTGATTCGTGGGTACTGCCGAGACTACTGATATCTAAATTCAGCATAGTCCCTACGCATGGCTTCTCGAGGAATTCTTGCACAGTCAGTCAAGTGTAGATATTTTACCGTCGCGTTGCTGTCAAAATAGCTCTCTGGGCTCGAATGGGAACTTCGGGAAGCCTGGTTGAGGCAAGCAATTCTCCAAAATAAAGTTAAGAGATGGATTCGCAAATAGGAAAAGAGGCTTAGACCTAGTGCCACCAATGGCTCAAATTTGGGAGGAACGAGGCACTCGGCTCCAGGAACGACAGATTCGAGGTGATGTAGTTGTTCGTCTTTGGTTGATGAAATTGTCATTGAAAGATGACTAGAAGGAGATTGCTTTCGGTTGGAGCTGCTAGTAGTACTTGCGTTACATTTGGAAGGGCCGCCACTCGAGATATGCCTGTCCACATTCCCAGCTACGGTGTTGAGATCAAGAAACAAAGTAGATGGGAAAATGTCTCTCGCTATTAATGACATTGAATGCTGTCTTTGATAAAAATACGGAAGACATGTTTAGAGCCATAATGAAACGAATGACCGAGTGATCTGTCATTTAACAGGGCAATCTAAAGTCAAAAAAGACTTTAATGTGCGGAGAGTCTGCAGAGAAAGGAAGATATCAACAATCCCGATCCCATGAAAGTTGAGCATAATAGGGAAAAGACCCTAGTGTAATCATCATACACGGGGCTTCAAATCACTCAAGTCATCATTGAATCTCACAATCCCCAATCAAAGTCAGGCACAAAGGGTAAAACACCCCAACAATTTCCCTAACGAAAGTCTCCCCAGTCCACCCAAACGCCCTTGTCAACCGCCTTCCAATCCGACGTGCCACCCCAAAAGGAATCTTGCTGCTGGGTTGCGGTTCATGAAAAACGATGCTTTTCTGGTAATTATCCTCTACAGGGGAGAACAACCAGGCCGAGCCGTCCAATTTTGAGATTTCAAAGCCCAATGAGGCCATTGCGTTAAGAAAATCGGTCCAGGGGAGTTCCCCAGTGGCACCTTTCTCATCGGGGAGTTTGAAGAGCGCGGAGAACGCTTTGTGGTTGCGTTTGCTGACTGTGATAGTCGCGGCGGGGTCGTTGTCGTCTGGTCTGGCTGCATTGAGGTCTATTTGCGGTTCTCCAGGTGCAGCTCCTCCCACTGGCCGTGTCTCCACCTTGTTCTTAATTGTCACAGCTCTCTCCTTTGTGACTGGCTCCTCTCATTTTGAGGTCCGCGCCAATTTTCTAGGCTTCATTTAACCCCCCAGCAGATCATAGAATGCCATTCCGGTGTGACGTACAACGTGCTCATCCACGGCGGACCAGAACGCATCGAAATGCTGTTCTGCACTTCTCATCTGTGCTGTTGTCTCGGCGGTTCTTTTCTTGTCCACAGGATAGCAGACAGCGTCCATTTCGAGCCCAAATCTTCCAATACCCTTCTCAAGCTGCAGTGCCTTTCGCATGGAATTTATCAGTTTAGATATCTCGTTTGCCTTAGCTTTGAAATCAGAGACGGTCAAAGCGCTGACGACCTGGCCACCTGGGAAAGATAAGGTTATCTGTCGTTGTAGCTCAGCGGGTATGGCGAGATCAGACATTAGCTTCTTTGTTCGTGGGGAGAGGCGCTGGCTTTGCTTGCGGTCGCTCTCGATGATTCGCTCAATTTCATCTAATAGATTGTCATAGCCCCAGGCCTCCGTGTTTTCGATGTAGCAAAGCTGCCAGAGAAGAAACCATAGATGATCATCCACGTCTATTTTGACACCTTTTCTCATAGAGTCGCCCTTGCCCCTGTCAGAAACGTTGGAAAAGTATTTCCTCAGTCCTGGACATCCCTGAACCGCCGTCTGGAACTCCGGCCTTTTCATAGAGACAATCCTGTCTAGGGTAGAGCCAAAGAGGGACAAAGCTTGTCTGTACTCTGTCGGTAAGCTCTGTCCGGGAATGATGTCGGACTTGTACCGTTGCCTAAGAGTCTCTAAATCCTGCAGTTCACGCCAGACTGAATTCCAGAGCATCACATCACGATATAGATTCGAAATCATTCCAGTAAACACTCGCTCGCAGAATGATTGCGTCTGGAGAGCAGGATCTTGTCCCCAATCGTTGTTTATGGTCGTCTCGTGCTGATGTTCGGATTCCTCCCAGGCGAGATTCAAGAAGCAAGATGGGTCTTCTCGCAATGACCACATTTGATCTTCCATCTCGTTGTGCTTAGCATTAATGTAACCGTGTAGTCGGCCGAATTCATACTGCTCCGGGACTTCGTACGGTGCTTCTGTCAGTGATTGAAGATGCGAAGTCCGGCCCGCATCAGGACCATTCTGGAGAGACAAACTACCAAATGGTAAGTTTATATTTTTAGAGATGGAGATGGAATCCATGGGTACGTGGTGAAGTATCAATTCAGTAGACCTCAAGAGGAAGCCGAGGACATTTGCTTGTATCTTGAGAATGATTAGGCCGTGGCTTACTTGAGTGCCAGTACCGGTCACCCATTTGTAGGACGATTCGAGGTTGTCTGCCCAAGATGTTATCCGTCCATACTCCTCACGTTTCGTCTGGCCAACTAGATGCATTGTATGTGCAAAGAGAGATCCTGATCTGATGGCGTTGAATTGAATCCCAACTCTCACAGAACTGAGATCAGCACTGGCAAAAACGTCCGGTGTGTAATACGTCCGAGAACCAATGAGGAGGAGAAATGTTCTAAAAGTCGACAAATCTTCAAGATTGATATGGGGGAAAATGATGGCCTTTTCTTGCGCTGCTGTCAACCTAATGGTCGAATCCCCTGAAGATAAATATATGATGGGTAAATATATGATATCTGGGCGGTGCTGCTCCGGAATATCAGGCCATGCACTCAACAACAGAGCTTTGCGCTTCTCCGAAGTTTTCTTAAGCCATCTTTTGCGTATTGTAGCACTATAGGTAGCGACAATTGCCCTGAGCCTCTGCCGAGCGTCAAAGATTTCACCAACAAAGAACTGTGCTTGATGCGTCGCCTCCTCTAAAGTCAATGATTTGCTGTTCTTGCTGAGATTATCTTCCCCCTTGCTCTGGACAAGCTCGCGGTTCGTTCGAAAGAGAGCGGCCAGTTGTCTTTCATCCATTACCCTTTCTTTGAGTACACCCCCCTCCCTGGCGGGGAATGTGGCCGAAGTTACCATCTCCATGATCTTTGGCGTGAAGCACTGTCGAACTCGGTGAAAAAAGCCAGGGAGTGTCGCAGCAGGACAACAGCTAATGGATAATATGCGGTAGTAGATACTCTCTAGAGAAGCCTATAGTATGTCTGCGTAGAGCTGATGATGAACTCCCGGTACCTTTTGAGATATATGGAAGCGCGATCGCGTCAAGATTGTGTTGTTGACTGCGATTCGGTCCGTTTCTATCCGGCCAAGAATAATTTCACTTCACTATGTCCCTTCGGTTGCATCTCAGAATTTTCGATAGAGCTGCCTGGAAAAAAAGTTACTCTCTCTTTCATGTGTCGTCCAGTAGATGGCGGACTCCCTGCCCTCAATGAGGCGTCTGCAATCCTGGTATTCTGCTTCAAGTCCCAAAGAGCAATAGTGATTGGTCCAATCCATTTCCCCAAGTGTCAACAGCGGCTAATGAGCGCCAACAGGCATGGACGTAATCTCATCCTCCTCTCCGAAGCTATCTCCAATCTTGCAAAGAGGAAGCTGATCCACCTTTACCACCTCCTGGGCCAGCGCCATCAAGACCCTATCTTTCAGATCCGATTTAGTCCCGAGCGGCGAGTTGAATCTATCAGGCCTGTTGCGAGATGACCCGATCATGTGGGCCGCGCTCAAGATCTCCCAAAACACCCAAATGCGCAAATATCTTCGAGTGAGCTGGATTGGACGGGGTTTGTCGCAGGTCCGAGGCTATACTGGAGTCTGAAATTTCTCGAACCTCAGGGAACGGAGAATTAAGCGGCTTAGACGAGCGTCGGAGCGTGGAATGGGCTTTGCTAAACAGCGGACGCATGGTCGGAAGACAGGCGCTGACGATTCCAATCGCAAGCTCGGCTAAAGTCCAGAGACCCATAGTGACATCGTCCCCTAAATGACGGTGAATACAGAGACTTTGGAAATGAATCGCAAGGTAGAAATCCTTACAATTGGGGTCTGTCCAAGTTTCTTGGTGGATTATCACAGTGCGGACCAAGCTACAAACCAGGACGCTTCGAAATGGTCAGTATTGCCTGCAGAGCCGTGGTTCATATCCAAATGCTTACAATCCGCCTAGCAAGAAGATCCCCATAATTTGCAACTTCTCCTTAGTCTCCATTTGCAGCTTCCACAGAAGAGGCATTGGCATGGCCAGGATTATGATGTCAGTAAAAACGTTGAAGATGGCGAGAATTGTGCCCGCGAGAGGGATGGCCAAGCAATAGCCTCCGACGTTCTTGTCCCAGATGTGTCTCAGAGGGAAGCATTGAAGGACAGACGCAAAGGACAGGATACCGCTGTAGCCAAACACGAACAGACCGACAGCCCACAGCCCCCTCGTGAAGTTTCGACTGACGAAGAATACACGATGATACAGAAATAAGACGGAAGCTTTGACTAAGAACATCGCATAGCTGTATATGAATTCGGTGGCGATGATCGTCTGTTTTCGAAGGTCCGTCAGACTATGAACGTAGGAATTTCATCGCAAGGAATTTGGTCACACACCTTACGCAGGGCAGCAGGATCAGTTCCCACGATGGTGTGTTTGCCGATTCCCCATCTTATGACTATGAAACTGCTATTAGGAAAAGTCTCGACGAGTTGATAGTCGGTCAATGGTAACGGAATGTCGCATACCGAGCAGTTCGCAAAACATGGTTGCGGCAGTGAAGATCTGGCAGCAGAGGAAAAGTGAGCTCTGGACGAGATTCTACTTTACAGACCTTGGTGATGCGAAGAACATACTAGTGCACCAATTATCAACCAATCGTCTGCCATATACTTGATCTTGGCTATTCTTCGAGAGGCAAGCCTCATACAGACTGCAATGCAGGCCAAGCTGAAGCAAACGACATCGGCAGCAATGACAGTAGGCGCTCTATTGTCTGTGATGTGCTGCTGTTCGTACAGGACCTCTGCCGGCGACGGAGTCACAAGGGCAGGCTTGTCCATCTCTTCAACCTCAAGAATGTCGATCAATTTGACGGCTGCCACCGAAGAAACCAAGGAATACGGAAGAATGCAAAAGGATCCCACAACCTTCCCATGGACATCGAGGTAGTTCGAAGGGAAGCCTGACAGGTATCGATGAAACCTATTTGAAACGGATGCATAGCGAGACGCTAGGAACATTTGCATAAATTAGCTCCCGCTCCTTGATGGATCTGGGGTACATGATCATCAGCGCAACCGACAATGTCATTGGCCAAAAGAGCTTACTGGGCTTTGACGTCAGCCTACTTTGAGTAGACGAAGCTGCTAGATGTAGTACCTGCTAGCCACCATCGCGTCAAGCTTGTGGCTGAGATATGCCGTGCCGGGAATCGTCGTGATTGGCGCGCAAGAATGCAAAGTATGCCTTCGCCCGTGTGAGTGATTCCGGCCCCTGGTTGCATCTCAAGGTTCGCCTGACGTACTTTCTCTCTTGGGGCATACGGTCGGCTCTGCCCATCTGCTTGCATGAACCTCAGCGTGCAAACCTCTTCTCCAATTCAACAATAGTCAATCTTTCTTCTTTGAAATGGGAAAGGTGCTGCCTCGGATTTTCGCAATGATAGATCTTTGACGAGCCGTCATTAAAGTTCCTCGGATTGAGTGGCCAATTAGGCTCAGCATGGTACCCCAGCCGTCAGAGTCCGAGTCCAACGTGTCTTTCTGCCCCTATGTTTTTATTTACCGCGCCACAACATCGAACAAATCGCTTCCTCTTTCATCGCTTGGAATAAGCAATTGATGACGAAGATAATGTCTCGTCATCTACCAAGCTGGAGAGCTACAGAACCTTCGTTCCCTCATTCTCGGTCGGAAGTACCATTGCTTTTGACTATGTCGATCAAGAAGGAGGTCCGAACCTGCGAAGATGCTGGTTCCACAAGAGACCCGCAAATCTTGAAGCTCCAAATACTGTCCAGCCTTCTCTCGGGGAGGCTCTGAAGCTTGCAATGCCGATAATTTGACTCACGCATTCCTTCTTTCGTCTTGTGGTCTGTCCTGCCTAGCATTGCAATTCTTGACTTTGATCATGTCCCCCGGAAAGGCGTTGGGCTCGATGAGTTGCTGTGCCATCAGTAGCGATGCACCCTTGCGACCGTGTCCTAGGCTTTTTGCCAGCTAGGCTTCTCCTCACTGCCTTCTGATCCGCTGCTCAAAAGCCATCGAAGTTGTTCGTGCTGCTTATGCCTTCCATCCCAATAGCAATGAAGGCGTGAGCGCTGTGCTGAAGACAGAGACGGGAACTTCCGCGCGGAGAACAGTTCCCCTGGTGGTACTATCTCGAAGCTCAGTCAATACGAGGTTTTCAAGAAGGGCTTGAAGTGGACTCGCTACTTGTTGTCTCAATCATATGGGGATAAAGTCGAGTCTTGACACGGTGGTGTGAGATGGAGACGAGGTAAGGTCCAAGTACGCATTCCAGCGGTGTCACGTGACTGCACTATCTCATCCTCGCACTAGCGCGCTCGACAAATCTAAGTAGATCTCTGCAATCTGCATCCCACAGCACAGTCATATGTCCATTAAGTCTTCATCAATGAGACACTCATCTGAATTTCCATTGGATGATCGAATCATGCATGAACAGACTATTTGGCCTAGTGAATGCTTGAATCAGTCTGCGACATGTGTATCTTTCCTTACGTCGATCCGGAGGAGCTTGGGCGTGCCACTGTATGGATCCATTCCCAGAAGTGACAGCTGTCTAACGCGCCAAGTGCGTCTCTTAGTTCGCGAATCATCAATGGCATCGACGCTAGTCTGTGAAGCCTCCTGCCGAAGAAATCATCAGACCGAGCAAGAGCGATGAGCTTCAAAAAGGTCGGCTCACCCTCTTTCCTTTGGAAACCTCTGCTGCGAGTCATCGCACTGTGTTTTGTATAATGTATTAGCAGCGCCAGCCTGATTGAATTCGCTCTGTTGTGCTGCTGCGAACCCTCTATACAACTATGTCTACTCCCATTCCCCGTCCTCCAGGCGTGCCTATCCTGGGCAACATCTTCGACGTGAATCCTAACAATAGCTGGGTCTCTTTGAAAAAACTCGCAGATCAGTATGGTTCGTTGCGGCAGCTTGTGTCTGCCCATTGTTTGCTCATGTTCCACCAGGCCCCATCTTCAAAATCAAAGTCCTCACCCAGGAGATTGTTTTCGTAGCCAGCGTCTCACTACTTGAGGAGATTTGTGATGAAAAGCGCTTCCGTAAATGTGTCATTGGTCCTATTGTAGAAGTACGCGCCACGGTCCACGACGCACTCTTTACCGCCTTTGACAATGAGCCGAGTTGGGGTGTTGCACACCGAATCATGGCTCCTCTACTCACTCCTACAGCCGTCGAAGCCACGTTTGCGGGTATGCGAGACGCTGCGTCGACGCTCGTTTCAAAGTGGACCGAATCAAGTCAAGGCCTGCGTACTGAGGCAAGAGACGATCTGAGACGGCTGAACCTCGAAGCAGCAATGCTCTGCCTTTTCGATCAGCGTCTAGATTGTATCTCGGGCCCGGAGCCGCCAGTTCTCAAGGCCTTAGATGACGTTCCGTTCGAATGCATGCAACGTCCGAACCGACCAAAAGCTCTCAATTGGCTCTTACGGGGCAGACTTGATGGTGGGACCCAAGTCTTGCGCGACTTTGCAGCTGAAGTCGTCGCCAAACGCAAGTCAGAGAAAACCGAGAAGAGGGACATGCTCCATACCCTGATGCATGCTACAGATCCTGAAAGTGGCAAACCCCTAGACGAGGAAAGAGTCATTGATGAAATAGTCACTCTCCTCATCGGCACCACAACCTGTCCTGGCCTCCTATCATTCTCAATCTTCTACCTTCTCCACAACCCGCAAGCCCTTGAAAAAGCCCGCGAAGAGATCGACAACCTCATCGGACCCAACGATCCCTTCACCCAAGCCCACGTGGCAAAACTCCCATACTGCGACGCCATACTCAAAGAATCCATCCGCCTCTCCGCCGCAGCTCCAGGCTTCAACATCGAACCCTTACCATCATCAACCCCAGTAACGCTTGCCGGCGGTAAATACGCAATACCACCCAAACAACTCATCATCGCAGTCCTTGCAACAGTAAACCGCGACCCAACCGTCTTCGCCGAGCCAGAGGCATTTCGTCCAGAGAGAATGCTGCCAGAAGCCTTCGCGAAGTTGCCGAAGGGAGCGCAGAAATGGTTTGGGAATGGGAAGCGGGAGTGCATTGGGAAGCATTATGCGTGGCAGTGGGCGATGGTCACGCTGGGCTCTGTGGTCAGGAGCGTGGATTTGGAGATGGCGGATCCTGGGTACGAGATGAAAATGGATGGGGCGTTCAACTTGAAGCCGATTAATTTTTTCGTCGTGGTTAAGCCGAGGGCAGCAGCTGCCTGAGGTGCAAGCACCTCATCTAAGATCGGGCTGATTGAGTAGGTACTGACTTCAGCATTTTTGAGCATGACGATGGCTAAAGAGCTATGCGATCCTTCAGTTGGCTTTTTCAGTATGGAGTCTTACGGAATTGTTGGGGAGCGCGTGAGATAAACATTCGCGGCTACGATTAATCATACTGCGTACAACTGATTGCAACCTCAACGCTTCCCAGTCCCTACTTCCATATCTTCAAGTCCTACCCGCCACCCTCTCCCTCTGGCTACAGCCCAGTCCGACACACTGACCGATACTCTCCCTACCCAACCCTTCGTTCCTTTCTTCCATCATGTCGCATGCCACATACCACCATCCGCTGACACTACGGGTCAAAACCTGCCAGAGACATACCGAAAGCTCTTCCTCCCGAGGGGATCATTCTGAGAGTACCGAGATTGTATCCTCTAGCTTGCAATCTGCACGAGTGCGTCGAGAAGAAACCACAAAGATCCGTGTCCCCATCTTACCAAATTGCCCCCATGTCACACAAAAGAAGGATCTGGACTTGATGCGGCCATTTCCTTGCGGGAGTATGAGACCTCGATCTCGAACTTTCAGCCAGTCGCATGTCCATTAGCTATTACTATCCCATATCCGTGCATGAGCAGCAACCTACCACAACTGCCGGTATGGCTCTGACCCGTTAGCATCCATGACGATCGCCAGAGCTTTAATGAATGAAGGGCTTATTATAATGTTCCATTGCATCTAAAATGGCAATTCCTCCGTTGCTCCATTCCGCTTCAGGCGATCGATAATTTCCTCGCTAACATCCTCGTCCCGCGCGAACACCAAGATCTGTGGCAAAGGACTACATTAGTCCCATCTCGGCTCTGAGAGAATAATTCGAGATTTCTGTACCGGTATGTAGCAGAAATGGCTATTCTTAGCTTCAAACCCATTCTCCAGTAGGAAGTCCAACATGCTCGTGTCCTGATTCAGCACGGCTTCTGATATGGGATCGCTGGTATGTCCGAAACTGTGGATCCTCAATTCAGGGTACCTGTTCAGAATAATACCATAGACCTCTACGCCTCCGGCGAAAGCGGCGCTGTGGAGCTGCTGCGTAGTTTCGATGTCTGGGAGTTCATCAATGATGAATTGGACGATTTGCGGGTGTTTCGCCTTGCACGCTCGTACAAGCATGTCGTGGGCGGAAGGGAGAGACTCGACTGGTGATTTGGCGGCTAACAATTCTTTAAGAAGGGGTAGGTTGCCATTTTCGCAGTAAGCGAGCGCCGTCATCATGGGTTTGGTCCTGGATGTTGACTGGCCGTTTTCAACAGCGGGTTTTGGTTTTGCTGTGTTTATTCTTGATTCCAATATGGAGGGTAAAGCATTTTGTGGAAATTTTGAGCGCTTGATGAACGG
>JAABUP010010817.1_pt1 | contig 10615 bp, 13 predicted proteins | sample 5559201 | NCBI WGS metagenome assembly JAABUP01 (sample SAMN10711887, study PRJNA513373) | rock metagenome | isolation source: Antarctica rocks | place: Antarctica | reverse complement strand
TTCTGGGGGTATTCATACTTTTAGCCAGACTACAAATAAAGACCTTGTGCGTTGAACATCTAATTGATGATGGAAGTGACGTAGACATTCAAGCAATGTCTGAATATCAGCGCGGTGACCCACAAGATCTCATTCCCTTGCTGCTAATCAGGTACTTCTCCTAGATGTTTAAAACTTTGAAGTTGTGTTGGACAAAGTCTTTTCTTCTCCCTTCAGTGTACGCAAACATCAAAAGTTTGCTGAATCTTGCCACACACTCGGTCTTCTGGTGCGCTGTCCATGAGCCTTTTGCTCTGGCTCTTGATTGGGATTCTGAGTTCGATCTTCAGCCTCGTTAGACTTCTTGCTTCATATATACCTTGACTATTGTTTCTTTGGTTCTACTTTCTTTTTAATTTGGGAGATTGTACTCATTTCGAAGGCACCTCCTTTGAGCCACGGATAAGTAAGTAAATATCTAGCACAAATACGCAGACAGGAGACGGCTTACTAGCGAAGCTGTGAATCAATGGAGGCGGGCTGGAGTAATGCTAGAGACCATGACCCGGGGAATTGAGACAAGTCCAACTGACAACGATCGTCGGTATCTTGGATATGCTGGTAAATACCTGTGACACAAATACCATCGAGTTAACGGCTTTAGGTAAGTCGCTTAGGGTTTCGCCCGTCTTGATCCATTCGAGCTTTCACATGTTTTCTTTCTTGGCTGTCAAGGAGAGATCTCTACAACATATGCCATTTCTTCCACCATCTGTCCAGCATGGCGCGTTCCATCACCACCAGTCAGACCAACCAATCTTCCAAGGTGCTTTCTCAGGCGCGGAGGTGGAGTTGCCAGATCATTACCGTCCAAAAGTAGCCTGTCAGCCGCTCAGCTGAACACAGATCGAGACACTGGCCTATCTCTGCGTGAACACTTGCTTCTCGACCTTCGAGGTTCTGTGCCACCTACGCGGCAGCCTTCAAGCACTAATAACAACGAGACACTGCGCCTTGGTGCGGAAATTAGGAAGGAGCTTATGGAACTGGGTGAAAGAGATGACTAGAATAGGTATGGGCATGGCGATAGACGTAACTTCGAGCGGGTATACATGGAAGACTCCCACACATCGAATGACGCTGGCACAACAACAGAGGATGTCTATGTGCTTATGAGGATCTGCATTTGAGAAAGCAAGGACAAAAATGACCACACGGTAGTTGGGACATACGGCGGCCTCGACGATGCGAATAACGCAGCGCAAGGATGCCTAGGGCAGAAATACGGGCCTTACAAGAGGATAAGTACAGGGAGAAGCTCCTCGAGGACGGCCGCCTGTGTGTTAGAGCTCGAGGCGACGGAGGCGGAAGCTGGCTTGGGTTTGAGAGTACAAAGATGAAGTGCAAGCGTCAGGTTCCTGCGACCCAGCTTGACATGCTACACGTGGTTCGGCACGACACAGAATAGTCTGCTAGGAAGGGTCCAGTAATGAGAAGCGTCTTGGAAGGCGTCCAGGAGACTCTCTTCAGAAACCAAACAGCTGCAAATACATATACGAAGGAGCTTTTTGAGGAAGCTTTCAAGCCCATGGTGGAGAAGGGGAAGAAATGGGAGGCGTCGTATTGGGAGCGATCGTGCGCGGATAACAGGGGCATCTTTGAGGGACACACTCATTTCCCTGAATTTGAGACTAGGAATGAACAGCGGTTAAGGTGGCTTTGCGATTAGAGATATTGAATATCGGTCCAGATTTATTCAGTAGCAATTTGTATCTGCTTTCATTGGTCTGAAGTAACAGCTTCATCAATCGGAATTTGAGGCGCCGAACAAATTAATCAGGTCGGGCAAAATGGCAGTCTCAAGCTTCACTAGAGAGTCACTTAGCTAGACTGGGCCACGTTAAACTCATTTTCTAAAAGTATCATACGTCCAGGGGAGTGACCGGCTCAGATTCCGGCGGCGGCGGTCAAGTCCCTGATCCGCTTCTCACTTTTGCCGACGGGGATTTCATTATCGAACTAAGCAGTTCTATCCTCGGAGATTCAAGTTACTATACTACCCTATCGAAGGCATTGGAACCTGAGGTCTAGAGTAAGCAATCAGATCTATCGTTCCTTCGCCACTTACCAGCAGCCGTTCTAAATACCTCATCCAGTGTGTTCCTTGAACTTCACCGGTGCCATCAGCATTTAATCGTTCCGGATGCTCCAACTCGGCATGTGGATTGGAGGAGCACTGATGGCATTCACCTGCCTTGAGAACGCACTCAAAGACTAGAACATCGAAGTTATAGCAAGCACATACGTCTACCCTCGAATGAGGGTCCTTCTGCGAAGCTGTTGAAAAGTTGGAGGTCTGGTTTGAGGCCACCTCTGTACTAGCCATGTCCGTGCAGATGATAGATCGTGGAAGACAATATGCCCACAAGCTCTCTCTCATCATAGCCGAAGCTTATCGCCGGGTTACAGCTACCAGACTCAACTCTAGGTCTCGTGGGTGTTAGCGCATGAATTCACAATATGAGTGAAGTATTCATTGCCTGTTTCCTGATTCATTTCTTACAGAATGGTTACCACTTGCAAACAATCTTGCATAGACGTAAAATCTGACGATCTCCTATCCCAGTGGTTATAACGAAGAGGGGGGGAAAGAATTCGGCTGTAGTAATGTCCGTCGACATCCCCATGGAAGACTTAAAACACGGCATCGAAGAAGCTTCATTCGAGCCAGTTGTTCCTCCCCAGTCTAGCGGAAAGTACATCGTCGACGAAAGTGTCATTACTGGTAAGGTCATGATACGGCTTGTACCTCCTGACACAGTTCACCGTCCTTTCATGTTCAGCTTTTCCAGTTCCAGGGACTAGGCTGATCGATGCCCTCGACACTCTCGCGTCTCTCCCCCGCCCTCGACGCTGTGACGCTGGGCATCCCTGTTATCTCTCAAAGTGCTATCATGATTATTTAAAGCCCGAACATATAACATAAGATAAGGTAATAGTGCGGTCGAAAGCCTGACAAGAGACTAGTGAGCTAATTCTCTCTTTTATATAGGGGAGCCGGTCTGCAACTGCGAATTCCAAAATCGCCCACTAATCATTAGTTCCAAAACCCATTCTCCAGCTATTTCAACAGAAACACCTCTGCATCTCCTCATACTCATTCGTGCGAGCGATTTCGTAGAGCTCGCGCCCATTGGTCGCCGCCACCGTAACCCGTCTTCCAGTCGTGGCACAACCAACGATTTCAGGCACCCGAACGTCGACTATTCACCCGGCTCTTCACCAGACTCGTATCACGCCTTAGCTTCTGCTTCGTCTGGGTCGATCTCTTCATATAATTTCATCTCAAGAAGATCTACTCGGGCTTCGTCTCTGCCACTACATGTGTGACAGTAGTCTCGATAACAATTTTTACCACAGATACCTGAACATTGATGCCCGCAGGAAAGGGTTTTGAAGCAGCGTCGATTACATGAAAGTCGAACACAAGGTGCAGCACATGGCATGATACAAGTGCCTTTATGCTCGCAAGACCAGGTACAACTCTCAATACATGACGCACATAATTCACAACAAGGCAAGGTACAACGAGAGTGCGCACAGCGAACCTATAGATCATCAGCCCATCTTCAACTATAATATCAAGAGAATATCAAGCAGGTAAGAATATGAATGTTTGAAAAGATAGAAACCTCAAGTTCTTGAGAGAAGATCAAGTAGCTCAGCGGGAAAGCGAGATTTAGGTCAAAATTCACCCAAAAAGCTTCAGAAAATTGATAGACTGATCTTTTCGACGTTTATTCAGCTGAAAATGAAACACGATTATTTCAAAAGCTATTTACATTGATTATCACAAAATAATTCGAATAAATGCTATGAAATTTGCATCGAAATTCAAACGTCAAAGAATTTATTACTAAATTGCAAGCATTACAGAACGAACTTCGACAAAATCGTGAGACGAGAAAAGTCAATATTAGCTGATTTTTGTTGACATTAACTGAGTTAGCTGTTAATCTTATGTGTCAGCTAATGATCAATATTAGCTGACTCTCTCAGTTATTAGCTGATTCTTAGCTGATTCTTAGCTGAAATAACTATGCACTCAACTAATATTGATTTTGTCTCTTTTGTCAACTTCTTTAACATTTGCGCATTTTGTTTATTAACACTCAAATATTAAATTAATGACTAAATAATTATTACGCTTATATAATAAATTAGCATACAAAGAGTCTTCTCATTGCAGAGTCAACAACAGCTACGAATAACTCTATGATGAAACAATCTTTTCTACAAATTCTACAGTACAACATCAGAAAGTCATTAAAATTTCAAGAATCATTTCTAATTGACAGAGAAATTCGCGAATTCAACATAGTAACTATACAGAAGCAAGATTGCAACAACAACAACAACTTGCAGTCATTTAGCTCAGCACACAACTTCTTTCATCTAATGAAAAACTCATCATCTCAATCAAGAACATGCATACACATTAATAAATATTTAAGACTTGATCAATGAATAGTAGAAACAGTTGAATCAGACATTTGCTCAATCAGAATATTAACTCGCAACGCAGACAACGAAACGTAGATGCTAAGACTTTTAAACATCTACAATTCATGCTCACTGTTTACTACATTCACAAAGAAATCTTTAATCATTTCTTGTTTGAATAAACTACTCAAGAATGATTGCAAACAACTGATTGTAGAAAATTTCAATCTACATCATTCTCATTGAGAAAAGCAAAGATGCTTCACTCATCGTATAATGATTGATACTTTACTAAACATCATTATAAATGCAAGATTGAAATTATTGCTGAAATTAAACATTATTACTCATGAAGTTCACAATCAATTTACGATGATTGATTTAGTCTTTAACAGCGAGAAAATACAGTTCATGATATACAAGTGCAAGATACAAATCAATTTGCATCAAAGATTAAATCATCTTTTAATCATTACAAAGTTATATTTATAAACAATTTCAGTGCAACTCTTGATTCAATGACTTTGAAAGAAAATGAATACAGAAGCATTGAGTATTTATTTGCAAATACATTTATCTTTAAATTGTTCTTTAAACAACAAGACTATGATGAATGACAGAGTGTGTAAGATTATCAGAGTGTTACAGAAAATTATTGAGAAATTTACTTTCTTGACAAAGTCATCAAATTAAGCAAGAAACTTTTGAAATCAAAACTGCTTCAAAGTAATAATGAAATCAAGATAACTGCAAATCATATGAAAAACATAAAATACATTAAAAGTGTGAAATGAATATCTGAAGCATAATAATCATAAAAACAAGATCATATGACAAATGAAATGCATACACTTCAGATCACAAATGCATGAGCTGAGTGAAGCATTCAAATCAATATGATGCTTTGCAAAATGAGTTAAAATTGAAAGTCAACTATCTAAAAAGCTTTCTCAGTTTTTATCACTGAAGCAAAGCAACATTGATTATATGATAATGATGTTTAAGAAAAAAATCAAGATACTGCAAGAAAAGTTCTTTTCTTCATCTTCTTAAGTGAATGTTAACAACATCATAAAGTCATTCATATTTCTGACAGTCTCATTCAATTCACGCATTATAAAAGATGAAGTGAAGCAAATAATTAAATGAGTAAAAGCAGACAAAGCATCAAATGCTTCAGATATTTCAAATAAAGTGCTTCAAGTGAGTCTTGCAGAACTGATCTCAGTACTGATAAGTTTATTCAATGCATGCATGATACATAAGTATCATTTGAAGCAGTTCAAAAAGACTCAAACAATAGTATTATGCAAATCAAAGAAAAGTAATTATATTGATTCAAAAATGTATCAACTCATTGCTTTGCTTGATATCATGAGCAAAGCTCTGAAATCAATCATGATCAAAAGATTAAGTGATATAGTTGAGACTCATTGCATGCTATTTAATGCTCAAATGAAGACAAGATGCAAGCAATTCATGATTTCAACATTAAATTTACTGATAAATTAAGTTTACACAGTATGAAGTTGCAAAATTAAATACGTAGCATTCATGTTAAGTTTAAACATCATTAAAGCATTTAATCAAGTCTTACACATCAGACTTCTGCATATGCTGAAGATGAAAAGAATGTTGAGTTACATAATTAAATGAACACGCAGCTTTCTAAAAGATCAAAAGACTTCGCTAATATTCAATGAATAAATGAGTATTATGCGTAAGATAAATGCAGACATATCTCAGAGATATTTCATTTCATCTATTTTCTTTCTATTCTTCAACGCAAGTTTAATAAAAAAATGCAAAGCATTAAGAATTAAAGTTGAAGTGCTTAACTTCATAAATGATATTAACATTTTAATCTACGATAGATTCATTGAAAAAATCTGCAGAACATTGAGTAAAGCATATGATGCATGCGTGAAATGAGCTTGCATTCATGACGCAATGTTTGCATCAGAAAAGTACAAGCTTATGCATTCACTAGAAAATTGAAAAGATTCAACATGATGATTAATATACAGATAAAAAGCTCAGTCATTAAGTTAAAATCAAATGTGCAAGTTTTAAAAATTCAACTGAATGCAAAACTACAATGAGACACGCATCTTTGATAAATAAAAGTGAGTCACATCACAAGAATGCTGATACTTAGTTGTTTTAAAGTCTTTACATGAAAAGCAATCTTCACAAAGATGAGACAAGTATACTCAGCAGTAGTAAGATCAGAAATAACATTTGAAGCATTAATTTAATATCAGCATGACAAAGAAGAAAAATTGTCGAGTAAAGAATGCAGACTAGAAACACTTTAAAATCAAACTCTGCATCACATAGCAAAAATGTTTAAAAGAGTAAGCATTGAAACTCTGAAGGCAGAAATGTACACAAGCTCGTTACATGTTTATCTGAACATGTTACAAGATAAAGTCACGCTATGCAATTGAGTTGATAATTGAATGCAGAAGATCAAACAAGCATGCAAATTAATACATGTTCATTTGACGAAAGTTAATCACGTCATTTCTCACTCACTTGTCATCAAGAAAATAATACTTCTGAATGTCTTCATTTGAAAAGATGCAAAGATACAGTCAAGATGCAAATGATACACTTTCTTCTTTACAATGATTTCAACAAGCAATAACATTGCAATAGCGCAGTATCATAAAGATTAATGAAATCAATGATGAGAAAAGTACAGAGAACATGTTGCAGATGTTAACATAATTTCAACACAAAGATCACATTTGAGCAATAAGATGATAAAGATGCGTGATGATTTTCAGAAAGCAGAAAGCATTCTTGTAATGTACATCAGAATCAAATGCATAAATCTGAATGTTTATCTGTACTTTAGAAATGTTTCAGACATGAATAGCTTGCAATGCAACTGCAAATAAAGTCATCAAATGATGAAACATGTACTTATGCATTGCTTGAACTGATTGCATCTGCGATCAAGAATGTTACAAAATGCTGACTTCTTGAACTATCAAATAATCATCATCATTATGAAGAGTTTCAAAGCAGTAGCAAAGATGATGATGAAAATGAAGCTCTTGAAGCAATTTAAAGTGACTAAAACATTTATTCTTTAACATGCAATCAATGTGAACAAATTTGATACATAGTTTCAAAATTCACTGTTTCAACTGCATGAAGCAATCATATAAACTGCAAGTGATTTTCTATCTTAAAAAGTTTTGTTCACTCAATACAAATAGCATAGAATTCTTCATAAGTTGATTTAATTGATGTCACAAAAGTGTATGAATTTATTATTATTATTATTATTATTATATAATAAATAAATAATTAATTTGACTAACTAAATAATAGCTATTTACACAGTTTAATATATGTGTTAGAAAAGTTAATAAGAAAGTCAATGAAAAAGTTAGTAATGAGAAAGTTAATGAGAAAGTTAATGAGTAAACTAATGAGGTAGAAATTTATGAAGAAAGTCATGAAAGAAACTATGAAGATTGTTTGATAAAGAATCATGAAGAATGTTTGATAGAAAGTCATATAAAATGTTTGATAGAAAGTGTTATGAGTGTATCAAGACTGATAAGACTGAACAAGACTGAAGCTTTAATCAATTTGCAGTGAACATTAATGAGTTTTCTGTGTAATGATTAAAGCTAATCAGCGAGCTAGTTGAGTTTGACTCAGATATGACTCAGATATGACTCAACTTCTTTTTTCTTTCTCAACATTCTTTTCTTTCATCAACATCTTGTTCATCTACATCACATTCTTTTCATGTCACAAACATATTTCTTTCAAGTCTAGCACAGTCTCTGAACATTACATAAATAGAAGCTTTTATATCAATCTTCTTTTGTATTCTTAATATTCAGTTATAGCTATTTCTAAAGATCAAGCACTATCAACTCTGATCTTTATTGATTGTATCATTTAGACATGATTCTGACATTATATTAAGAATTCATTAATCACATGATACTGATCTCATTACTCATTCAACATACTCATCTAAACAGAATGCGTTTAAAGAAATTCATTTATCTGATGATTGATGACAATTGAAAGATAGAACAACACTAGAAAATTGAATAGAATCAACGATGAGATTGTTTGAATTGCTAAACTACTTATTGCTCATTAAGTATGCAAAGTTCATTCAATTATGAGAATCACGATAAAGAATTTTCTTGAATTGCTCAAGAATCAAATTGATGAATAGATTCAATGATAGAGAATCTTCATTGTTTACTAGAGAATCAATCAAATCAATTAACAAACAAATCTCATCTTCTTTATTGAAGATTGAATCTCACTTCATAAGTTTTTCTTCTTCAATCGTTGAGCATCATCATTTATTCGATTCTCTTTCAAACAAATCTTATCATGTTTAGTCATTTATTTACTGAAGATAGACTGATCATTGAATCGAGTTTCGAGTTGACATTTTGAATTTGACTCGACTTGAAGTCAAGTTGCTCACATTTTCAACTCGACTCAAGTCGAATTGAGCATATTTTCAACTCAACTCAACTCGACTCGACTAGAAATCGAGTCAACTCAACTCGATTCGTCAAGAACTCGAACTTGACGTCAAGAGCGCTAAGAATAGAAACATAGAACAACATGTTTGCTTGTTCTTTGCATTATCTTTTCGCATTACTCATTGCATCGTTTATATATTGCATTAGCTTTTCACATTACTCATTACATCGTCTATATACTATTTTCAAGCTATTAACAACTACTGTTGTTAATACAAACTATTCTATAAAATGTCTAGTTCGTTGACAACTTTCAATCTGTCTGACAAAAGTGTTTCACATAGTTTATCTTCAGATAGTCTTCATTCTGAAGACTTTGCAAGTCAAGTTCAATGATCTATGAATTCTTCACATCATTCTGAAAAGATGAAGACTAGACAAGAAGCAATCAACAAAATTCAGTAGAATTTTTCACAGCTCAAGCTAAGAGAGAATAGCGAGTATGTTCAATAAACTTTGAATACAGATAGCTCTTTTCTACAATGATGATCTCAAATCTCTGTTGTCAAGAGTATTCAAAACAAAACTCAAAAAAAGATAAATAATTCGCTCTGATTCAAAAAGATTACAGACGATAAGCAATCTGATATATGAAATCACTTTATACAGTTGACTTCGATTGTTGAAGAATTGTTTAAAATCTCATGCAAAATCTGCAATAAGATTATGAATCATTCTACAGCTTTTGATAGCTTCAGCACGTCTGCTATGAAAAAGCATCTTGAATCAGACTTTTGCGCAGCGACAGAGCGAAAACATGAACACTCGCAATCACAAGTTGAACTGACTTTCAAACGAGTAAGTCATATTTGATAATGCAAATTGATAATACAAAATTGATAAATTATTAGAAGAAAAGTCATATTGAGTTAATCTCTGTCTTTAATCAAGAGAATTGAGAAAATCAACTATGCAAGATCTTTGTTGACTTGAACTTATTCTTTTGAATTGTTGACAACGAGCAATTTCGAAAGCTGCTACGAATGCTTCGTTCAGATTTGCAGATTGTGCATTGCACAAAGATGACAACTATGATTCTCTCATACTATAAGAAGATTTGTGATAAGATCAGATTGAATCTTAAAGAGTCACAACGTGTCTCTATTGCTTTGAACGCGTGATCTAGTTCTCAAAGAGTAGCGTATCTAGAAGTGTTGATATACTGAATCGATATTGAATTTCAGTTTCGTGAACATCTTATTGAATTTACGTCTCTCAATATTGAGCATATCAATCATCAATTAATGATAGAGCTAATGAAAATCTTGAAGAACTACACTATTAAGAACAAGCTTTTTGAGATTGTTATCAATAATGCGAGTAATAATAGTATCTTGAAAGAGAAACTTGAAAAGATCATGAGTCGTCGCGAGTTTCGATGAAACAGAATACAGAATTTTATTAATTGCTTGATTCACATCATCAATCTTATGACTCAAGATTTTATTCAAGCTCTTGAATCAAAAGCAATAGTGAATAATGTTATTATGCAATTAAAGAATGAGCAAATGCAAGATATTGAGACAAGCAGAGACTTATCTGTTGTGATCAAAAAAATATTGCTTCAGATGATAATGCAAAAAAGTAATGCATTT
>JAABUP010010816.1_pt1 | contig 10616 bp, 7 predicted proteins | sample 5559201 | NCBI WGS metagenome assembly JAABUP01 (sample SAMN10711887, study PRJNA513373) | rock metagenome | isolation source: Antarctica rocks | place: Antarctica | reverse complement strand
TCTTCCTTCGGGGCCGGCCGCGCACCGAATGCGAGACGGGGTGTTGGTCGCAGGGAATGTACAGTGCAACTTCCATCATAATCACTGCTGCCTTGAGAAATCTCCAGACTGTACTGTGAAGCGCTGGAGCTTGTCTGCATATTGTGCCATCGTACTCCAACAGAGAAATGTCGACTACATTACCTCCACAATCTGATCATCTTCATCCTCCTCAACCTCCTGGACCCTTGGTGCCACCGTGCTCACCTCAGCATCCCCCTCCTCGCCCTCCTCATCCCGCATCAACACCTGCACCAGCCGATCGCACCCCTCCCTCACCCCTTCATCCTCAACCTGCAAATGCAGCTCCCGCACGATGGGATAGCACTGCACCTCCCTCAACCTCTCCCTCCCCTCCTTTGACGTCGTGAGAAGCAGCAGCGTGTCCAGATGCGTGGAGATGATATCTACTTCTTTCTCTCGTTGTTTGTCGGGAGGCAAGAGCTGGCATTCATCGAGCATCCCTTCGGTGTCTTCATCGCTGTACTCTTCGTCGCCCATGAGTGGCAAGACGAGGTAGGGTAGCACGCCGACGCCGTCTTCGGATTGTTCCGCCATTAGTCGTGCATGGTCGTGGACGTTGAAAGCGGTGTTCTTGATGGTATTTGCCACGCCTCGTCTCCGGATTGTGGATTTGTGCTCGGTGAAGACGACGAGTTTGGTCAGGGGCACGATGTTCGTGTCTTCTTTGCGTGGGGTCAGAAAGTGCTTGCGTCCGGCTTCATCTTTGGCGAGGTCGGCGAAGAGGTAGGAGAGGTAGTCGTAGTCGGCGTGCTTGTTGTAGCTGCCGGCGGAGCCCTTGACGAAGCAGTCCAGGAGTTGGTCGATAGCTATGGGCGAGGTTGAGAGCGGTTTGGGAACTTCGCGCTTCAGCGTGAGGAGCTTCTTGATCGATGGAGACTTGCCGAGATTGGCCAAGAGCATGCACTGTTCGTCGGCGTTCTCTTCGGCTTGATTCTGTGATGGAAAGTTAGACTTGGTGGGCTTGTACAGTAACAGCGATCCGTCTATCGAATACTAACATACTGTCACCCTCTTCAGCAGCAATTCCAAATACGCTTCATCTTCGACGATATCCTTCAGGACTTCTTGGTCTTCGGAGATGTTGACCAGGATCGTCAAGGCATTCTTAGCTATAGGGGCGTAGTCCTTGATGAGAAGTTTGAGGTCCTTGACCGGCTCGAGTTGATTGCGCTTGAAGAGCCATGGTTCCGCTGTAGAGTACGCGACTAGCTCCTGTGCGGCTGTATGTTGTAGCTGGTCAGTACTATCCTGGCTGGCAGTCCGCAGAGCTTGGCGAGTGCTACTTCTGTGGCGACATACCGATTTGTCGTATTTGTGTGTTGCCGTGGTGGAGGAATTCGACAAGCTAAATCTGTGTTAGTGAGAAGTCCAACATGGACGCGATACAGCGTCTCTCACCTCTTCCAGTTCTGTTGGCATGATGGGATCAATCGATAGGGTAGATAGAGAAAGGATATGCCTTCACATGCTCAAGAGTTTGCGGCTCACAATATTTCGTTGCAAGAGAACCTCCTCGGCAATAATACCTTATCAATTAAATGGTCGCGTGGTGAAGTGTTAAATGTAGATCCGCTAGCACGCAATGGGCAGTCTTCTGGGGTGGGCTGGTTATTACCATACCTTATGCCCTCCCATCTACTCCTACTTCGACTACAGGTACCCTTGGGTTTTGATGTGATGCGCTCGTGACAACCGCTTCTCTTCTGTCACTTCTTGTACCATAATTGACGACGTGACCAACGATACAATGCGAGACGGCAGCTGCGCAGGCAGGACGAAGTAATTATGTTTAATGTACGTGCGAGACGAGACGGACGGAGAGGGCATGCGACTGATGCTGTTCCCACCCAGCGCCTGAAAGGCTTCAACCTCGATTCCTTCCTCGATGGCAAGATAGCAGAGGAGCAGGCCAAGCAGGGCAAACCCGCACAATCCCCATCGCCGGCCAGGCGAACGCCCAGCAATGCCGGCCCTAGGAGGGGCAGCGCTCGGACAGCTTCGCCGGCGCAGAGAGGTGGTAGCCGACTGAGGGTAGCGGAGGGAGGGGATGGTACAGTAGCGGGCAAGGGTCCTGACCCGGAAGAGTTCGTCATTGGAGACGATGCCTCGGATATTTCGAGGGCGGCCACGCCTAAGCCGGTGAAGGAGAATACGGACGGCCCGGTGGCGGAGGAAGGCGATGCAGATGGAAAGCAAAGCGGTAGCATGCCTGCTTCGAAGGGCAAAGAGCGAGCAGAGGGGGAGGAGCCGCCGGAAGATGTGCGCAAGAGGCTGGCGAAGCTCGAGAGCTTGACGACCAAATATCAAGGTACGCTCTCAGTCCGTCACGACGTTGTGGTTATCGTCTCTTGTCTGATCCGTATGATTGTCTATGTTCAGACCTGCTGCGCAACTACAGGACAGCGCATACTCGCGTGTCCACCATCGAGCCTTTCGAGGCCACCCTTCGCGAACATACACCGCTTACCTCCATCGCCAATCCGGAGGCACTTGTCGAGTTCTTGAACCAGAGGAGCGTACAGAGTGATATGGTGCTCGAGGAGCTGAAGCGCATTTCTGTGGAGCACAAGGCCGTGGTGACCGAAAGGGACGAGCTCAAAGGCAAGCTCGAGGAGGCGGAGAAGAAGGCCAAGGATGCATTCGATGAGACTGCGGGTCTGCGCGAAGAACGTGAGAGTGCGAAGCGGGACAAGGAGGTGAACCACGAAAATGCGACTTCTGATCCGCTAGGTGTCAACGGCGAAGCGGGTGAACCGGTCAAGCCTGCAGGTGACGACGACGACTTCTTCTCCTATGACGCAGAGCAGAAGCGGACACTCGAGGATGAAATGAAGCAACACCTAGCCGAGATTCACGAGCAAAAGGAGTACATTAACGAGCTGTCAACCGAGAACGCGACACTGCGAAAGGATTTCGACATGTGCGAGCTGAACCTCAAAGCCATGGAAAACAAAGTCGGCGTGAAGGAACGTCATCTCGCAAAAGCCGAATCGGAGCGCAAAGAAGCGAGGGAACAGTTCGAGGGTGCAGAGAAAGCTCGTGAGGAGGCGCAGGAGCAGGAACAAGAGGCCGCCGCGCTCCTCGCGCAAACCGAGGGCGAAGTAGTGCACCTGCAGGAGAAATTGAAGGAGTACCAGAAGAGTCTCCAGAATCGCGAGCAGGAACTGCAAGAGAAGGCGGCTTTGGCGGAGGAGAATCTCAAGAAATACCAAGACGAACATGCGGAGCATCTCAAGCGAGGCACGTACGCGCAGCGCGACGAGAAGGGCATGGATACTCTGCGCAACCTCGTAAAGACATTGCGCGAAAAGACCGTAGAAGCAGAGAAGGACAAAGAGCAGGCTCAAGGGCAGGTGAAAGATCTTCAACACGAGCTCAAGAAGCTGGAGTCCGAGGCTACGGTCCGAGGCAATCTGCTTGTATCATTGAGGGACAGCGAAGCCGCTGCCGAGAGCTACAAGCGCAAGCTGGCCGAAGCCGAGAGTGAGCGGGATGAGGCTCACCGGTTCGCCGAAACGAAGAAGGGCCACGAGGCTGCCGTCGCGAGCTTGCGTAGTCAATTGAAGAACGCCGTCAAGGAGCGTGATGCTGCGTACCAGATGATCCTCGATTGCGGCAAATGCAAGATCCCAGGCGAAGCTTTGGTGAAGTCTCCGGACACTCCGCTGGGAAGCAGCACGCCGGAGACCCGGTCTCGTGGCATCTCGGAGACGACGGAGCGTACCGAGACCTCTGCCCAGCCGACTGAGGCCAGCACGCCTTCGATCAGCGGAGAGACAGACACAGCAGATGCAAAGAAGAAGAGCAAACCGAAGAAGAAACCCAAGTCTAAGATGAGGCTTGCTACGGACGCTTCGACCGACTCCACGGACACCGCTGCAAGCATGGCATCACCGTCTGTCGACGAAATGCTCGCGCAGCCCGAGAAGGCCGGAGAGCTCCTCCTCCTCAGCAAGGACGGCGCGCATCGTGACCTCATGTCGGCCTTCATCAAGCGCTCCGTTGAGAATGCCAAGCTGGACACCGAGAACCGCGACGAGGCGCACGAGACCGTTCTCCGACATCACGAGCGCGCGATTGAAGAGCGGGACCAAACAATTCGTGATGGTGCACGCTTCATCAAGGAGAAGGATGAGGAGATTGCGAGGCTGACGGCTGCGATTGCGAAGAAGCGGACCGCTATGGCCCACCCATCAGGGGAGGAGTCGAAGAGTGTGGAGGAGTTGGAGGAAGAGATTGAGATGCTGAAGGGTGAGGTGCTGGAGCTCGGAGGTCAGGCGACGGGCGCCAAGCACGAGTTGATGACCGTCAAGGAGCAGAAAGCGAAGCTGCAGGAAGAGTATGCGAATCTCCAAACGGAATGTGACAAGGTCGGGAAGAGCCTAAAGGACGCCGAGGCCCAGCGTCAGGACCTGTCGGAGCGATGTAGAACTCTGGAGACGGAGATAGTGGAGGTGCGCAGCACGTCCGACAAGGGAGGAGCCCTGTTGGGACAGGCACTGGACAACGCCTTTCAAGAGCACATGCGTGACGAGCAGGAGATCGAGAGTCTGCGGCTTGCTAAGTCGACTTGCGAGAAGGAGATTGAGGAGCACGAGGCCAAGCATAAGTTATTAAGCGCGGAGTTTGAGACCGTGCAGTCAAGGGCGGCAATGTTGGTGAATGATCTAGCGGCAGCGACTGAGCTCGCGCAGACACGATTCAAGGATCTCACTGACCTCCGGAATCACCTGAACACAGTGCAGCCTGAGTTGAAGCGGCTGCGAGAGGAGGCGGCGGAGCTGAAGACCGCCAAAACCGATCTTGCTAAAGCTAACAGCGGCTTGAAGCGGCTTGAGAGCAAGGAGAAGGATCTGCGCTCGGAAATCTCGGAGTACAAGAGCCAGGCCGTCGAGAAAGACGGCGAGATTGCATCTCTCAAGGACGTCGCGAAGAAGAGCGATGAACGCAGCTCGGCGCTTGAGGACTCATACGAGACGGCGCGGAAAGACCTCGAGCAGAGCCAGAGTAAGCGGGACGAAGCCACCGAGGCGCGCGAGAAGCTGCAAGCGGATCTCAAGACGACCGAGGAGGATCTCAAGCGCACCAAGTCAAGTCTCGATGAGCTGGAGAAGCAGGTGAACATGCTCCGCGCGGACGCGGACGCTTCCAGAGGGGAGCTGCAGATGACGCGGGCCCGGCAGGCGAGCGCGCAGAGCTTGATGGATAGCCAGCAGGACCAGAGCCGGGAGCTGGCGATCCAGATGCGGGAGATTCGGGAGCGGAATGAGAGCTTGGAGGAGGAGCTGGCGGATGCGCATCGGTTACTTTCGGAGCGGAGTCGGGAGGGGGAGACGATGCGCAGGATGCTTGGGGAGGTCGAGGCGAGGGCCGAGGCGAGGGTGAAGGAGATGAGGGAGCGGTTGGACTTGGCGGTTGAGGAGCGGGATCGGGCGGAGGACGAGGCGAGTACGGTGGGGAGGAGGAAGGGGAGGGAGTTGGAGGAGGTGAGGGGGAAATTGAGGGAGGCTGAGCAGGGGGTTGCGGGGGCGAGGGAGGCGAGGGAGGAGGTGGAGAGGCGGGAGCAGCTGCTCCAGGAGCGGCAAGAGGGGCTGGAGAAGCATGCTGCGCAAGCGCTGGAGGAGCTGCGTGAGGTAAAAGCAGCAATGGCCCAGCTCCGCGACACCATCGACGAGAGCGAGCGGCGGACCGGCGTTCTCGAGCGCGAGAAAGCGGATCTCAAGAAAGACCTGGAGGACCGCCAGACACGTCTCGAGAAGCTGCAGAAATCCACGAGGAGCATGAGCGAAGAGCTGCGGGGGCTGCAGTCGATCAACAAGCAGCAGCGACAGGGTAGTATCCAGTCGTCTCGCTCGTCGCTCGAGTCGACGCCCGTGGCTTCTCCGCGGATCACGTCGCCGCCGCCGCGAGGGGCGAGTAACGGTACGCCGTTGTCGGCTAGTAGCCGAGGGGGAGGGGGAGGCGGGAGCAGTACCGCGAGTACGGAGAGCATTGATTACAGGTACTTGAAGAACGTGCTGTTGCAGTTTTTGGAGCAGAAGGAGAAGAAGCATCAGATGCAGCTTGTGCCGGTGCTGGGCATGCTGTTGCATTTTGACAAGTAAGTTGCCTTCACTTGCGAATCTGGAGGCCATGAATTGGGGCTGACATTTGGTGATCTCTAGGCAAGATCAGCTCAAGTGGGAGGCTGCTGTTGCTGCGCGATGAACGTGAGCATACAATCGACGAGAAGATCGACCTAGACGCGCCAGGCCCGCGATATGCTACAGCTTCCTGCCGGAGGATATCGTTGCGACGGCGCATCACGCCCGACGTCGATGCGGAGGTATCGGGCGACACGGCGGACATACCTACAACGCCGAACAGATCTCCCGGCGAACGCTGAGATCGCCGCCTCGCCGAGCAGAAGAGCTTGCTGTCGTGGTAGGAAGCCAGTGAGGGCTCGGGAGACCAAGGCCGGAGGTCTTGCGCCGCCGGGGAAGAAGGAGCAGATATAGCACGCGCTGGACGGAGCGAAGTGACACCCGGTCCAGGAGGTGAGGGAGAAGGTAGTTCGTGGACCTAGCCATACTAGGGCAGCAGGCGAATTATGGCGAGATGCAGGTAGACGGCAGATACTGTACCACTACATGTACCCACAGTACCTCAATCACAAGCGAGCCCAGCTCCGCCTTCATGTGCGAACTGCGCATCGTCCCAAGATACTCTCGGAGCCAGAGATCTAATGGTCAGAGCACGGCGTGTCTGGCACAATGAGCTGCTTTCTCGGATCGTGAAGTGTAATGATGTTCATTCACATGCTATTCGTACTAGTCATACATTCGTACGTCTAATGGCTGACTGTTGTAAGTCTCTAGAGCGGAGCAGCACCTTATAATACATCCCACACCACATCCTTCAGTCGTCCGGATCCCGAGTCTCGTCTGCCGACGTAGGCAAGATCCTCGAGCAAGCGATCACGCACAAGCGCAAGCTCATCAATCTCATCCCAGCACGCTTTATCTACCCTCTAGCGCTCATCCTGCCAGGTCCTACTCCTATACCTTCCTCATCATACTACTCCTTTCCAGAACGCATAATCACTCGCCCCCAAGCACAGCCTCCGCAGCACCCGTAGCCGTGCTCTCCGCGTCCGCCTCAGCCTTCTTCCGCTTCACCTCCGCAAGGTACGCTCGCGCGCGGTCGCCGGAGATCTCGCCCGTTTGCCCTTTCTCGGATCCCTTGTGCGCGGAAGAGCGTGCTGGTAGCTTCGCCTTCGCGCCTCCAAGAGTGGGGAAAGCGTCTTGGTCTGTGACGTTGGGCGCTCGAGACGGCAGCGGTCTCGCATTGGCACCGCCGTTTGCTGGGCGAGGCTGCTTCTGCGTCGCGGTGTTTCGTGGATTGCTGATTCCGGTGTCCGGTCTCGCGATGCTTTGAGCTACATTCGTAGTTGCTCCCGTCTGCGCCAAGCCATCGACATCCGCAGCGGGCGCAGCGACCTCTTTCTCGACCATTTCGTCAAGCAGGCCTCCGTCCTCATCATGAGCCTGCCCGAACCCGACAGCCGTCAAGATCCTCCTCGCCCGCCTAAACTCGTCCCGGATCGCGACGATACCATAGTGAGTCACAGTCCGCGCCACGTTGTGGTCGAGCTCAAAAGGATCCTCGATACAGAACAGATACCGATGCTGCACTTTCTTCCCCAGGCCCTCCTGTGTGACGGCTTTGACCCACCCTTTCTGCTCTTTTGACAGAATGCCTCTGGGTGAGCGCAGCGAGAGCACGTTCTGCATCCAGTGAAACGTCGGGCCGCCGCCCATGGATGAGTAGTACCGGAAGAAGCCCTCGAGCAATGAGCCGAGTGACTCGCGATTGCTGGACATCTGGCCGGCCTTGGCAGCTCTGAGGATCTCATTTTCGTCCCGCCAGAAGTCGACGACCCAGCCATCGCACTCGACACGGCTTGCGCCCATGGCTATACTCTGATTGTTCGGACGCCAAGGTGACTGAATGTTTGGTAACACGGGGGGCTGCACGACATTGACGAGATAGTGGAGGACCATTAGCACGTATCCATAGCTTGACAGCGTGCCGGAGTACGAGCTGTTGATCTTGCGCCGCTTGGCCCAAGACTTGACGAAGAGCACCATATCCTGTACGCGCGGATCGCATAGGGAGTAGCAGCGCAGGAGTTGCGTATTGTGGAGACCGAGAGGATTGAAGAAGTTGATGTCCGATGCGATGCCGACTCCTTCGTTTGGAAAGTCGAGAGGTCCCGTCTTGCGCTCACGGGTGAAGGGTCGGTTATCGCGCTTGGGTCTTGCTTGTTGGGTTGGTCCGGGGTTCGCTAACTGTGCAGATGGTATGGCGGCGCCAATGGCACCAAGCGCGCCGCCGTTGGTACCGCTTGGCTGTCGCATTTTGTCGCTTGCACCGTTCATGTTGGTTTTTGGAGTGCCATGCTTTTCTGTGGTAATCGGAGAGGCCACTGCATTTACATCGGGCTTGGCCATAGTGCCGATATCTTTGGTGACGGGCGCACTGCCGTCGGTATCTTGTGGCTGCTGCCCCTTCTTGGCAGTGCCATCTGCGCTAGTATCCGAAGTGCCATGCTCCTTTGTGGCGATCGAAGGGGCTATCACGTTGGCATCGGGCTTGGCCTCGGTGGGCTCAGCCACCTCGCCGACATCCTTTTCATCTTCCCCAAGTTCGGGATGCAGGTGAGGGTACTTCTGCTCGTGATCAAGCAGATCCCATTTGCTACGCTCTTCACGCAGCTTGTCGAGCAAACTGGCGGGCGGGATCTCGCAGATCTTGATAATCGGCACTCTCGTCCTCGTCAACAGTCGCGCACCGTAGCCCAGTTCAAGCAGCCGCTTCTCGAGCGCGCGCGGTAAATCGTCCTCCATCAGGCCGAAATCGGCATTACACGGAGAGCCATCTGGCAATACTATTACCAGATCCATATCGGACCCCTTGTTGGCGAAGCCTGACTTGAAGCTACCGAACGACTCGAGGGCAACCTTTGGCAAGCGGTCAGGATCGGCAGCACACACTTCTTGCACGACCATCTCAAGACGGCTGCGGAATGCTTCCTTCTCGAGCCTTTCGCTTGGACTCATTGACAGTTTGGTTATCTCAATCGAGGCAACGTGGTCTAGATACTGTGCCTGTCTCATGTACTGCTCAGCTTGGTAGTTTGATGTTGGACCCCGCATCGAGTTCGGGTCAAAGAGCTGACGAGGTGGCGGTTGAGAACGTTGGTAGTAGCCCGCCACCTGTCCACCACGCTGGTACGCGTTTGGGTCGATCTGTGGAGGTGGTGGTGGTCTATACTGGGTCTGTTGACGATGCTGCTCACGCCCATGCGCCATTGGTTGAGGGTTGACAATGGATCCGTTAGGGGTCACGGTCTGCGTTTGTGGCTGCCTGCGAGGCTGGTTCTGACGCTGGCCCCACTGGCCTTTGCCGCTCGCCGCTGGCTGCGGAACATTGGCTCCATTCATGGATGGAGGTGCAGCACGGCCTTGAGTAGTGTCGTAGGCGCTTGCATGAAGAGGCCGTTTCATGGACCGACTCTGTTCATCAGTTTGATGTGGTGCAGCTGGTGGAAGGCGTACGGTTGGTCGCTCCGTCCGAGTTGTGGAGAAATCTTGGCCATTGTTCAGTATCATGCGACGAAGTTGATCTTCCAGACCACCCGTCTCTCCGTTGCTGCTGGTCATGATGTCTGCGGAGTTGATGGCTCGATTAGGAAGTCACGGTCGTGATCATATCCATCACAGTATCCGTCCGAGTGCGAGTCGCAGAAGTAGCAGCCCACAGCGATGATGATCGTGGCATCCGGAGAGCGATGACTACCTTACGCCTTTACGTTGTCTGTATGTGAAGTTGAAGGTGAAGTTCAAGTTGGTGCAGGTGTTGTCCTTGATAGAACGATTCCCATGGCAGTGACTGCAGGGATTCTGCGGCTCTGGCGGGAGGTGAGGGCCCGGCCCGTGCAGTTCGACCTGAGTCATGTGAAGCGCACGCGCGCTTGCTACCGATCCGCCGCGTAGCGCATGCAAGGGCGGGACCTCCACAGTCCATAGTCCACAACCAAAGCTCACCCGCTACATTCACTACATCCACTACATTCACCACATCTACAGACTTCCTCATCCTACGCCTACACCATCACCACCGAAGCTGCAGCACAGCTGAGTCGCATCATACCTCTTCCATAGTCTCACCAACTGCGTCAACGCACATACCTTCGGCATACACTCGTCGCAAGAGCACAGTAGCGACGATCCGCAGTGAGCCCTACCGAGTGCTCCCAATTCTCTCCACAACCGCCATCTCCGACCGCCAGGATGAGCACCTCGCCGGCAAAAGCGCCTTTGGGTCGACCACCTGCCGGCAACGCCAGGGCACCTCAACCACGGAAGAAGACTGCCACATCCATCTTCAACCCCAAGAAGAAGCAGATCAAGAAACCACTGCCCGCCAACCTTAACGGCGCCTCGGGCCAGACAATCCAGAGCGCCGTCCGACCGCACCCGCCTCCTGTCACTGCAAGCAAACCTCCGCCA